>Ga0137374_10005810_pt1 | contig 14669 bp, 9 predicted proteins | sample SagtaG_20_FD_104811 | JGI IMG/M metagenome (GOLD analysis project Ga0137374, IMG submission 104811) | Vadose zone soil microbial communities from Sagehorn Ranch, Mendocino, California, USA - Sage1_R_100_16 metaG | ecosystem: Environmental > Terrestrial > Soil > Vadose zone | place: USA...
ATTGTTGAATAAGCTAACGAACGGCATCTCATCCAGAGGGACGAACGGGAGATGAACTCCCGGTCGCCCCTTCTACCTGCGGCTACGCCGTCCCGCTAAGCGTGCCGGATGTTGCACCTGATGCAATACCGCTCACTTTTAACTGCAGCCGCTGGTGGAGCCGCAGCCTTCGCAGACGTAGCAGCTTCCGGCCGGGCGCATCTTCGTGCCGCAGGTCAGGCAGAGCGGCGCGTCGGCGCTGCGACCCTGCTGCGACTCGATGAGCTCCGTCGAGCTGTGCGGCTGCGCCGGCTGGCCGGCGTCGGCAGGCCGCGGCACCGGAGCCTGTTCCGCGTGACGCTGGGCGTGCTCCACCGGCACGGACTGGGCCATCTCCACCGGGTCCGGCTCGTCCGCTGACACCGCGGGATCCTCCCCGGCGAGCACCGCCGAGCGCTCGGATGCCGACAGGATGCTCAGGTCCGCGCGCTGGTCATAGGGCAGGTGATCAAGCGCCAGGCGGCGGAAGATGTAGTCGATCACCGAGCTGGCGATCCGGATGTCCGGGTCGTCGGTGACGCCGGCCGGCTCGAACCGCATGTTGGTGAACTTGGCGACGTACGACTCGAGCGGGATGCCGTACTGCAAGCCCACGGAGATCGCCACCGAGAACGCGTCCATGACGCCAGCCAGGGTGGATCCCTGCTTGCCGAGCTTGAGGAAGACCTCGCCGACGCCGTCGTCCGGGTACTCCGATGCGGTCATGTAGCCTTCCGCGCCCGCCACCGAGAACCGGGTGACGGTGGCCGACCGCTTCTTGGGCAGCCGCCTGCGGACCGGGCGGACCTCATGCGGGGCGGCGGGCCTAGCCGCCTCAGCCGACTGAGCCACCTCGGCCGGCTTCCGCTTCGATACCGACAGCGGCTGGCCGACCTTGCAGTTGTCCCGGTAGATCGCCAGCGCTTTCAGCCCGAGCTTCCAGCCCTCGAAGTAGATCTTCTCGATGTCCTCAATTGTGGCGTTTTCTGGCAAGTTGACCGTTTTGGAGATGGCGCCGGACAGGGCGGGCTGGACAGCGGCCATCATCCGGACGTGGCCCATCGGGCTGATCGCCCGCTCGCCCATCGCGCAGTCGAACACGTCGTAGTGCTCGCGCCGCAGGCCCGGGGCGTCGACGACGTGCCCGTGCTCGGCGATGTACTCGATGATCGCCTCGGCCTGCTCCGGCTGGTAGCCGAGGTTCTTCAGGGCACGGGGCACCGTCTGGTTGACGATCTGCATTGACCCGCCGCCGACCAGCTTTTTGAACTTGACCAGCGCCAGGTCCGGTTCGACACCAGTTGTGTCACAATCCATCATAAGTCCGATTGTTCCGGTTGGTGCGAGTAGTGAAGCTTGAGCGTTTCTGTACCCATTTGTCTCACCTAGCGCCAGGCAGTCCTGCCAGGCGTGGTTGGCGGCCGCGAGAATCGCGTCGTCGATGCCGCCCAGCGGACGGATCCTGGCGCTGGCCTCCGCGTGCTTGGCCATCACCCGCTTGTGCGCGGTCTCGTTCCGCGCGTAGCCGTCGTACGGGCCGACGACCTTGGCCAACTCCGCCGAGCGGCGGTAGGCGGTCCCGGTCATCAGCGATGTGATGGCGCCGGCGATCGCCCTGCCGTCGTCCGAGTCGTAAGCGTGCCCGGTCGCCATCAGCAGGGCGCCGAGATTGGCGTAGCCGATGCCGAGCTGCCGGTAGGCCCGGGTGGTGGCGGTTATCTTCTCGGTCGGGAAGTCGGCAAAGCAGATCGAGATGTCCATCGCGGTGATGATGAGCTCGGTGATCCGCTGGAACCGCTCGACGTCGAAAGTGTCATCCTGGCGGAGGAACTTCAGCAGGTTGATGCTGGCCAGGTTGCAGGACGAGTTGTCCAGGTGGACATACTCGGAGCAATTCGCGACCACGGTACCGCCGACGATGTAGGAGTGGTTGCGCGGCTCGGTGAGGTTGTAAGTGGTCTCGAAGCCGCGGGCCTCGCGGGATACCAGCCGGACGGTCTCGTCCGTGTCGTACCAGGTGGTCGACGCGATGATCGTGAGCAGCTTCCGCTCCTTGGCGGGCAGGCTGAAGCCGATCCTGGCGCCGAACTCGCGCAGCGACCGGCCGGTGATCCGCAGGTCGAAGCTGGGGCCGTCAGAGCCGTAGCTCGCCGTCGACCCGTCCTTGCGGATGTAGCTGAAGCTCCGCTCCTTAGGGCCGCTCTGGTAGATCCGGCTGGCGATGCCGAGCGAGGCCAGCAGCTCCTGCACGCCGAGGAGCAGCTCCTCCGAGCGGCTGCCAAGCCCGACGTACCGGGTCCCGTTGGGCATGCTCACCGCGCAGCCGTCGGCGTCAAAAAGCCCTTGCAGGAACCCGATCAGCGCCTCCTCCGGCGCCTCGTAGATCGCGTCGGGCAGGTGCTTGGCTGGTGCGCGGCCTGACGACACGCCGAGCGCCCGGACGAAGGCAATGAACGCGTCCCTGGTCACCCGGAGTTGCCGGGTGCCGTTCGCCTGGATGCTCGGCTTCGCGTCGAAACCGGTGATCCGCGCGATGAACTCCTGGTGACGCGGAAGGGCCTCGTGGCGGTCATCCTCACCGCCGTAGACCGTCACGGCATTCTGGTCGGTAACGCAGCCGTCTCCGACCAGCCAGCCGAGGTAATGCCCGAATTCCTCGTCCCACTTCACCGGCAGGCCAAGGGGCTTGCGCGATCGCGCCGACGCCGCAGCTGCCAGGGCCCTGGCCGGGATCCGGGCATCCGCTGCAGCGCGGTCCGCGTACTGCAGCGAGCGCACCACCCGGTGGTCAACGGTCAGATCCTCGGCATGCACCCAGCCCTGGTCGGCCGTCCAGATCCGGTGGCCGGGCGTGCAGCGCAGCCGGGAGCCGTCAGAGAACCGCAGCTCGACGATCTCGTTAGTGCCGGTGACCAGGTAACGGGACGGGATCGTCGCCTCAACCCGGTCCGCTGGAGCCGACCGCGACGTGACGTCGTTGGTGTAAACGGCGAAGCTCTCGCCGGCCGCCGCGCGTGCCACCAGGTCGCCGATCCGGATCAGGCCCTGGTCGGTGACGACCCGCTGATCCGCGGGGAAGCACGGATTACTTGCGGTAATTCGGCCGGACTCCGGGCAGGTGTGCCAGTCGTTGATGGTTCCGTCGTACTGAATGCCGGGGTCGGCGCATTCCCACGCCGCCTTGGCCATCTTGCGGAACAGGGTCTTGGCGTCGACGGTGGCCACGGTTTCGCCGGTCTGACGGGCGGCCAGGTCAAAGGGCTTGCCGTCCTCGACCGCGCGCATGAACTCATCGGAGACCCGCACCGAGTTGTTCGCGTTCTGGTACTGGACGCTCGTGATGTCCTTGCCGCCGAGGTCCATGTCGAAGCCGCCGTCGCGGAGGACGCGGATCTTGTCTTCCTCGCGTGCCTTGGTCTCGATGAACTCCTCGACATCGGGATGGTCCACGTCGAGCACGACCATCTTCGCGGCGCGCCTGGTGGCGCCGCCTGACTTGATCGTTCCCGCTGAGGCATCAGCGCCGCGCATGAACGAGACCGGGCCGCTGGCCGTCCCGCCCGAGGACAGCAGTTCCTTGCTCGAGCGGATCCTGGACAGGTTGACCCCGGCGCCAGATCCGCCCTTGAAGATCAGCCCCTCTTCCCGGTACCACTCGAGGATCGAGTCCATCGTGTCGTCGACAGCCAGGATGAAGCAGTTGTGCACCCGGACGTTGCCGGCCAGGTACTCGCCGCTCTCGGTCTGGATGTCGTAGACCTCCATCTCGCCGAGCCGCTCGACCCTGCTGATCTCGGCCAGCCGGCGGTCCGATCCGCCGACGTCGGGATCCACGTGCAGCAGGGAGTCGCCAGGGCGGAGGAACCCGGCGACCGTGAACTCGCCGATGACGAGGTCGTTGGCCCGCCAGACGAGATGATCCGGGGTGACGTCCAGGGTGTCGCCGGCCCTGGTGTGCAGCCGCAGCACTTCCTTGACGCCGTTGGCCTTGGTCGCCACTATCCGGGTCGTGCCGTGCGCGTCGTGGACCTTGGTCCCGACGGCGTCGTCTTCGACGAGCTTGCCGATCGGAATCAGCCCGGCCGTGGTGCTGACCAGCGCGTTGTAGGGCTGGCATGCGGAGACCTGCTGCGGCGAGGAGGTCCCGACGTTGAACCAGACCGGGGAGTTAAAGCTGAAGACCTGGTGGATCAGGGCGTATGCGAGCTCGTGCTCGAATATCTCGGCGTCCTTGGCCGAGGCGAAGTAGCCGTGCTCACGGCCGGCCGCCACGTAGACGCCTACCACCCGGTCGACGAGCTGCTTCAGGCTGTGCTCGCGCTCAGGCCTGCTCAGCGCGCCGCGGAAGTACTTGGTGGTCACGATGTTGGCGGCGTTGACCGACCAGAAGTCGGGGAACTCCACGCCGCGCTGCTCGAAGTTGACCGACCCGTCCCGCCAGTTCGTCATGACGACGTCGCGGCGCTCCCAGGTGACCTCGTCATAGGGGTGGACGCCTGCCCGGGTGTGGATACGGCGCATGGTGAGTCCCTTGCGGGCGCCCTTGCCGCCGTGCCGCGATGACCCGCTCGCCGTCTCGGTCATGTCCTCCCCCTTCAGGGATCCCGTGGATCCGTCCCGGGCCCGGCCAGGCCCTGTCCCGTTTGGCTTGCTGTTGGTGCCCGGTGCCTTACCGGGCACCGGTCCGCTGTTCCTGCTTCGCCGGGGCGCGCTGCGACCCGGCGGGGAGCAGATCTGCCCGGGCCGGGCCCGGCCGTGCCCCATCGGCCGGGAACTTACCGTCCTGGTCATCGCCACGCCGTCGCTGCTCGCGCCCGGACCGCAGCGCGGCGATTTCTTCCTCGAAGTCGGCGAGCGACTCGAACCCCCGGTAGACGGAGGCAAACCGCAGGTACGCCACCTCGTCAAGCTCGCGGAGCGGGCCGAGAATAGCCAGGCCCACCTCGTGTGAGGGCACCTCGGCGCAGCCGCGGGCCCTGATCGTGTCTTCCACCCGCTGGGCCAGGATCGCGAGCTGGTCCTCGCTCACCGGCCTGCCCTGGCAAGCCCGCCGGACGCCACGGGTGATCTTGTCGCGGGTGAAGGGCTCGGTCACGCCGCTGCGCTTGCCCACCATCAGGATCACCGTCTCCTGGGTGGTGAACCGGCGGCCGCACGCCGGGCAGGACCGGCGGCGGCGGATCGCGGCACCATCGTCGGCTGTCCGGCTGTCGATGACCCTGCTGTCCGGATGCCGGCAGTACGGGCAGTACATGCGATCGCACCTCCCCCGGCACGACGAAAACCGATCCTTGTGAACACAACCTGTAGAAAAACTACAGCCGTGTAACTACTAGATATTGTGGTCTAGCCCGTCGCCGGACGCAAGTGGGCTCCGCACGTCTCGCTGAAGTCGCTGGTAGATCAGGCCGGTGCGGCGATCGCCGGCGTGTCGCCGTATCGGGGCGCGACCGCCCGCCGGGAGCACGCCCGCCGGGAGCACGGCCGCCGGGAGCACGGCCGCCGGGAGCACGGCCGCCGGTCAGCCGGCCGGCACCCATAGCAACTCGCCCGCCTGGATCGTCGGTCCGCTGAGCGCGTTGACGTCGATGATCTGCTGGACCACGATCCTCGGGTCAGCCGAGGGCTGCGCCTGGCGGGCAATGGACCATAGCGTCTCCCCCGGCCGGACGACCACCTGGAACAGGCCGCGATGGGCGACGGCAAGCGGCTGGCCGTGACTGGCCGCCTGAGCACCGCTAGCCGCCTGGGCGCCGCCGACTGCGCCGAACCAGATGAGCGCGGCGGTGGCGATCGCCGTGGCCGCCATGATGGCGAGGCAGCCAAACACGATCCGGCCGCGCCTGGTCAGCCTGATCCGCCCGGCACGCCCGCGCCTTGATGTTCCGGCCGCGGCTGCCCTGCGCGGCCGGCCGTCCAGCGGCCCGCCGCCGCGTGCCTCGCGAGCGGGCACGACGCGAGCGCGGACGACGCGGGCATTCACGTCGCTGGCCGTCATGTCGCGGGCGCGGACGACACGGGCACGCACGACGCGGGCACGCACGATACGGGCATTCGCGTCGCGGGCAGTCATGCCCCGGGCACGGACGATGCGGGCGCGCACCTCGCTGGTGCGCACCGTCAGCGAGCGCGCCTCCCCGCCGCGCGCTGCCCCGCCCTGGGCCGCCCCGCCGCGCGCTTCCCGGCCGCGGGCCTGGCGCGCACCGGGCTCGGCCTGCCGCCGCTGCTCCGTCCGCAGCTCACGGACGTGCAGTTCGCTGACGCGAACCTGCCGGATGCGCAGTTCCCTGTGACCAGGCGCATGCCCGCCCGGGGCCGGGGAATGAGCGGCCGAGTGCTGCCCGCGGCCGGGGCGCTGCTGCCCGCCGGCCGCGCGCCTTCCATAGCCGCCGGCCGGGGAAGAGCCGGCGGCCACGGAAGAAGGCGCACCTGGCCTGGGCCGCGGCACGGTGATCTCGACGGTGACCACGTCCGCTCTGTCCTGCTCCGCCGCGCCCAGCACGCTCATCGAAACCTCCTAGCCCGAACGGCAGTTCGATCGTACCTCTGTTCTATCGCAATCTCGTTCGATCGAACGAAGATACGGTACAGTCTTATCGCAGGGGTCCGACACTTTCCGAAACCGTCGAACAGATGTTTGAGATCCGGGGCCGCAAGCGCTAGCGTCAGCCCTGACCGCAATCTCCGAGCCGGAGGCCCGATGATGAGCAGCAGCAACGAGGACGGGACTGCGCAGCAGGCCTCGACTGCGAACGGCAGCGGCCCTGAACCCGTCGCCAGGCCTAAGGGCAGGCCGGGGAGAAAGCCGAAGGGCACCGCCCCCGCGATCGTGACCGAACTCCCCGAGCGCCCCGATCCTGGCCATGTGCTGACCTGGCGCCAGCGCAAAGTGCTGCAGGTGATCCGCGAGTCAGTGCAGCGCCGCGGCTATCCGCCGTCCATGCGTGAGATCGGCGAGGCCGTCGGGCTGACGAGCACTTCCAGCGTCTCGTACCAGCTGTCGACGCTGCAGAGCAAGGGATACCTGCGCCGCGACGCGGGCAGGCCGCGCACGGTGGAGGTGCGCCTGCCCGGCCACCCGGCAGTCCGGCCCGAGCCTGACGCCGAGACCGAGCCGCAGATGGACATCGCCTCGCAGGAGGCTGCCTACGTGCCGCTGGTCGGCCGGATCGCGGCTGGCGGCCCGATCCTCGCCGAGGAGTCCATCGAGGACATCTTCCCGCTGCCCAGGCAGATCGTCGGCGAGGGAACGCTCTTCCTGCTCAAGGTCGTCGGCGACTCGATGATCCACGCCGCGATCGCCGACGGCGACTGGGTGGTCGTCCGCCAGCAGCCGGTCGCGGAGAACGGCGACATCGTCGCGGCGATGATCGACGGCGAGGCGACCGTCAAGACGTTCAAGCGCTCCGACGGCCACGTCTGGCTGATGCCGCACAACCCCATCTATGCGCCGATCCCGGGCGACGACGCAGCCATCCTCGGCCGCGTCGTCGCCGTGCTCCGCCGGGTCTGACCTCTGACGCCAGGCGCCTGGCCGGCTCGCTGCCGCAGCGTGCCGGTGACGACGACCGGACGACGACCGGCCCGCGGCCCATGGAGATCGTGCCGCCCGGGGTGTAGACCGCCACCCTCGGCGGCCGCCAGGCAAGCGTCATTCGGGCACGATGTTGACCAGCTTGGGCGGCCGGACGATCACCGTGCGCACGCCACGGCCGGCCAGCGAGCGGGTCACCCCGGGCGCCGCGAGCGCGATGGACCTCAGCTCGTCCTCGCCGATTCCCGGCGGCACCTGCAGCCGGTCACGAACCTTGCCGTTGACCTGGACCACGCACGTAACCAGGTCCTGGACCAGCAGCTCCGGGTCGGCGGCCGGCCAGCCGGCCAGCGCCACCGAGGGCTGGTGGCCGAGCAGCTCCCAGCTCTCCTCGGCGGTATAGGGCGCGAACAGGGACAGCAGCACGGCCAGTGTTTCCGCCGCTTCGCGCACGGCCGGGTCGCCTGCGCCGGGCCCGGAGTCGATGGTCCGCCGGGTGGCGCTGGCCAGCTCCATCAGCCGCGCCACCGCCACGTTCAGCCGGGTGGCCTCGACCAGCCTGGTGACCTCGTCGATGGTGCGGTGCGTCACCTTCCGCAGCTCAAGATCGCCAGCCCCGGCGGGCGGCCCGGGAGCAGCCGCGCCCGCTTCCGCCGCAAGCCGCGCGACACGACCAAGAAATTTAACGGAGGCTTCCGGGTTCATGTCGGCCCAGTCGATATCGTCCTCCGGCGGGCTCGCGAAGACCATTGTCAGCCGGATCGCGTCCACGCCATGCGCCGCCAGCTGCACGCCGAGATCAACGCCGTTGCCCAGTGACTTCGACATCGACCTGCCCTGATTTATTACCTGACCCTGGTTCATCAGCCGGGTAAACGGCTCGGTGAAGTCGAGCATCCCCATGTCGTTCAGCACCTTGACGAAGAACCGGCTGTACAGCAGGTGCAAGATGGCGTGCTCGACGCCGCCCACGTACAAGTCGACGGGCGACCACCGGCGCACCGCATCGACCTCGAACGGCCCGTGCTCGTCATGCGGCGAGCAGTACCGCAGGAAATACCACGACGAATCGACGAACGTGTCCATCGTGTCGGTGTCGCGCTTGGCCGGGCCGCCGCACTTGGGGCACTCGGTGTTCACCCAGTCGGTGGCCGCGGCCAGCGGCGAGACCCCCTTCGGCACCAGGTCCTGCCCGCGCAGGTCGGGCAGGACGACCGGCAGCTGCTCGTCGGGGACGGGCACCTCACCGCACGCGGCGCAGTACACGACGGGAATCGGCGCCCCCCAGAACCGCTGGCGGGAGACCAGCCAGTCGCGCAGCCGGTAGCTGACGGCGGCGCGGCCGAGGCCGCGGTCCGCCAGGATCTCGTTGATCGCGGCGATCGCTTCGGCCTTGGGCAGCCCGTCGATCGGGCCCGAGTTGACCAGCGTTCCCTCGCCAGAGGTGGCTATCCCGGTCTCGGCCGGATCCGGCAGGCCGGTCTCGACCACGACCCGCACCGGCAGCCCGAACTTCCTGGCAAAATCCAGGTCCCGCTGGTCATGCGCGGGCACTGCCATGATCGCCCCGGTGCCGTAGTCGGGCAGCACGTAGTCCGCTGCCCACACGCCGATGCGCTCCCCGTTCACCGGGTTGATCGCGTACCGGCCGAGGAATACCCCGGTCTTTTCCCGGTCGGTGGCCTGGCGCTCGATGTCGGTCAGCTTGCCCACCTCGGTCAGGTAGGCATCCAGGTCGGCCCGGTGCTCCGGCGCGCATAGCTCGGCGGCCAGCGGAGAATCGGCCGCGACCACGAAGAACGTGGCCCCGTACAGCGTGTCCGGCCGCGTGGTGAACACGGTCACCGGCTCGTCCCGGCCCTCGATGGCGAACCTGACCTCGGCGCCGTCACTGCGGCCGATCCAGTTGCGCTGCATCAGCAGCACCCGGTCCGGCCAGCGGCCCTCCAGCGGCGCCATGTCCGCCAGCAGCCGGTCGGCGTACTCAGTGATCTTGAAATACCACTGGGTCAGCACCCGCCGGATGACCTCGGACCCGCAGCGCTCGCACCTGCCGCCGATCACCTGCTCGTTGGCCAGCACGGTCTGGTCCACCGGGCACCAGTTGACGTAACCGTCCTTGCGGTAGGCCAGCCCGCGCTCGTGCAGCCGCAGGAACAGCCACTGGGTCCACCGGTAGTACTCCGGATCGCACGTCTGCAGCCGGCGGGACCAGTCGAAGGACACCGCGTAGCGGCGGAACGAGGCCGCCTGCGTCTCGATGTTCGCGTAAGTCCAGTCGGCCGGGTGAGAATTGTTCCTGATCGCCGCGTTCTCGGCGGGCAGCCCGAAGGCGTCCCAGCCGATCGGGTGCAGCACGTTATGGCCGCGGTGGAAGTAGTACCGCGCCATCGCGTCGGCCACGGCATAGGCCTCGGCATGGCCCATGTGCAGGTCGCCCGACGGGTACGGGAACATATCCAGCAAGTAGGTGCGCGGCCGGTCGTCCGCAGGGTCGTCGCTCGCCCGGAACAGGTCCAGCGCTTCCCAGCGGGCCTGCCACTTCTCCTGGATCGCGCGCGGATCGAAATGCTGTGTCCGCTCCGCGCTGTCGGCGGCTGTCATGATTCCTCGCGATGTGATCGGTCCGGTCGGCCCCGGATGCCGCCTGGCCCGGGACGTGCTGCCCGGCGGCCGGCCTGCCCTGATTTCCAAACAAAATGCCCCTCGGTCACGAGGGGCAGCCGCGCCAACGACGGTCGGCGCGGCTAGGTAAGGAACAGCCGGCTAGGGAGCATGATGCCAGGGTAGCGCACGTAAAGACGGCCGTGCGCACAAAGCATGGCCGCATCGCGCACGGGTCAGCGGACCCCGCGCGGGCGGAACTGGATGCTGATCCGGGGCCCGGCCGGGCGCGCGGTCTTCGGGATCGAGTGCTCCCAGGTGCGCTGGCAACTGCCGCCCATCACGAGCAGGTCACCGTGACCCAGATCGTGGCGGAGTGCCGGGCCGCCGCCGCGCGGGCGCAGCAGTAGCGCGCGGGGCGTGCCGATCGAGACGATCGCGACCATGGTGTCCCTGCTGCGGCCCCGGCCGGTGGTGTCGCCATGCCACGCGACGCTGTCCCGGCCGTCCCGGTAGAAACACAGGCCGGCCGTCAGGAACGGCTCGCCGAGTTCCGCCGCGTAGTGCGCGTTCAGCGCCTGCCTGAGCTCGCCGAGCGCGGGATCGGGCAACGGCGCGCCCTCCCCGTAGAAGCAGACCAGCCGGGGAACGTTCACCACCCGGTCGTACATCTGCCGTCGCTCGGCCCGCCAGGGTACGGCGCCGACCAGCCGGTGGAGCAGGGCGTCGGCACCGGTGACCCAGCCGGGCAGCACGTCGATCCAGGCTCCGCGGGCCAGGGCCGTCCGCCGGAACGACGATCCCAGCGGGCCGACCACGACCTCGTCCGAGAGGTCAAGTAGCGATCCCTGGAATGCGCTCGTCATGGCCACAGTATAGGCCATCCTTCAAACACATATTCGATGAGTGCCTGCTGGCGGGAACAGCGTACGGGCGCCCTGCGAGAACGGCGCAGATCACCTTCGCGGGACTCAGCGATCCGCCGGCCAGGCAGCCCTGCCAGGCGCGTGCGCTGTCGGCGGTTACCAGCGATCGTGAACCTGGGCCCGGATGCGCTGGTCGTAGAGGCGCTCGACCGCGCCGAGTTGCCCGGCGGTGAACGGTGGCAGGTCCGCGGCGGCGGCGTTCTGCCGGGCCTGCTCGGGGTTCCGCGCTCCCGGGATCACGGTGGTCACGCCCGGCTGCTGGATGACCCAGCGGAGCGCGGCCTGTGCCGGGGTGCCCCCGGCAGGGGCCAGGGCGGCGAATTCCCTGGCCGCGTCGACGCCGGTATCGAAGTCGACTCCGGAGAAGGTCTCCCCGGCATCGAACGCCTCGCCGTGGCGGTTGTAGGTGCGGTGGTCGCTGGCGGCGAACGAGGTGTCGTGAGAGTACCGGCCGGACAGCAGCCCGGAGGCGAGCGGAACGCGGGCGATGATCCCCACTCCGGCGGCCTGCGCGGCGGGCAGCGCCGCCTCCAGCGGCTTGCGCCGGAACGCGTTCAGGATGATCTGCACGCTGGCGGTACCTGGCCTGGCGATCGCGGTTAGCGCTTCGTCGCAGGTTTCCACGCTGACCCCGTAGGCGGCACGTTTCTGGAATCCCGGGCCCGGTCCCGCCCGGCTGATCGAGATCATCGCGCCCGCCGGGTCGGCACGTCGTGGTGTCTACATAGCTGTCCCACTAACGCCCCGGCTGACCGGATCACCTCGCTGAGAAACCTCGCTTTAGGTTCTAGGTGGCGGCGAGCGCTTCGGTGGGGGAGACTCTCGCCGCGCGAATGGCGGGATAGAGGCCAGCTACTCCGCCGATTATCAGGGTTGCTGTGATGCCCCCGGCCATGACCCAAGTGGGGACGACGGTGGGCCAGTCCTGCAGTGTTGCGTACCCGGCCGTCGCGCCGGCGCCGAGCAGTATTCCTGCGCCGCCGCCGAGGACGGACAGCAGGAGGGACTCGGTGAGGAATTGGATGCGGATGTGTCGTCGGGTGGCGCCCAGTGAGCGGCGCAGCCCGATTTCGGCGCGGCGCTCGAGCACGGAGATCACCATGGTGTTGGCGACGCCGATGCCGCCGACGAGCAGAGCGACGGCGCCGAGGCCGAGCAGCAGGCCGGTGAACGTGGTCTCGGCGGCGGCCTGGGCGGCGAGCGCGTCGGAGGGCCGGGACACGTCGACCTCGTTGGGTTGCGCCGGGTTGGCAGTCCTGGCGAGTAGCTCGCGAACGGCTTCGACGGTGTCAGGATCGGTCCTGGTGTACACGGTGGTGATGTCGGCGTCGAGGCCGAGATAGCGTTGTGCGGCCGGCCAGCCGATGAGCGCGCCCAAGTCGAGTTCGGGCGCGAGCGGAACCGGGTCCAGGATGCCGACGACGGTGAACCATCGCCCGCCGAGCCAGATCTGCATGTTTGCGCTGGCGGCAGTGATGCCGAGGTGCTCGGCGGTTGCGGCCCCGAGCACGACGGCCGGGTACTGCGCGGTTGCAGCGTTGAGCCAGGTTCCGGAGGCCACGGTGCCGCCCACCGTGTTGAGCAGGTCGGTGCGCACTGCGTAGGTGCCGATCCCGCCGGATTGGGGGGCCGGGATCTTGTTGGTGCGGTACACCTTCGCGTCGGGGAGTTGCCCGATCGCGGCGACGGACTCGACCGGCCCGACCCGGCTGATCATTGCCACTGACTGGTCAGGCAGCGTGGCCTTCTCGCCGAACAGGGTCTGGCCTGGCGCCACGGTGAGCAGGTTCGTGCCCAGCGCAGCCAGCTGCCGGTCCAGCTTGGCGCGGCTGGAGGTGGAGGTCCCGACAACGGCGACCATCGCTGCGATCCCGATCGCGATCCCCAGCGCTGAGAGGACCACGCGCAGTGGGCGGGCCCGCAGCCCGTACGCTGCTAGCCGCAGCACGTCGGGTGGGCTCAGCCGGCCGGCTTGCGGTGTTGTCGTCACAGCCCCACCGCCGTCCGGTCACCGACCACCCGGCCGTCCAGCATGGACACCTGGCGGGGCAGTTGCGACGCGACCATGTGCTCGTGGGTGATCACGACGATGGTCGTGCCTATCTCATTGAGATCGAGCAGCAGCCGCATCACCCCTTCTCCCGACTGGCTGTCCAGCGCGCCCGTTGGCTCGTCGGCGAGCAGCAGCGCGGGTTCACACACGACAGCCCGCGCGATTGCGGTGCGCTGTTTTTCGCCGCCGGACAGTGCGTGCGGGCGGTGGGTCAGCCGACGTCCGAGCCCGACCCGCTGCAACGCCGCTTCGGCGCGTTCCCGGCGTTCGCGCAGGCCGGTGCCAGCGTAGAGCAGGCCGTCGGCGACGTTGTCGAGGACGGAGACGCCTGCCGCCAGGTGGAAGTGCTGGAAGACGAACCCGATCCGCGACGCCCGCAGCGCCGACAGCTCGCGATCGGACAGCTCCGCAATGTCGAAACCGTCGATGAGGACCTGCCCGGCGCTCGGCCGGTCGAGCGTGCCCATCACGTTGAGCATCGTGGTCTTGCCGGATCCCGAAGGCCCGACGATCGCCACCAGCTCACCACGGTAGATGTCCAGGTCGATGTCGCGGAGCGCGGTCACCCTGCCGGGGTATTCGCGCCCGACCTCGCGCAGCGTCACGATCGCCTCTGCCGAGCTGGTCACTTCGGGACTCCCACCGGCACGCCCTCGGCGATGCCTTTACCCGTGACCTCGACTTGGCCGGCGGCGAACATTCCGGTCTTCACCGCGACGATGCGCGTTCTGCCGCCGTCGACGACCTGGACGCCGAAGCCGCCTTTGGGCAGCGCGAGCAGCGCGGCGACCGGCACCGCCAGCACGTCTTCGCGCTTATTGCTGACGAACTCGACATCCACGGGAGCGGCGTCCAGCGAACCGAGAGCCTTCTGGCCGGCGATCGTCACGCTTACGTCGATGCTCGGGTCGGAGGCCGCCGAACTCGTGCCATCTGGAGGGGTCGTGCCGTCTGAAGCAGTGCCCTGCGCCGTGACGACGGTGCCGACCTGGGAGATCTCTCCTGTCACCGTCCCCCGGCCGGGAATCGTGACCGTCACCGTGCGGCCCCTGACGGCGAGAGCCTGGTCGGCCACCTCGAGCTTGACGGTGACCCGCTTTGTGGTGCCGGTGTAGCTGAGGACGGAGCCACCGCCTCCGCCCGTATCGCCACCGATGGTGTCGCCGACCCGGGCCGTGTGCGCCGCGATCCGGACCGCCCCTGGCGTGAACACCACCTGACCCCGTTCGACGGTTCCAGTTCCGGGCAGGCCGAGGCCGGCTTGCCAGCTGCGCACGGCCGCAGCGGTGGCCGCGGTGTAGGTGTCGTCGACGGTGAATCCGGTGTAGCCCAGCTCGGCGAGGTTGCGCTCCAGCTGCCGGACATCGGCACCCTTCGTGCCGTCCCGCAGCGTCCGATACAGCGGCAGCGACCCGTAGAGAGCGACGACCGGTCGCTCGTCGATCTTGAACAGCGGCTTGCCCCGCTTCACCATCGACCCGACCGGCGCGATCCAGGTGACTGTCCCGGGGCCCGTGGCGCTGATGGGCGCCGG
>Ga0137374_10005812_pt1 | contig 14666 bp, 16 predicted proteins | sample SagtaG_20_FD_104811 | JGI IMG/M metagenome (GOLD analysis project Ga0137374, IMG submission 104811) | Vadose zone soil microbial communities from Sagehorn Ranch, Mendocino, California, USA - Sage1_R_100_16 metaG | ecosystem: Environmental > Terrestrial > Soil > Vadose zone | place: USA...
CGCCGACTGCGTGAGATAGAGCTCCTCGCCTGCCTTGGTGAACGACAGGTGGCGCGCCGCCGACTCGAAGCCGACCAGCAGGTCGAGCGCCGGAAGGCGCGCCAGCGAGGCGCTGCTCGCATTCCCATTACGCATGCATGTCCTGAGTATTTACCGTTTGAAGTGACTGTGCCAAGGATGCATCCTGCGCATGCAAAACGCAACCCATGAAGCGAAAGGAAGCGTCATGAACCTCACCCTGGAACGCTATCGCAATGACCCCGGCCTGCGCCCGGCGATGGAAGCGGCGGCGCGCCGCGAGCGCGCGGAAGCGATCGCTCGGCTGATTTTCGCTCCGCTCAAGGAGCTCTTCCGGCAGCAGCCGCTGCGCGCCTCGCGCATGCTGCACCGCTCGGCGATGCGCGCATGAGCATTAGCTTTTTTCATCGATCGCTTGAGAATTTAGCGTTTGAGGCCGCGGTGCCCGGGACGCATCCTGAGCGGGTCAAAAACAAGGAGCACGCTATGCGCATCGAATTCAGATCCGGGGCCGTCAGGCTCGGCCCCAACCAGACACTGAAGGTGGTCGACGGCGCCGGCAGCACGGTGTGCGCGGTCGAAGGCTCGGTGTGGATCACCGAAGAGAACCAGGCCAAGGACATCGTCCTCGAGCCAGGCCGCTGTTACCGGCTGCGCCAGCGTGGCGTCGCCGTCGTCAATTCGCTGGGCGGCACGGCGGCGGTCTCGTTCGCCTGACTCTCGCGCCCCCGGCGCCCTTAGAATACGCGCTCCACTCCCCGGAGCGCGCATGTTCAAGGACGGCATTCTCAAAGGCAAGCGCATCCTCATCACCGGGGGCGGCACCGGGCTCGGCAAGGAGATCGCGGCCAAGTACCTTTCCCTCGGCGCAGAGCTCTGGCTCGCCGGCCGGCGCGGGCCTGTTTTGGAATCTTGTTCACAAGAACTTATTTCAAAATATGGAGGAATGGTGCGTACCCACGCGGTCGACATCCGCGATGCGGCGGCAGTCGACGCGATGGCGCAACGCATATGGAACGAAAGCGGCCCGCTCACCGGCCTGGTGAACAACGCCGCCGGCAACTTCATCAGCCCGACCCAGTCGTTGACCACGAACGGCTTCAACGCCATCGCCAACATCGTGTTCCACGGCACGTTCTATGTGACGCAGGCGGTCGGCAAACGCTGGATCGAGGGCAAGCACAAGGGCTCGGTGGTCTCGATCCTGGTGACCTGGGTGCACACCGGCTCGCCCTATGTCGTGCCCTCGGCGATGTCGAAGGCCGGGCTGCACGCGATGACCAAGTCGCTGGCGGTCGAATGGGGCCGCTTCGGCATCCGGCTCAACGCCATCGCGCCGGGACCCTTCCCGACCGAAGGCGCAGCGAAGCGCCTGCGCCCCGGCGCCGGCGGTTTCGAGGACACGACCCACATGAACCCGATGCGCCGCATCGGAAGAATGGAGGAGCTGCAGAATCTCGCCGCCTTCCTCATGGCCGACGGCTGCGAGTGGCTCACCGGCGAGACCATCGCAGTGGACGGCGGCGGCTACCTCGCCACCGGGTCGGGCGGCTACTTCCTGCAGCTCGACAAGATGAGCGACGCCGACTGGGAAAAGGCGCGCGCGATGATCAACGCGCAGAACGACAAGGATCGCGCCGGCCGCACCGCCTGATGGTATTGGTTCCGCGTCCCGCGGCGTCCCTCATCCTGCTGCGCGACTCGGCCGCAGGACCCGAAGCGCTGATGCTGCAGCGCACGCCGAGCGCAGTATTTCTCGGCGGCGCCCATGTCTTCCCCGGCGGCTCGCTCGATGAAGCCGATGCCGATCCGCGCGTCCTGCGCCGGCTCCTCGACCTCGACGCCAAGGACCCGCCTGCGCCCTACCGGGTTGCGGCCGTGCGGGAATGTTTCGAGGAAGCAGGGATTCTTCTGGCCTGGGATGAAAACCGAAAACAAATCACGGCGCAGCGCGCGGATTCGTTGATGCGTTATCGCCATCGGCCGCTCATCGAGCTGCTCGAGGCCGAAAACCTGTTCATCCCGGCGAGCGCGCTCGCCTATTACGGCCACTGGATCACGGCGCCGGGACGCGCGCGACGCTTCGATACGCGTTTTTTCGTCGCCGTCGCGCCCGAGGGCCAGGCGGGCTCGCACGACGCGGCAGAGACCGTGCACGACATCTGGATCAGCCCGCGCGAGGCGCTCGAGCGCGGCGCGCGCGGCGAGCTCGAGCTGGTGTTCGCGACGCAGCACACGCTGCACGAGCTGAAGAGCTTCTCGAGCGCCAGGCAGGCCTTCGAGCACGTGTTCGCGCTTCCCGAGGTCGAGGTGAACCGCGCCTGCTGGGCGCAGGGCAAGGAGGGGGCGAAGCTGTTCCGCCGCGCCGACGCGGCGTATTTCGAGATCCACTGGAGCGACCCGGACGAGAGCGGCGAGACGACCTACGACCTCGCGCCGGGCGTGCCGAAGCGGCTCGATCGCTGGGTACAGCGCATCATCGCGCCGAACCCCGGAGTGATGACCGGCCCCGGCACCAATACCTACCTCGTGGGCGAGCGCGACCTCGCCATCATCGACCCCGGGCCCGCGATCGCTTCTCACATAGAAAAGATTTTGCAGTTCAAAAACATCAAGTGGATCCTGTGCACGCACACTCACATGGACCATTCCCCCGCCGCGGCTGCGCTCAAGGCGGCGACCGGCGCGCAGGTGCTCGGGCGCCCGGCGCCCGAGGGCCAGGACGCCACCTTCAAGCCTGATTTCGTGGTCGAGAGCGGCCAGCGCATCCAGCTGGGAGAAGCGAGCGGCTCGATAAGCCTGCGCGCCATCCACACGCCCGGGCATGCGTCGAATCATCTTTGCTACTTCCTCGAAGAGACGCGCATGCTGTTCACCGGCGACCACGTCATGCAGGGCTCCACCGTGGTGATCAATCCGCCCGACGGCGACATGCGGGCGTATCTCGCCTCGCTCGAGAAGCTGCTCGCCGAGGAGCTCGCGATCATCGCCCCGGGGCACGGCTATCTCATCGGCGCGCCGCACAAGGAGCTGCGGCGGCTGATCGCGCACCGCCTCGGCCGCGAGCAGAAGGTGGTGCGCGCGCTCGAGCAGCTCGGCGACGCCTCGGTCGAGGACCTGCTGCCGCTGGTCTACGACGACGTGCCGGCGCGCATCCACCGCGTGGCGGCGCGCTCGCTCACGGCGCACCTCGAGAAGCTCGCTGCCGACGGCGCGGTGCGCGCGGCGGGCGAGCGTTACGCGCTGGTAAAATCCCGCCGGGCTGGCTAAGATCGCTGCTCGAGGAGGTTTGCGCCATGGCTAACGAAGAGAAGACGCTGCGGATGGTCACCAATCTCGATCGCGGCGCGATCGAAGCCAAGCTCGCCGAAGTGCGCAAGACGGCGCAATCGAAGAGCCTCGCAGAGCTCGCCTCCATGTTCGCCGGGGTCGAAGGCATGCCGCGCGCGCAGATCGAGACGCGGGTCGGCAACGCGCTCAAGTGGCTCGTCGACAAGCCCCAGCACCAGAGCATCACCGCGCAGCTCGAGCTCGTGGAGCTCAACCTCAAGAACCTGAAGTAAACCTGAGCTTCGACTACGACCTCTTCACCATAGGAGGCGGCTCGGGGGGCGTGCGTGCAAGCCGCGTCTCCGCGGCATACGGCGCGCGCGTCGCGATCGCGGAGCCCGGGCATTTCGGCGGCACCTGCGTCAACCTCGGCTGCATCCCCAAAAAGCTTTTTTCCTACGCGGCGCACTGGCGCGAGGAATTCGAGGTGGCCCGCGCCTACGGCTGGAACGTAGGAGGAGATGCGGGCGAGCCGCGCTTCCACTGGCCGACGCTGCTCGCCAACAAGAACCGCGAGATCGCGCGGCTGAACGGGGTCTACGAGCGAGCGCTCACCGGTGTCGGCGTGAAGATTCATCGCGCGCGGGCCAAGGTCATCGATCCTCATACCGTGGATATCGACGGCCGCGCCTTCACGGCAAAGCACATCCTGATCGCCACCGGCGCATGGCCGAAGCTGCCGCCGATTCCCGGGCACGAGCACGCCATCAGCTCGAACGAGGCGTTCCATCTGGAGCGGCTGCCGCGGCGCGCAGTGGTGGTCGGCGGCGGCTACATCGCGCTCGAGTTCGCCTCCATCTTCCACGGTCTTGGCGTGCAGACCACGCTTTCGTACCGCGGCAAGCGCCTGCTGCGCGGCTTCGACGCCGAGCTCGGCAGCCGCATCGCCGAGGAGATGACGGCGAAAGGCATCGCCATCTGCTTCGGCTGCGAGCCGGCCGCGATGCGCAAGCGCGCCGACGGCAGCCTGCAGATCGAATTCACCGACGGCAGGCTGCAGGAGGCAGAGCTGGTGATGTTCGCCACCGGGCGGCGACCGAACGCCGCCAAGCTCGGGCTCGAGAGCGCGGGCGTGAAGCTCGCCGCCGACGGCGCGGTGATCGTCGATCGCTTCTCGCAAACTACCGTCGACTCGATCCACGCCATCGGCGACGTGACCAACCGCCTCAACCTCACGCCGGTCGCCACCGCGGAAGCGATGTGGCTCGCAAGAACGCTGTGGCGCGAGCCCACGCCCGTCGACCACGATAACGTGCCGACCGCGGTGTTCGCCAATCCGAACCTCGCCGCGGTGGGCTTGAGCGAGGAGCGCGCGCGCGAGCGCCACGGCGAGGTCGACATCTACAAGGCGTCGTTCCGCGCCCTCAAGCTGACGCTCGCCGAGAGCAAGGAGCGCACCTTCATGAAGCTGGTGGTCGACCGGGCGAGCCAGCGCGTGGTCGGCGTGCACATGATCGGGGCCGACGCCGGCGAGGTGATCCAGGGCATGGCAATCGCGGTGAAGCTCGGCGCCACCAAGGCGCAGTTCGACGCCACTCTCGGCATCCATCCGACCGCCGCCGAGGAGTTCGTCACTATGCGGGAGAAAGCCGCCTGATGAGACGGGCGTTTCTTCTCGTCCTGCTGGCGCTGCCCCTGCTCACCGGCCTCGCGGCGGCCGCACCGCCGGATCGACAGCTGGTGGAGGACCTGGTGGCGGCGAACCGCATCCTCGCGATGGAGGGCGTGCTCGACGGCTATGGGCACGTCAGCGTGCGCCACGACCAGGACCCCAGCCGCTACCTGATGTCACGCTACATTGCGCCCGCGCTGGTGACCGCGGCGGACATCGTCGAATACGATCTGGACAGCAACGCGCTCGAGCCGAAAGGCGCGCCCTCCTATACGGAGCGCTTCATCCACGGCGAGATCTACAAGATGCGAGCCGACGTGAAGGCGATCGTCCACAACCATTCGCCGGCGCTGATCCCCTTCGGCATCAGCGGCGTACCCCTCAGGCCGGTGTTCCACATGAGCGCCTTCATCGGGCAGGGGGTGCCGGTGTTCGAGATCCGCGAGTCGGGCGGCATGACCGACATGCTGGTGCGAAGCGCCCCGCTCGGGCAGGCGCTCGCTCGCACGCTCGGCAATCATCCCGCGGCGCTGATGCGCGGGCACGGCGCGGTGGTGGTGGGCCCGACGTTGCCGCTCGCCGTCGGGCGCAGCGTTTATCTCGAGACCAACGCCAGGCTCCAGGCCCAGGCTGCGGCGCTGGGCAGCTCGCTCACCTTCCTCGACGCCGAGGAAGTGCGCAAGGTCGAGGCGCGGCAGGACTACAAGCGCGCCTGGGAGCTCTGGAAGCGCAAGGCGATGACGAAATAAGAGCACCGGTCCCGGGGCCGGCGGCTGCCTTCAGCCGAGCGCACGCCACACCAGCGAGCCGCCTGAGGCGAGCAGCAGCAGCGCAATCACCCGCATCAGCACGTCCCTCGAGATCCTCAGAAAAATCTTTCTGGCAAAGGCTATGCCTGCGAGCGCGGCCGGCACCACCGCGACGGCGGTCAGCCAGACCCGCGCATCGAGCAGCAATCCGGTGAGAAGGAAAGCGAGCACTCTGAGGGAGATGCTGGTCATCGTGGCGAAGCCTAGCGTGGCGCGGAACTGCTCCTTCGAGAGCCCGCGCTGCGAAAGGTAGATCGCGTATGGCGGACCGCCGGCGCCGAACAGCGTGCTGGTGATACCGCCGGCGAATCCGGCGAGCCACGCCCAGGCGACGCAAACGGGCTTCAGGTGCTCGTGGCGCATCAGCGCATAGACGGCATAGGCGGCCACAAAAACCCCGAGCAGCAGCATCCCCGCCTCGCGCGGCAGATTCACGAGCAGCGTGACGCCGAGCGCAGTGCCGGCGACGATCATCGGCATGAGGCGCAGCCATTCGGCGCGCACCGCGTTCCTCGGGTTCTCGAAACCCACGCGCAGGGCCATCGCCAGGTCCGAGATCGCGAACAGCGCCAGCGCGAACTTGAGCGGCACGAGGTGCGTGGCGAGCGGGATCGTGACCAGCGCCGCGCCGAAGCCGGTGATGCCGAAGACCAGCGCGCCAAGGAAGGCAATGCCGCAAAGCAGCGTCACCTCGCCCCAGGGAATGAGAATTTCTGTCAGAGGGAAATAAGCAGCTCGCGCGCAGTAGAGCGATTCATGGCCCGCAAGCGCGAAACGTAACGGGTGAAGGGCAGGCCGAAGCGCGCTTCGAGCCGCTCGGCGCGGCGGCGCAGCGCTTGCCATTCGAAGGCCGGCGCAAGGCCCTTGAAAGCAAACGCGACGATGTTCGGATCGTAGAGCGCGGGCATGGCGAGCACCGCGCCGCCGAATGCGGCCTCGAGGCGCTGCAGGGTCTGGTCGAACCTCGGGTCGTCGTCCATGAAATTGACCACCATCGCGCCGGGCTCGGCAAGCGCGAGGAACGCGGCGGCGTAGAACTCGGCGCTCGCGAGCTTCGGCACGTGCTGCTCGTCGTGAAACGCATCGACCACCAGCAGGTCGCAGCATTCGGGCGACAGGGCCTCGGCGCCATCGCCGATCTCGACCGAGAGGCGCGCGTCATCGGGCGGCAGCCCGAAATGCGCGCGGGCGGCGGCTACGACGCGCGCATCGAGCTCGACCACGCGCACTCTGGTTTTTCTGAAACGCTTGAAAAAAAACTTCGCCAGCGAACCGCCGCCGAGACCGATCATCAGCGCCTCGCGCGGCTCGGGATGGAACAGCAGGAACGCCATCATGCAGCGCGTGTACTCGAGCTCGAGCGCGTACGGGTCGGCAAGGCGCATCGCGCTCTGGATCGCCTCGCCGCCGACGTGCAGCGTGCGCACGCCGCGCGCATCGTTCACTGCTACCGATGCTTTTTGCTTGCCGATGGCTTGCTCCTCATTGCAATGCCCCCCTCGCAGTGATAGGCCAGAGCGCCTCGACGACGCCGGCCCGCACGCAGACATAGCAGTCGTAAAGATTGACGGTGGGGTCGCAATGGCCCGGCACCAGCAGCAGCTTCTCGCCGAGCACCGGCGCCGCGGCGCCGGTGGCGATTTCGATCTTGCCGTGCTCGTCCGACGCCTGAACGTAGTCAAGCCCCGATTTATCCCACACCGTGGGCATGCCGGAATCGACGCTCGATGCCTTGAGTCCGGCGTCGACGATGGCGCGGTCGGGGCCCGGGCGGCTCATCACGGTGCTCAGCACGAAGAGCGCATGCGCGAAGCGCGGCAGCGGCGCCGCCCATTCGTTCTTCGCGTAATCCGCGTCCATGAAAATATACGAGCCGGGCTGGATCTCGTTCCAGACGCCCGACTGGACTTCCAGCATGTAGGTGCCGCTGCCTGCGCCGGTGACGATCGGACAATCGATTCTGTTTTTCTCCAACAGGGCCTTTGTCTTTCTCACGGCAGAAGCGGCGCCATCTATTGCTGCGCGGCGCTCGGCGACCGAGCGCACGTGCTGCGCGCGGCCGTGATAGGCCTGGAGCCCGGCAAAGCGCAGCGGCCTGGAATTCATGATCACTTTTGCCAATTCCACAGCGGCCTGGCCGGGTTCGACGCCGCAGCGGCGCATCCCGACCTCGAGCTCGACGTAGACGTCGAGCTTTGCGCCTGAAGCCGCTATTTGGCGGACATTCTCCGGGTTGTCGACGCACACGCCGATCTGAGCCCGTCGCGAGAGCTCCGCGAGGCGCGCGATCTTCTGCGCGCCGACCACTTCGTTCGAAACCAGCACGTCGCCGATCCCGCCCTCGACCATCGCCTCGGCCTCCGACACCTTCTGGCAGCAGACGCCGACCGCGCCCGCGGCAATCTGGCGCTTGGCAATCTCGGGGCATTTGTGCGTCTTGGCGTGTGGACGCAAGCGAACGGCACTGCCCTTCAAGCTGTTTTGCAACGTGAAAAGATTTTTCTCGAAAGCATCGAGATCGAGAAGCAAGGCGGGTGTGTCGACCTCCTCCAGCCGCTGGCCGATGGACGCCGGCACTCTCATGGCTATGCTGCGGCGGCCTTCCTGAAGCGCTGGTGCAGCGCGTAGGCGCCGGTCGCGGCCGCGATCAGGCCGACGATCGGAGCCGCGACCAGATTGACGCGCTCCCAGCCGCCTGCGGTCACGGTGAGCCCGGAGGTGAAGGAGGAGATCGCCATCATGATGAAGATCGCCTGGTCGTTGGCGCCTTGAGCCTTGGCACGTTCCTCCGGGCGGTAGGTCTCGGTGAGCAGCGTCGTGCCGCCGATGTAGAGGAAGTTCCAGCCCACGCCGAGCAGCACCAGCGACCACCAGAACTGCGCCACCGAGATGCCGGAGAGCGCGATGCCGATCGAGCAGAGGTTGAGGACGGCGCCCGCGAACATCACCGGCAGCACGCCGACGCGCCGGATGAGCGGGCCGCTGACGAACGAGGGCGCGAACATGCCGACGACGTGCGAGGAGATGATGAAAGCCGCGTCGCCGTAGGGGTGACCGCAGGCCTGCATGGCGATCGGCGTCGAGGTCATGAGGAAGTTCATCACCCCGTAGCCGAGCGCGGCCGAGAGCACCGCGACGATGAATTTCGGCTGCGCCACGATCTCGGCGAGCGGCCGGCCCGAGGCGGCCTGCTCGGCGGCGCTCGGGCTGGGGATGCGGATGAAGCGCAGCAGCACGACCGTCACCAGCGCAAATGCGATCAGCGACAGGTAGGCGCCCATGAACCTGGGTCCCGCGAGCTCGACGGTGAAGCGGCTCACGCTCGGCCCGAGAACGCCGCCGACCAGCCCGCCCGCTAGGACCAGCGAGATCGCCGTCGCCTTGAAGTCCGTGCTCGCCGCATCCGCGGCGGCGAAGCGGTAATACTGACCGTAGGCGTTGTACACGCCCCAGACCAGCGTGCCGAAGCACAGCAGCCAGAAGCTCTGCAGCGCCATTGCCGTTGCGCACAGCAGCGCGCCGGCGATTCCCCACAGCGTGCCGAGCGTGAAGCCGCGCTGGCGCCCGGCGCGCTTCATGTGAAGCGACGCCGGCATCGTGCCGATCGCGCCGCCGAGAATCCAGCAGGTCACCGGCAGCGTGGCGATCCCCGCGTACGGCGCGAGCGCGAGGCCGGCGAGGCCGTTGATCGCGATCAGCGTCGCATTGTTGGTGAACAGCATCGCCTGGCAGGCGGCGAGCAGGCCGACATTGCGCTGGGTACTGGTCATTTATACAGTATTAGAGTAGGATCGCGCCATGGCGGAGCCCCATCTTCGCGGAGCGCGCTCGTTCTTGCAGGGGCGTTTCGAAAGCGCGCTGCGCGAGCCGTTCGACGACGGCTGGACCCCGGAAGAGAAGGACAGCCGCGAGCTCGAGACCACGGTGACCGAGGAGCGCGCGCGCTCGATCATCTCGCGCAACGACTCGCCCGACGTCGGTTTCAGCCAGTCGATCAACCCGTACCGGGGCTGCGAGCATGGGTGTGTGTACTGCATCCAAGGCGACACTCCGCTTCTCATGGCCGACGGCAGCACGCGAGCGATTGCCGATGTGCGCGTCGGCGACCTGCTCTACGGCACTTCCCGCGCAGGCTGGTACCGGCGTTATGTGAAGTCGCGCGTGCTCGCGCATTGGAGCGTGATCAAGCCAGCTTACCGCATTACCCTGGAAGACAGCACGCAGCTTGTGGCTGGCCCGGATCATCGATTTCTCACGGAACGCGGCTGGAAGTTCGTTACCGGAGCAGAGCAAGGACGCACCCGCCGGCCGCATATCACCACCGGGAACAAGCTGATGGGTGTTGGAGCGTTTGCAACCGGGCCGGTGAAGGACAAGGATTATCGGCTCGGGTACCTGTGCGGCCTCATTCGAGGCGATGGGCACCTCCGCTCGTATCAGTACCGACGCACCAATGGAGCGCTTGGCACTCTCCACCAATTCCGGCTGGCGCTCTGCGACGTGGAAGCTCTTATTCGCGCACAGGATTATTTGCGGCGCTGGCAGATCGAAACGCAGCACTTTATATTCCAGGCCGCTGCCGCGGGTCGTAGACTTCTCCACGCGATTCGCACTCAAACGCGGCCTAACGTTGAGCAGATTCGCACGCTCACTGCCTGGCCGAGCGTGACATCTCGGGGGTGGTCGGCCGGTTTTCTCGCCGGCATTTATGACGCCGAAGGCAGCTACAGCGAAGGCTGCCTGCGGATCTGCAACACAGACAGCACAATCATCGAGTGGATCGAACGCTCGCTGGACGAGCTCGAGTTTCGTTACGCTGTGGAACCGATCGCGCGTGTTGCCTCGAAACCCATCGTGTACGTGCGCGTTCTCGGAGGGCTGCGCGAGCACCTGCGGTTCTTTCATAGCGTGGATCCCTCGATCGTGCGCAAGCGTGACATCACGGGTCAGGCGGTGAAGAGCGAGGCTCGCCTCGGCGTCGTGAGCATCGAGCCACTCGGCAAGGCCATGCGGCTCTATGACATCACCACGGAGACGGAAGACTTCATCGCGAACGGTGTTGTCAGCCACAACTGCTACGCGCGGCCGAGCCATGCCTATCTCGAGCTCTCGCCGGGACTGGACTTCGAAACAAAATTGTTCGCAAAAACAAATGCGGCCGAGCTGCTGCGCGAGGAGCTCTCCCGGCCGGGCTACAGGCCGAGCCCGATCGCGCTCGGCGCGAACACCGACTGCTACCAGCCGATCGAGCGCAAATACCGCATCACCCGCGGCATCCTCGAAGTGCTGGCCGAATGTAATCACCCGGTCACGATAGTGACCAAGTCGGCGCTCGTCGAGCGCGACCTCGACCTCCTCGCGCCGATGGCGCGCAAGAACCTCGTCAAGGTGTTCGTTTCGATCGGTTCGCTCGACCGCACCCTGGCCCGGAAGCTGGAGCCCCGCGCCGCGAGCCCGCAGCGGCGGCTGGATATCTTGAGGGCTCTTTCAAAAAACAATATTCCATGCGGCGTAATGGTGGCCGCGCTGATCCCGGCGCTCAACGACAAGACGCTGGAGCAGGTACTGGAGGAAGCTGCTAAGGCCGGCGCCGCGCAAGCCGCCTACGTCATCATGCGCCTGCCGAACGAACTGAAGACGCTGTTCAAGGAATGGCTCGCCGCCCACTATCCCGAGCGCGCCGAGCATGTCATCAGCATCGTGCGCCAGATGCGCGGCGGGCGCGAGAACGACCCCGATTTCGGCACGCGCATGAGCGGCACCGGCAAGTTCGCCGAGCTGGTGGAAAAGCGCTTCGAAATCGCCTGCCGGCGCTTCGGCCTCAACGGCCACGGTGCCGGCCGCGAGCCTCCCGGGCTCGACTGCAGCCGCTTCAGGCATCCAGCGGTTGGCGGACAGCTGGGTCTCTTCTGATCCTCCGGGCGCACGCGCTGAAGCTTCGACTTTGTCGCCGGGGCTATGGCCGCCGCTTGCTGCGGCGACGGACCCATTCCGCTAATGCCGTTTCCTTCATCGTTCCCTCGGCGACAGCGAGCATGCACATGACGCAATCGGCATCGTCGGCGACCAGTTGGTGCCCGTTCAGCGCGAGAAAAAGTTCGAGCGCGACGAACGCGATTCGCTTGTTGCCGTCCACGAAAGGATGGTTCGCAGCAAGGCCATAAGCGTAAGCGGCGGCGAGCCCGGCTGCGTCAGGTTTGCCGTAAGCGGCGCGATTCAGCGGGCGCGCGAGGGCCGAATCGAGCAGACCCGCGTCGCGGATGCCGGCGCTGCCGCCATGCTCGGCAAGCTGCTCTTCGTGCGCGGCGAGAATGACGGAACGCTCGATCCAGACCCACTTCCTCACTTCGCCAGCTCGCGCAGCACGGCGCGGCGCTTCTTGGCGATGCGCCGCACCTGTTTCATCTGCGCCGCGAAACGGGGATCGTGAGGCGTAAGGCGAAGGCCGTCGGGCGTGTCGGTGACATGCAGCGTGTCGCCTTTTTCGACCTTCAGGCGTGCGAGCATGTCCTTCGGCAGGATCACGCCGACGGAGTTGCCGATTCGCCTAAGTTTGAGGGCGGCCATGGCAAAATCCGATGTTATAACGGACGTTATAATACAGCCATCCTGCGCCGGGTTCAAGACTCAGTAGACGCTAATCTCCTTTCGCCCGCACGAGCGTGTCCTGCGCAGCGTCGGCGCTTTCGAGCCGCGTTTCGGTGCCGCGGCGAAGCGTGACTTGGAAAAGACGGGACCTCGGGCGCGAGCGCGCAAATCCAAACGCGCGCTGTCGTTTCTTCGTTTCTTCGAAGACCTCGGAAGTCGTTCACCGTTCCGTGGTACACGAGCTTGGGAGTATCGTCCGCGTTGACGACCTTGCTATTGCCAAACCAGCAGCAAAATTCGGTCGATCGCGGAACGGCATACGCATTGCCGCGCGATGATGTGGTAAACCTGTGCCTCAAGCCGCCTACCGGCATTCCTATTCGAACGGACTGTGGTTCCCGAAGTGAAGTCACATCCTAACTGGGGGCCGCGCTGGCGACGAACGTGGCTTACGCTCGGCTGGGCATGGGCCGCGGCGATCGTCTGGCTCTCGCTCACGCCCTCGCCGCCGACGCTCGATTTCGAGCACAGCGACAAGCTCGGGCATTTCCTCGCCTATGGCGGCCTGACGTTCTGGTTCTGCCAGCTTTACCCGAGAGCGCGGACCAGGGCGTGCTACGCAGCCGGGTTCATCGCCTTGGGCGTCGGCATGGAATTCCTTCAGGACATGACCGACTATCGCACTTTCGAAGTGCTCGACATGGCCGCGAACACGATCGGCGTATTTCTCGGCTGGGCGGCCGCACTCATCCTGCCCGTCGCCTGGCTGCGCCATGACTGAATCGGTAGCCGAACGGATCGCCGCCGCGCTCGAGCGCGCCCGCGAGATGCCGCCGCAGTTGCGCGACGTCGTCGAGAAGCTGCTGATCGACGTGGCCGGTCTCTGCGTCGCGGCGCGCAACACCGATTACACGCGCAGCGCGCTCGCGGGCTGGGAGGGCAACGGCAGCTGCACGGCAATTGGCCACGCGCGCACGCTCGATGCTGCAGGCGCCGCCTTCGTCAACGGCACCAGCGCGCACGGCGAGGATTTCGACGACACCTTCGAGGGCGGGCCAGTGCACGCCGGCGCGGTAATCGTGCCCGCGATTCTCGCCATTGCAGAAAGAAACAGCATCGAAGGAAGCGATGCCCTGCGCGGCATCGCGGTCGGCGTCGAGGTGATGTGCCGCGCCAGCCTGGTCGCCCCGAAGCTCATCCACAAGGCGGGCTTTCACCCCACCGCGGTGCTCGGCGCTATGGGCGCTGCCGCGGGCGTGGCCGCAGCTTTGCACCTCTCGAGGAATGAGTTCGTCCATGCGCTGGGCATAGCGGGCTCGATGGCCTCGGGCATCATCGAGTACCTCGCCGAGGGCGCGTGGACCAAGCGCATGCATCCGGGCTGGGCGGCGCAATCGGGAATTCGCGCCGCCGACCTGGCGCGCGCCGGCTTCGTCGGGCCGCGCACGGTGTTCGAAGGCACGCACGGGCTCTACTACGGCTTCGCGCGCACCGCCGGGGGCGACTGGGCAAAGCTCCTCGACGGCTTCGGCAGCCAGTGGCTGGCGGCATCCATCGCGTTCAAGCCCTATGCCTGCGGCACCATGACGCAGCCCTACGTCGATTGCGCTCGACGGTTGGCGAAAAAAATTGATGTTGAGAACATAAAAGAAATCATCTGTGAAGCTGCGGAAGGGACGGTTCATCGTCTATGGGAACCGCTGGCGGCGAAGCAGCGCCCGCCCAACGCCTACGCCGCCAAGTTCAGCCAGCCCTACTGCATCGCCGCCGGCTTCGTGCTCGGGCACGCCGGCCTCGACGCCTTCACCGAGGAGCGCGTGCGCGACGAGCGCCTGCGCGGCCTCGCGGCAAAAGTGCGCTACGAGATCGATCCGCACAACCCCTACCCCGACGAATTCACCGGTCATGTGCGCGCGAAGCTGCGCGATGGCAGCGTGGTCGAGGAGCGCCAGCCGCACCTGCGCGGTGGCCGCAGCGAGCCGCTGTCGCGCGCCGACATCGAGGAGAAGTTCAGGCTGAACTGCGCCTACGGCGGCTGGAGCGCGGCGCAGGCGGAACGTTTCCTCGCTTTTGCGCGACAGGCCTTCGACTCGCGCATCGACCTGTCGCCGTTCCGCTCGTGAGCGGCTCGGCTAGTCGTCGAGCGAAATCCCGCGCTCGCGCGCGAGCGCGCTCCAGCGCGCGATGTCGGCCCGGATGAAGCCTGCGAACTGCTCGGGCGTCATCGGCATCGGATCGATCGCTTCCCCCGAAAGGCGTTGCCGCAGTGCCGGCGAGGCGAGCGCCTTGTTGATCTCGGCGTTGAGCCG
>Ga0137374_10005850_pt1 | contig 14632 bp, 15 predicted proteins | sample SagtaG_20_FD_104811 | JGI IMG/M metagenome (GOLD analysis project Ga0137374, IMG submission 104811) | Vadose zone soil microbial communities from Sagehorn Ranch, Mendocino, California, USA - Sage1_R_100_16 metaG | ecosystem: Environmental > Terrestrial > Soil > Vadose zone | place: USA...
CCGCGGGAGCTGCCGGAGCCGCTGCACTGGTTCAAGTGGGAGGCGTACACGACGTGGCTCAGCGGCTTCGCGCTGATGATCGTCCTCTACTACCTCAACGCCGACCAGTACCTGATCGACCGGAGCGTCGCCGACCTGTCGACCGGCGAGGCCGTCGCGATCAGCATCGGGCTGCTCGCGGCGGCGTGGATCGTCTACGACCTCCTCTGCCGCGCGCTCGGCTCGCGACCGCTCGTGCTCGCGGGGACGCTGCTGGCGCTCATCACGCTGAGCGCCTGGGGAAGCGGCCATCTCTTCAGCGGCCGCGCGGTCTACATCCAGGTCGGGGCGATGCTCGGGACGATGATGGTCGGCAACGTCTTCTTCACGATCATCCCGGCGCACTGGGAGCTCGTGCGCGCGAAGCAGGCGGGCCGCGAGCCCGATCCGGCCGCGAACGAGCGCGGGAAGCTCCGGTCCGTCCACAACAACTACCTGACGCTACCCGTCGTCTTCACGATGATCTCGAACCACTTCCCGAGTACGTACGGGCACAGCTACGCATGGCTGATCCTGGTCGTCCTGCTCGTGATCGGCGCGTGGGTGCGCCACTTCTTCAACCTGCGGCACGCGGGCCGGAACGTCTGGGCGATCCCCGTCACGGCGGCGCTGGCGATCGCGGCGCTCGCCATCGTGATCCGTCCGCAGGAGGAGTCCGCCGCCGGCACGTCCGTGGCGTTCGCCCAGGTCAAGCGGATCGTCGACCAGCGCTGCACGGCCTGCCACTCCGACCATCCGACGAAGGCCGATGCGGCGCCGCGCGGGATCAAGCTGGACACGCCCGCGCAAATCAAGGCCCAGGCGAGCCTGATCGAGCAGCAGGCGGTGACGACGAAGGCGATGCCGCTCGGGAACGTGACGGGCATGACCCAGGCCGAGCGCGACCTGCTCGGGCGCTGGATCCGCCAAGGCGCGAAGATCCCGTGAGCATGTTGGAGATCACGACGGGCGACCTCCGCTTCGTGGCGCGCTTCGAGGAGGAGCTGGCGCCGCAGACGGTGGCCGCGTTCCGGGGCATCCTCCCGTTCGAGGAGCGGATCATCCACTGCCGCTGGAGCGGTGAGTCGAACTGGATCCCGTGGGGCGACCGCGACCTCGGGCTCGGCCCGGAGAACGCGACGTCGTACCCGCACCCCGGCGAGCTCGCGCTCTACCCCGGCGGCCAGAGCGAGACGGAGCTGCTCCTCCCGTACGGCTACTGCTCGTTCGCGTCGAAGGCAGGCCACCTCTGGGCGAACCATTTCGCGACCCTCGTCGAGGGGCAGGAGCAGCTGAAAGAGCTCGGCCGGCGCACGCTCTGGGAGGGCGCGCAACCGATCTCATTCCGTGAGACGTAACGTCAGCCCGGCGAGACGGCGAAGAGCAAGAACTGCGTGAACTGCGAGGCGGCGAAGTTGTTGTCGCTGACCATGACCAACGAGCGGCGCCCATCCGGCAGGTCGGGGCCGAGGGTCATGCCCTCGACGTTGTCGAGCGGGATGCCGAGACTGCCGAGGTCGAGCAGAAGCGTCTTCTGGGCCGGGCGGATCGAGCCGAGGCTGCCGGCGAGGCTGTCCAGGAACTTCACGTCGTCGGCCCCGGGCAGGGCCACGCGGTAGAGCTTGATCTTGTTGCCGGTGCCGGGAATGCCGACCGAGAACGACCGTTCCATCGCGAGCATGAACTCGTTGTTGAGGGGCAGGAGCTCGACGAGCCCGTTCACGGCGAAGGCGGTCGCCGGCACGGGCGGCACCGCGATCGGATCGGTGACGTAGAGGTACTCGCGGGCGAGCCGGCCGGTCTGGAGATCGTAGCGCAGTAGACGCGACGGGCTCCCGTTCGCGACGGTGGCGGCGGGACCGTCCTGGAAGAGGGCGTTCTCCGTCCCGGTGAAGAAGAATCGGCCGTTCGGCGCGACTGCGGCCGCCTCGAAGGCAAGGTTGTTGCGGACGCCGCTCGAGTGGTCGGCAGTCGGCAGGAACGGAGCCGGAACGGGCAGCGAGCCGAGCAGCCCACCCTGGAGGTCGTAGAGGCGCACGAAGGGGTCGATGAGCCGGCCCGTGTCGCCTTCCGACGTCAGTACGAGCCGGCCGTCCTTCGTCAGCGCGAGCCCTTCCGGGTCGAGGCTGAACGGCGGATACGGGCCGCCGGCCGGGGCCTGCAGCGTCGTCACGCCGTCGACGTGCAGGTCGCTCGCGTCGAAGCTGCCGTCGAGGCCGATCCGGAAGGTGTAGAAGCGCGCGGGGTTGATCTGCGAGCAGTCATCCGAGAGGACGTAGTAGACGTTCCGGCTCGGGTCGTACGTGATCGAGGAGAGACCGCCGACTTCCGTCCCGGCGAAGGTCGCGCCTGTCGGGATGATCGCCTGGCCTAGGAACTGGAGCGCGGGCGTTCGCGCCTGGGGTTCGACCGCTGCGGCCGGACCGGCAAAGACGACCGCCGCGGCAAGAGCGACTGCGAACAGCGCGAGAACACGGTAGACGGCCACTGACAACAACCTCCCTCGTCGCACGACGCGGCCAAGCATAAGCGCCTCCGAGGGCTTCTACACCTACCGTTCCTCGCGCACGTACGGGAGCCCGAGGGCGGCGGGCGCTCCGAAGCGCAGCCGCGCCGCTCGCGAGGAGACCAGCACGAGCGCAAGCACGGTCATCACGTACGGGAGCGACTGGAAGAGCTCCGGTGCGACCGTCACGCCGTGCGACTGCAACGCGAACGGCAGGGCCGTGAACGCGCCGAAGAAGTACGCGCCGACGAGGCAGAGCGTCGGTCGCCAGAAGGCGAAGATCACGAGCGCGATCGCGATCCAGCCCGAGCCCTGCGTGATCCCGTCGACCCATTGGGGCGTGACCGAGAGGCTGAACGCGGCGCCGCCGATCCCGGCAAAGGCTCCGCCGACAAGCGTGTGCGCGTACCGGTAGGCGGCGACGTTGATCCCCATCGCATCGGCGGCCGCCGGCGACTCGCCCACGGCGCGCAGGTTCAGGCCGGCACGCGTCCTCCCGAGATAGAGCGCGACGAGGACGACACAGATCCACGAGGCGTAGACGAGGATCGACTGCCCGAAGAAGATCGGCCCGATCACGGGCGCGTCCTGAAGCGACTTCGGGAAGATCTCCTGGAACTGGTGCTTCGCGGGCGAGCCGGCGAGATTCAGGTCGTTGCCGAGATAGGACGACAGCCCCGCCGCGCCGGCGAAGATCGTCAGCGCCAGACCGGAGACGATCTGGTTCGCGCGCAGGGTGACGACGAGAAAGGCGTGAATCGCCGCCATCGCCGCGCCCGCGAGCGCCGCGACCCCGATCGCACCGATGAGCGCGACCGACGACGTGGCGTGCACGCGCTGCACCGTCCAGAACCCCATCACGGCGCCGACGAGCATCATCCCCTCGACGCCGAGGTTGAGGACGCCGGACCGCTCCGCCAGCACCTCGCCGAGCGCCGCGTACAGCAGCGGCGTCCCGTAGGCGACGCCCGACGCGAGCACCACGACGAGCAGGCTGTTGTTCACGCCAAGGCTCCGCTTGCGGAGCCGTCGCCAGGACGCGCGGGCTCTGCCCGCGCGTCCGTCTGCGCTGAACAGCCGACAACGATGCGGCTCGCGGTGTTCACGCGCCCGCCTCCACCGCGGGTCTCGCCGGCTTGCGCGCCGGCCGCTCGATCCGCACGCGGTAGCGGACGAACAGCTCTCCGCCGAGCGTGCAGAAGAGGATCAACCCCTGCATGACTCCGACGAGGCCCGCCGGGAAGTCGGCGCCCTGGAGCGTGTAGCCCGCGTTCTGGAGCCCGCCGAGCAGGAACGCGATCAGCACGACGGCGAACGGGTTGTAGCGGGCCAGCGCCGCGACGACGATCCCGGCGTAGCCGTAGTTGGCAGCCGTCAATCCGCGCGGATCGAGCTGGTGGCGAAAGTCCCCGTCCTGGCTCGCGCCGCCCAGCCCGGCGATCGCGCCGGAGAGGCACATGACGGCGAGGATCTTCCGGCGCGTCCGCATCCCCGCGTAGCGGCCCGCGCGGGCGGAGTCGCCGATCACCTGCACCTCGAAGCCGAAGCGCGTCCGGGAGTAGAGCGCCCACACCAGCGCAGCGACGCCGATCGCCACGAGGAAGCCGAATGGGAGGGCCAGCCCGTGGAGCGTCCAGCTCGGCCACGTCGCCTCGTCCGGCAGGGTCTTTCCCTGGGGGAAGACGCTTGCCTCGAAGCCCGACGTGTCGCGGAGATACGAGTGGCTGTCGAAGATCAGGTAATCGAGGACGAGCGCCACGACGTAGTTGAGCATCAGCGACGTGATGATCTCGTTCGTCGACAGGAACGCCCGGAAGATGCCTGGGATCGCCGCGAGCACCGCGCCTCCGGCGGCGCCCGCCGCGATCATTCCGGCGATCACGATCGGGGAAGGCGCACCGGCCAGCAGGAGGCCCGCCGTCGCGCCGGTGATCGCGCCGGCGTAGAGCTGGCCCTCGCCGCCGATGTTGAACAGGTTCATCCTGAATGCGACCGCGGCCGCCAGCCCCGTGAACGCGAGCGGCGTCGCGGAGATGACGGTGTCGCTCAGCGCCCCTTTCGCGAGGAACGCGGCGTCGAACAAACGGCGGTAATTGTGCAGCGGCGGATGCCCCGTCAGGAGCAGGACCAGCGCGCCGAGCAGGATCGCGACGCAGATCGAGACGATGGGAACGACGACGGAGAGCCACCACGGCTGGCGTAGGCGGCGCTCGATCCGCACTACGCCTGTTCCTCCGCGCCGCCGGCCATGAGCAGGCCGAGCTCTTCGACGGTCGCCGTCCCGGCGTCCCGCTCGCCGACGATCTCGCCCTCGTACATGACCGCGATCCGGTCGGCCAGAGCCAGGATCTCGTCGAGGTCTTCGCTGATCAGGAGAACGCCGACGCCGCTCGCCGCCGCCTCCCGCAGATACTCGTGGACGGTCTCGATCCCGGCGACGTCGAGTCCGCGGGTCGGGGACGCCGCGACGAGCACCCTCGGCTTGCCGGAGAACTCACGCGCGAGCACCACCTTCTGGACGTTGCCGCCTGAGAGCTGCCACGCCGGCACGTGCGGCCCCGACGCGCGGACGTCGTAGCGCTCCATGACCCGCCGGGCGATCTCCCGGATGCGCCCGAGGCGCAGCAGCGGCCCCTGGGAGACAGGCGGCTTGCGGTACGACTTGAGCACGACGTTCGAGGCGACGCTCAGCCCTGGCGCGACCCCGGTGCCGAGCCGGTCCTCCGGGACGTAGGCAATGCCGGCGCGGATCGCGTACCGGGGATCGCCTGTGCGGAGCCTTCGCTCCTCGACGCGCACGACGCCGCTCGTCGCCGGGCGCATCCCTGCAATCGCCTCGGCCAGCTCGCGCTGGCCGTTTCCGGCCACGCCCGCAATCGCCACGATCTCGCCGGCTCGCACGGTCAGGCTGACGTCCCGAAGTGCGGGCGTGCCGCGGTCGCCGCCGGCGCAGAGCCCTTCGAGCTCCAATACCGGTTCGCCTGCCTCGCGGCCGTGCTCCTGCCGACGGCCGAGCTCGACCTCTCGTCCTACCATGAGCGCGGCCAGCGATCGCCGCGTCGCCTCGGCAGCCGGGACGGTGGCGACCGACTTCCCCCGCCGCAGGACGGTCACGCGGTCGGCGACCGCCTTCACTTCGTGCAGCTTGTGCGAGATGAAGATCACGGTCCGGCCGTCGGCCGCCATCGCGCGGATCGTCTCGAAGAGCGAATCCGCCTCTTGCGGTGTCAGCACCGCCGTCGGCTCGTCGAGGATGAGGATGCGCGCGTCCTGGTAGAGCGCCTTCAGGATCTCGACCCGCTGCTGCTCGCCGACCGACAGCTGCCAGATCCGCGCGCGCGGATGGACGGAGAGCCCGTAGCGGCTCGACAACTCCGCCACGCGCCGCTCGATCGCACGCGGCCGCAACACGAATGTGCGTCCGATGTCCCGGTGGTCGCCGAGGACGACGTTCTCCGCAACGGTGAACGGCGACACGAGCCGGAAGTGCTGGTGCACCATCGCGATCCCGGCATCGAGCGCGTCCCTCGGGGAGTGGAACTCCGCGCGCTTCCCGAACAGGACGATCTCGCCCTCGTCCGGGCGGTAGAGGCCGGTGAGGATGTTCGAGAGCGTCGTCTTGCCGGCGCCGTTCTCGCCCAGGAGCGCGTGCACCTCCCCCTCCGCCGCTTCGAAGTCGATCCCGTCGTTCGCGACGACAGCGGGAAACCGCTTGGTGATCCCGCGGAGCGCGACGGCCGTCCGCGCGACAGGAGAAGGAGGCGGGGAAGCCTGGACTTCCCCGCTCACCGTCCTAGCCCTTGGCGCTGCCGATCACGCCCTTCACGAGCCAGTTCATCGCGTACAGGTCCTTCACGGACAATCGCTTGCCCTTCGGGACTCGCAGCTTGCCCTTCTGGTCGTAGAGCGGTCCCGCGAACTCGTAGAACGTCCCCTTGATCAGCGCCGCCTTCTTCCTTGCGATCGCCGCCTTCGTCTTCGCGGTCACCTTCGGCCCGTACGGCGCCAGACCGACCATGCCGTCCTTGAGGTTGCCGTAGTAGAAGTTGGTCTTCCACGTCCCGTTCATCGCCGCCTTCGTCTTGCGCAGGTAGTACGGCCCCCAGTTGTAGATCGCGGCCGTCAGCCATTGCTTGGGGGCGAACTTGCGCGCATCCGAGTCGTAGCCAACCCACGGGATCCTCTTCGATTCCGCAAACTGGCCGGCCGCGGGACTGTCGACGTTCTGGCCGAGGACGTCCGACCCGGAGGCGACGAGGTTCTGTGCCGCCTTCTTCTCCGCATCGGGCTTGAACCAGGAGTGCGTCCAGATCAGCCGCACCTTTGCGCCCGGATGCGTCGCCTGCACTCCCAGTGCGAACGCATTCGCGTGCCGGATCACCTCGGGGATCGCGAAGGGGACGACGTAGCCGACCACGCCCTTCTTGGTCGCGGCCCCTGCAGCCATGCCGGAGAGGTAGATCGCGTCCTCGCCGGCGCCGAAGTACTCCGCCATGTTCTTCGACTGCGCGGTTCCGGTCGCCATCTCGAACTTCACGTCCGAGTGCTTCTTCGCCGCCTCGACCATCGCCTTCTGGAAGCCGAACGACGTGGCGAAGATGATCTTGTTTCCGTCCCGGATGAGGCTCTCGATCACCTGCGAGACCTGTGGCCCCTCGGGGATGTTCTCCTTGAACGTCGTCTCGACGTTGGAGCCGAGCGCTTTCTGGACGTAGAGACGGCCCTTGTCGTGTGCCTGGGACCAGCCGCCGTCGTTGTGCGGCCCGACGTAGATCCAGGCGGCCTTGAAGGCTGCCGACTTCTTCTCGGTTCTGGCCGAGCCGATCGACGCGCCGATCGCCAGCGCTAAGGCGCCGGCCAGGGCAAGGACGCCCAGCGCGAGCTTCCGGTTCTTCATCGTTTCCTCTCTCCTCCTGCAGGGAACTCCGCGAAGCGACTATAGGACGACGGGCGAACGGCGCCTAGTCGGCACGTGACGCGAGTCTCGCCAGCGTGCCTGCGAGCACCTCGACGGCCAGCGACACGTCCTCCAGGCTCGAGAGCTCGTCCGGCGAGTGACTGATCCCGCCGTTCAGGCTCCGGACGAACAGCATCGCCATCGGGACTCCGGCGGCCGCGAGAATGGCGGCGTCGTGGCCGGCGCCCGACGGCAGCTCGACGAGCGGGACGGCGCGCGCCTCGAGCTCTGCGCGAAAGGCGGCACGCGGCCCGTCCGCCGTCGCCACCGGCTCGAGCCGGAAGAACGGCTCGAGCTCGAGCTCGGCGACGAGCCTGTCGAGCCGCTCGACGTCCGGCGCGCGGGCGTCGACCGACAGGCGCACGCGGCTCGGGATCACGTTGCCGGCCCCCGACTCGAGCGCCAGTTGCCCGACGGTGGCGACAGCGCCGTCGATTCCGGCGGCGACGTCCCGGACCCGCAGGACGTACTCCGCCGCGGCGACGAGCGCATCGCGCCGGATGCTCATCGGCACCGTCCCGGCGTGCCCGGCGCCGCCCTCGAAGACGCATTCGCCGCGGACCATGCCGGTGATCCCGGTGACGAGCCCGAGCGGCACTCCGGCGCCCTCGAGCACCGGGCCCTGCTCGATGTGCAGCTCCAGAAAGCAGGCGGGAAGGTCGCCGCCCTGCACGAAGGCGGTGCTGCCCCCGCAGCCCGTCTCCTCGTCGCGGAAGGCGACGACCGCACCGGCGCCTGCACGCTCGACCGCCTCGATCGCCGCGACGACGCCGAGCGCGCCGTCGAACTTCCCACCTGCGGGAACGGAGTCGAGGTGCGAGCCGGCCCAGACGGAGGGGTTCGCTGTCCGGCCGATCAGATTCCGCGCAGCATCTACCTCCACCTCGAGACCCGCCTCGCGCATCCAGCCGGCCGCGAGCTCGTGGGCCTGGTCCTCGGCGACGCTGTACCCGGGCCGGTTCGCACCGACGCCGCCGCCGATCGCATAGAGCTGGTCGAGCCGCTCGAGGACGCGCGTCTCTACAGCCCGAACGGGTTGTACGGCTTCGTACCGGTGGAGACGAGGACGCTCTTGGTCTCGAGGTAGAGGTCGAGCGTCTCGATCCCGAGCTCCCGGCCGAAACCGGATTGCTTGTAGCCGCCGAACGGGATCCCCGGGAAGGCCGTGTAGGGCATGTTGATCCCGATCTGGCCGGCCTTGATGCGGGAAGCGATGCGGTGCCCGCGCGCCGGGTCGCCGGTCCAGATCGTTGCGAAGAGGCCGTATTTCGTGTCGTTCGCGATCCGGATCGCGTCCTTCTCGTCCTCGAACGGGATCACGGTCACGACCGGCCCGAAGATCTCCTCCTGCGCGACGACCATCCGGTTGTCGACCTTCGCGAGCACGGTCGGCGGATAGAACGCGCCTTTGCCGTTGCCGGGCTCGCCGCCGGCGACTATCTCGGCGCCCTCCTCGCGGCCACTCTCGACGAACGTGTGCACCTTGTCACGGTGCGTGGTCGAGATCAGGGAGCCCATCTGCGTGTCGGGGTCGAGCGGGTCGCCCACCTTGAGCGACCGGGCGTGCTCCGCGAACTGCGAGACGAACTCGTCGTACAGCGACTGCTCGACGAGCACGCGCGAGCGCGCCTCGCAGCTCTGGCCCGCCGAGTAGTAGATCGACCAGACGGAGCTCGGAATCGCGTCGGCGAGATTCGCGTCCGCGAAGACGATGTTCGGGCTCTTGCCGCCCAGCTCGAGCGAGACGCGCTTCACGGTTTCCGCGCAGAGGCGCATGATCTCGCTGCCGGTCTGCGTCGAGCCCGTGAACGCGACCTTGTCCACGTCCGGATGCCGCACGAGGTGCGCGCCGGTCGTCGGCCCGTCGCCCGGGACGATGTTGATCACGCCTTCCGGAATTCCGACCTCGGCCGCGAGCTCGGCGATCCGCAGGGCGGTCAGCGGCGTCGCCGGATCGGGCTTCAGCACGACCGTGCAGCCCGCGGCGAGCGCGGGGGCGAGCTTCCACGTCGCCATCATCAGCGGGTAGTTCCAGGGGACGATCTGCCCGACGACGCCGACCGGCTCCTTGAGCGAGTAGAAGAGCAGGGAGCCGCCGATCGGGTTCGAGCGGCCCGAGATCGAGGCGATCGCCGACGCGTAGAAGCGGAAGTTCTCCGCGGCCTGCGCGACCTCGGCCTTGACGGAGGAGATCGCCTTGCCGACATTGCGCGCCTCGACCTCGGCGAGCTCCTTCCGGTTCGCGGAGATCGCGTCGGCCAGGGCATGCAGGAGGCGCGAGCGCTCGTTCGCCGGGGTCTTGCCCCAGTCGCCCGCAAGCGCGGCCCGCGCAGCCGCTACGGCGCGGTCGACGTCCTCCGGCCCTGCCATCGCTGCGTGTGCAAGCGGCTCGCCGCTGGCCGGCTCCGTCAGCTCGCGGATCTCGCCCGACTGGGGCTCCACGAGCTCGCCGTTGATGAACAGCCCGTATTCACGCCCGGTTGCGACGGCCATCGCGGCTGACGATACCGCGTTTGCCGCGACCGGCCCGGTTAGGATTGCGCCCATCGCGGAGGACAACGTCCACGTCGAGGCGGCGCGAATCCCGGACCGGGATCGTCTGCTGCATGAGCTGCAGAAGGCGGGCATCGACGCCCGACCTGTGGACGAGGTCTCCATCGAGGTTCCGTGCGGCGACGACGCCGAGAACACACCCGACGAGCTCCTCGCGCAGACCGAGCACGTGATCATGAGCCTCGGCGCCCCGTTCGTGCCGGTCAAGCACGAGGGCGTGATCTACATCCGCCCGCCCGTTAGTTAGCGGAGCCGCGCTCGAACAGCGCCGCCTGTCCCTGGCCGACGCCGACGCAGAGCGTGGCGAGGCCGTAGCGCCCGCCGCGCCGCCGCAGCTCATGGAGGAGGGAGACGACGAGCCGCGCCCCGCTCATTCCGAGTGGATGGCCGAGCGCGATCGCGCCGCCGTTCACGTTCACCTTCTCCTCGTCGATCCCGAGCTCGCGAACGACGGCGAGGCTCTGCGACGCAAACGCCTCGTTCAGCTCGACGAGGTCGATCTCGTCGATGCCGACGCCTGTGCGCTCGAGCAGCTTCCGGACTGCGGGAACAGGCCCGATCCCCATGACACGCGGGTCGACTCCGGCCACCGCGCTTCCGGCGAAGCGGCCGAGCGGCTCGACGCCGAGCTCCTGCGCCTTCGCCTCGCTCGCGATCACGAGCGCGGCGGCTCCGTCGTTGATGCCGCTCGCGTTGCCGGCCGTGACCGTGCCGTCGGCGCGGAAGGCCGGCTTCAGCGCAGCGAGCTTCTCCGCAGTCGTCTCCGGCCTCGGGTGCTCGTCCTGGCTCACTCCGTCGACGGCGAGGAGCTCTTCGTCAAAGCGGCCGGCCTCCGCGGCGGCGGCCCAGCGCTGCTGCGAGCGGAGCGCGAACGCGTCCTGGTCCTCGCGGCTCACGCGCCAGCGCTCGGCGACGTTCTCACCAGTCTCGCCCATCGACTCGAGCGGGAACTTCTCCTCCAGCCGCGGGTTCGGGAAGCGCCACCCGAGCGTCGTGTCCCAGACCTTTTGGTCACCGCGCGGAAACGGCTTGTCCGGTTTCGCCAGCACCAGCGGCGCTCGGCTCATCGACTCGACGCCGCCGGCTACGAACAGGTCGCCGTCGCCTGCCAGAACAGCGTGGCAGGCCGCCACGACCGCAGAGAGGCCCGACGCGCAGAGCCGGTTGACGGTGACGCCGGCGACGTGCTCGGGGAGCCCGGCAAGCAGGACGGCCATGCGGGCGACGTTGCGGTTGTCCTCGCCGGCCTGGTTCGCGCAGCCGAGGTAGACGTCCTCGACCTCCTCGGCCGCGACCCCCGCGCGGTCGATCGCTTCCCGCACCACGAGCGCGGCGAGATCGTCGGGACGTATACCGGAGAGGGCGCCGCCGTAGCGGCCGATCGGCGTCCGAACGCCCGAGAGGATGAGGGCCAGGCTCACCGCTCCGCGAGGAATTCGACCTTCGCCGGCTCCTCGTAGAGACCGAGCTCCGATGCGCGGCGAAGCAGTTCTTCGACGGCCTGCCGGCCCTCCGCGCCGTAGTCGGACGTGAGCTCGTTCACGTACATCGAGACGAAGCGGTCGGCAGTTTCGGTGTCCAGCCCGCGCCCGAAGCGGAGCGCGTACGCCATCGCCTCGTCACGGTGCTCCAGCCCGGCGTCGATCGACTCGCGCAGGACGGCCGACAACTCACCGGCGCGCGCGACATCGCGGCGCACGGTATTGACCCCGAGCGGCAAAGGCAGCCCTGTCTCCAGGAGCCACCAGTCCCCGAGGTCGAGCGACTTGACGAGCCCGGCGTTCTCATAGGTGAGCTGGCCCTCGTGAATCAGGAGCCCGGCGTCCGCGCGGCCGTCGCGTACCTCGTCGACGATCCGCTCGAACGGGAGCGCGCGGTACCGGAAGTCCCCCAGCGCCATCCGCAACACGAGGAACGCAGTCGTCAGCCGGCCCGGGACGACGATCTCGGCGGCACCGAGGTCTTCGAGCGAGAACGGCTCCCTGGAGACGACGATCGGCCCGTAGCCCATGCCGATCGAGGCTCCATGGGGAAGCAGCGCGTAGCGATCCTGGACGAGCGGGTACGCGGCGAGCGACAGGGCCGTCACCTCGAGCCGACCGGCGAGCGCCCACTCGTTCAGCGTCTGGATGTCGGCCGGCACCCACTCGAACGCGAATCCGCGCGGGTCGACGCGCCCGGAGGCGAGCCCCCAGACCATGAAGGCGTCGTCGGGATCGTTCGAGTGGCCGACCCGGATCCGCACCCGGACCAGCCTAGACTGTGGCCCGTGCCCAAGCCGGCGCTTACCGACGCGATCCAGGACTACCTCCGAGAGATCTACAAGCTCGGCACCGAGAGTGGGCGCGTGTCGGTGACGGCCCTTGCGAAGCGGCTCGCGGTGTCGCCGGCCTCGGTCAGCGCGATGGTGAAGAAGCTGGCGGCGCTGGAGCTCGCCGTCCACGAGCCGTACCGCGGCGTCACGCTCACTCCCGCAGGCGAGAGGGTCGCACTCGAGGTGATCCGCCACCACCGCCTCCTCGAGCTGTACCTCGCGGAGACGCTCGGGCTGCACGTGGACGACGTCCACGACGAGGCGGAGCGACTGGAGCACGTCCTGTCGGAGGAGCTGGAGCAGCGGATCGACCGCGTGCTCGGCTACCCCACCCACGATCCGCACGGCGACCCGATCCCGGACGCAAAACTCCGCTGGCCGAAGACCGCCTAGTCGGGGGCCCCCTTTCCGCCCAGACGAGCCGTGTCCCAAAAGCATGGGTCAGACCCACGTGTCACAAAAGTGTGACTCTTCGTCCACAGGCCTCCGGGTTGGGCGCGATCCCGGACGCCAACCTCCGCTGGCCGAAGACCGCCTAGTCGGGTGGCCCCCCTTTCCGCCCAGACGGGCCGTGTCCCAAAAGCATGGGTCAGACCCACGTGTCACAAAAGTGTGACTCTTCGTCCACAGGCGTCCGGTTTGGGCGTCAGCGGTGGCCGAAGAACCAGCGCTCGAGGGGCTTCAAAAGCTGCTCGCGCACAAACGGCTTCGCGTTCACGTCGCGCCCGTCCTGCTCGAGCACACGGACGTCGTCTTCGAGCGTCGTGTTCGCCGCCTCGAGCGCGTCGTCCAGCTCGTAACCCTCGAAGACGTAGTCGTCACGGCGCGGCTCGGCACTCGAGCGATGCTGCGGATTGACCGCGCGACCGACCGCCCAGAGCGCTCCCGCCTTCCGTTCGATCCAGATGACGACGCGCTCGTCGCCGCCTTGATCATCCACGCCGGCGAGAAGCCGTTCGGCGAAGCGGCCTTCCGTTGACTTCCGCTTCACGGAAGCAAGGATACAATTGCCGCGATGCAGCGACTGGCAAGCTTGCTGCGCAGCCCCTTCTCGTTTCTGTTCTCCGGTTCGAGCGGGGAAGACCGCGTAGCTGCCTACTTGATCCGCGAACACTCGCGCGGCCGGGGGCTGGCCGAGATCCTTCAGGATCGCTATGTCCAGAACCGCCTCGACACGCAGCAGCAGCGTCGCCTGCTGGACCGGCCGGAGGTCGTGCACGCGCTCGGGGACGAGGCGGTCGAGGCGACGCGACGCGAGCTCGCCACGCTCTCTCAGCGCTAAAAGGCCTGTCCGACCCCGCGCTCCCGGGCCAGCTCGACGGCCCGCGCGGCAATTGCGACGTCCCACGCGGCGATCCCGTTCGACTTGAAGACGACGACGTCGTCATCCGACTGACGGCCTGAGACGTCGCCTGCTACCACCTCCTGGAGCTCGTGCACCTCGAGCCAGTCGAGATCGCCCTGCTCGATCGGCTCGACGAGGTCGGACGATTCGAGCCGGGCCTGCTCCTTCGAGTCGCAGCAGACGAAGCCCGCCCGCTGGATGACGACGTTGTCCAGCTCGCGCGCCCCCAGGGCGTTCGCGCCGCAGGCGCACACGAGCGCGCCGGGCGGCAGCCACTCTCCCCGGAGGACAGGGTCGCGTGAGGTCGTGATCGTCACGACGACGTCCTGCTCCGCGGCCTCGCGGTGCGTTTCCGCGGCGTCTGCCCCGACTGCGCGGCAGAACCGCTTCAGCGAAGCATCCGTGCGGCAGTAGGCGACGACTCGCTCGATCGTCGGCACAGCGGCGCGGATGCAGGCGACCTGCGTCTCGGCCTGCCTGCCGCATCCGATCACGCCGAGCGAGGAGGCGCCCTCGCGGGCGAGGTACTTCGACGCGACGGCGCTCGCGGCGCCGGTCCGCAGCCGGCCGAGCTGGTCGGCCTCGATCACGGCGACGAGCTCGGGCCGCGCGGCATCGAAGAGCGCAACGACGAACGCGGCGCCGTCGCTGAAGCCCGCGTAGATCTTCGCTCCGGCATAGCCGAGCTCCAGATCGACGGCGGCCATGTCCGCTAGCCGGCCTCCCTCCAGTGCCAGCCGCCGCCGCGGCGCGTTCTCGACCACGCCGGCAGCGAGCCGCCGGAAGCAGGCCTCGACCGCCTCGACGGCATCGAGCGGCGTCAGCAGTGCCGTGACATCGGCCTCCGTCAGGTACAGGGGCATGCCTCGAAAAGGCTACGACTTCTTTTCGAGGAAGCTGATCGTCCCGTTCCTCTCCACCACTGCGAACTGGATCTCG
>Ga0137374_10005853_pt1 | contig 14629 bp, 15 predicted proteins | sample SagtaG_20_FD_104811 | JGI IMG/M metagenome (GOLD analysis project Ga0137374, IMG submission 104811) | Vadose zone soil microbial communities from Sagehorn Ranch, Mendocino, California, USA - Sage1_R_100_16 metaG | ecosystem: Environmental > Terrestrial > Soil > Vadose zone | place: USA...
AGGCCGCGCAGGTACGGGAGCACGCCGACGACCGGCACGCCCGTCCGCTCTCGCAGGAAGTCGAGCCCCGAGTCGAGCAGGCGGGGGTCGCCGCGGAACTTGTTCACGAGGAAGCCGCCCACGAGCGCGCGCTCTTCCGGCGGCAAGAGCTCCATCGTGCCGACGAACGCGGCGAACACCCCTCCGCGGTCGATGTCGCCGACGAGGAGCACGCGGGCGCCGGCGGCCTTCGCGACGTCCATGTTGACGAGGTCGCGGTCCTTCAGGTTCACCTCGGCCGGGCTGCCCGCGCCCTCGATGACCACGACGTCGAACCGGGCGCGCAGCCGCGCGAGGGCCTCGCGCACGACGGAGCGAAGCTCCGGTTTGTGCCGGTGGTAGTCCGTCGCGGTCATGCTCCCCGACGGCTTGCCGAGCACCACCACCTGCGACCGCGAGTCCCCCTCCGGCTTCAAGAGGATCGGGTTCATGTCCACGGTCGGGTCGATGCCCGCGGCGTCCGCCTGCACCGCCTGCGCGCGCCCGATCTCGCCGCCGTCCGCGGCGACGGCGGCGTTCAGCGCCATGTTCTGCGCCTTGAACGGCGCGACGCGGAGCCCGGCGCGGCGGAACAGGCGGCACAGCCCGGTGACCACGAGGCTCTTCCCGACCGACGAGGCGGTCCCCTGCACCATGATCACGGCGGCGGTCATCGCTGGAGCTCCTCCTCGATCGCTGCGAGCAGCGCGTCGCGGTCGCACGCGGGACGGGCCGCGACGCGGACGAACCCGGGCAGGCCGAACGACGCGCAGTCGCGCACGAGGATCCCGCGCCGGAGCAGACGTCGGCGAAGCGCGGCGGCGTCTGCGGCCTGGAAGGCGAGGTAGGGCGCGGTGGACGCGAGCGGCGCGAACCCGAGCCGCTCGAGCCCGCGGCGGAGCGCCTCGCGATCGTCCGCGAGCCGCGCCCGGCTCGCGGCGACGAACTCGTCCTCCGCGAGCGCGGCGAGCGCCGCGGCCTGCGCGGGCGCGCTCGTCGACCAGGACGGACGCCCCGCCTCGAGGGCCGCGACGAGCGACGGCTCCGCGAGCAGGTACCCGACCCGCAGCCCTGCCATCGCGTGCTCCTTCGTCATCGAGCGGACCCTGGCGACGTTCGCGGGGAGCGGGACGTCCGCGTCGCGGTACCGGTCCGAGAGCGCGAGGAACGACTCGTCGAGCACGAGGAGGACGTCGGGGTGGGCGTCCGCGAGCCGCTCCACGTCGGCCGCGGCGACCGGGAGGCCGGCGGGACTCGTGGGCGTCGCGAGGTACGCCGCCGCCGCGCGCGAGCGCCCGAGCGCGTCGGACACCGCCGCGAGGTCGACCTCGAGGCCGCGCTCCACGCTCGCGCGCCACGTCACCGGCTCGCCGCCGGACGCGAGGAGGCCCGCGCGGAACTCGGAGAACGCCGGCTCGACGATCAGCGCCGGCGCGCCGCACCGCGCGACGTGTCTCGCGAGATCCCACAGGAGCTGGGCCGCGCCGTGCGCGAAGAGCACCGCCTCGGGGGAGACCCGCCACCGCCGCCCGAGCGCCGCCCGCACGGCCGTGGCGTCCGGATCGGGGTAGCGGGCGAGGTCGGCCCGCCTCGCCGCCTCGGCGACGGACGGCGCCGGGCCGTACGGGTTCACGTTGACGCTGAAGTCCACGATGCGCTCCGGCGAGAGGCCGAGCTCGGCCAGCTCGGCGGCGACGGGTCCACCGTGCACGCGGCAGCGCGGTGCGAGCGACGCGCCGGGACGCGCGGGACGCGGCGGAGCCTCACGCTGCGGCATGAACCCCCCGCGCGACCGCGACCGCGATGGCCGCTCCGAGCGCCGCGGCGGCGAGCATCGCCAGGAACGCGAGCCGCCACGCGGCGGAGATCGTGTCCGCTCCGACGGCCCGCAGCGGATCGCCGAGGCGATATTGGCCCACCTTCTCGAGCTCGACGCCGAGGAGCCCGGCCATCGCCGCCATCGGCCTGCCCGCGTTCGGGCTCTCCGTCCGCGCGCCGTCGCGCCACAGGGTCGCGAGCCCGCGCCGTGCGTCGGCGCCCCGCGACGCGACGCCGGCCGCGAGCAGCAGGAGCGCGGTGACGCGCGCGGGGACGAGGTTCACGAGATCGTCCACGCGCGCCGACACCTTGCCGAGCCACTCGTAGCGGCCGCGATACCCGACCCGCGCGTCGAGCGTGTTGACCGCCCGGTACGCGACCGCGCCGGGGACCCCCAGGATCGCGAACCACAGGAGCGGCGCGACGACGCTGTCGGAGGCGTTCTCGGCGACGGACTCCACCGCGGCGGCCGCGACGAGCGGCGCCTCGAGCCGGGAAGGATCCCGGCTGCAGAGCGCCCGCAGCGCCTGGCGCGCCTCGTCGAGGGCTCCGCGCCGGAGCGCCGCCGCGACGGCGCCCGCGGCGTCGCCGAGCGCGCGCACCGCGAACGTGGACTTGAGGAGCGTCGCCTCGACGAGGACCGACAGCACCGGGTTCAACCGGGCGGCGCGGCAGGCGAGCGCGGCCGCCGCCGCGAACAGGCCCGGCACCGCGACGGCCATCGCCGCGCCGTACGCGAGCTGGCGCCAGCGACCCGAGGCCGGCGCGCGGCGCTCGAGCGCCGAGATGGCGCGCCCCATCCAGACGACCGGATGGAGCCGCGCCGGGTACTCGCCGACGGCGAGGTCGAGCGCGAGCGCGCCGGCGAGGACCGCCGCGGCGTGGAGCGTCGGATCCATCGTCACCGTCCGGAGTCCGTCACCCCCGCCGCCTCGAACGTCGCCATCTCGGCGAGGATGCGGACGGCGGCCTCGAGGAGGTGCAGCGCGAGGACCGCGCCCGTCCCCTCGCCGAGCCGCAGGTCGAGATCGAGGAGCGGCTTCTTCCCGAGCGCCTGCAGGATCGCGCGGTGGCCCACCTCGACCGAGCGGTGGGACGCGAGGAGCGCCTCGGCGGCGCGCGGGGCGAGCCGCGCCGCCGCGAGCGCGGCCGCGCTCGCGATGAAGCCGTCGATCACGACCGGGACGCGGCGGGCGGCCGCCCCGAGGACCACGCCGGCGAGCCCGGCGATCTCGAATCCCCCGAGCGCAGCGAGCGTCCCGAGCGGATCCGCCGGATCGACCGGGTTCACCGCGAGCGCGCGTCGCACGACCTCCACCTTGCGCCGGTGCGCCGCGTCGTCGATCCCGGTCCCGCGGCCCGTGACCTCGTCGGGCGAGATCCCCGTGAACGCCGCGGTGAGCGCGCTCGCCGCGGTGGTGTTCGCGATCCCCATCTCGCCGATGGCGAGGACGTTCACGCCTTCGTCGGCGAGCTTCGCGGCGACGCCGATCCCCGCCTCCAGGGCGCGCACCGTCTCGGCGCGCGTCATCGCCGGACCTCGCGCGAGGTTGCGGGTCCCCGGTCCCACCCGCAGATCCAGCACCCCCGGGAGCCCGGGGACCGGCGCCTTCACGCCCATGTCCACCACGACCACGCGCGCGCCGACGTGCCGGGCGAGGACGTTGATCGCCGCGCCGCCGCGGGCGAAGTTCGCGACCATCTGGGCGGTCACCTCCTGCGGGAACGCGGAGACGCCCTCCTCCGCGACGCCGTGGTCCCCCGCCATCACCACGACCGCCTTCGACTCGGCGCGCGGCGCCGCGGTGGCCTGGATGGCGCCCAGGGCGCACGCGACCTCCTCCAGGCGGCCGAGGCTCGCGCGGGGCTTGGTCTTGCCGTCGAGTCGCCGCTGCACCTCCGCGGCGGCGACGGCATCGGACGGCGGGATGTTCGCGATCGTGCTCTCGAGCAGGCTCATGTCTGGTCTCCCCTTCGTTGGAACTGCTGGAGCCATGCGGCCGCGCCGCGCGCGACCGCGGCGTGCACCGCGGCCCCGACGGCGTGACCGATGGCGGTATGCTTCCCGGCGTATGCGGCCCCGCGTGTCCGCTCGGGCGCCGCGATGACGATGCAGTCGGTCCCGGTCCCGGTCGCCGGGGCGCCGCTGACGCGGCTCCGGACGCCGGCCTCGAGCACGGCGAGGGTTCGCGCCTCGGCGGCGATCGAGAGCGCCTCGACGAGCCCGTGCTCCGCGAGCGGGTGCGAGAGCTGGCAGACGACGTTGATCGTGCCGATGCGCGCGGCGGGGCCGAGGGGGTCGCCCACCCGGAGCGCGTTCCCGAGCCCGACCGTCGCGACGCAGCGAGCGGCGATGCCGGCGGCGCTCCGCTCCTCGACGACGTGGCGATCGAGGGCGCGGCTCGTGAGGAGCCCGACCGCGCCGTCGAGCCCCCGCGCGGCGAGCCGCTCGCGCAGCAGGCGCGCGGGATCCACCGGCGGCCGGAGCTCCGCGTCGCGCACCTCATGCCACGCGACCGTCGTCGCGGTGCGGCGCCCGCCGTTCACGATCGCCCACGAGAGGACCGCGTGCGGCTCCGGGAAGCGGACCACGAGCCAGCGGCCGTCGAGCGCGGTCGCCGGAGCCTGGGCGAGCGCCGCCGTCATCGCGGGCCTCCCCGGGCCGCCTCGCACGCCGCGACGAGCGCCTCGGCGCCGGAAGGACAGGAAGCCCAGTGCGCGTGCACGTACGAGGCGAGGACGTTCGTCGAGGGGGCGTACCCCTCGAGGAAGGGGTCGCCGCGCCGGCGTGCGACCGCGTAGACCCGCGGCACGTCCGCCGGCACGCCGACGAGCTCGGAGTAGCGGAACTGGTGACCGCGAAAGCGGACGCCGGCCGCGCCGAGGAGCGACGGCTCGCGGGTGGTGACCTCGGCGTATCCGATCGCCTGCAGCCGATCGTGCACGACCGCGACGCCGGGGAGGACGCCGAACGCCTCGTGCTCGCGCCCGTCGCCCGCCCGGATCGCCTGGGCGAGCGCCATGAGGCCGCCGCACTCGGCATAGACCGGGCGCCCGGAGGCGGCGAACGCGCGGACCGCGGCGCGCATCCCGCCGTTCGCGGCGAGCGCCGCCGCGTGCTCCTCGGGATACCCGCCGCCGAGATAGAGCCCGTGCACCTCGGGCAGGGCGGCGTCGCGCAGCGGCGAGAAGCGGACCAGCTCGGCCCCGAGCGCGGCGAGCCGGGCGAGGTTGTCCTCGTAGTAGAAGTGGAACGCCTCGTCGTAGGCGACGCCGATGCGGCAGCGCGCGGGCGCGCGGACCGGGATGGCGGCGCCGGGGAACGCGAGCGGCGGCGCCGTGCGCGCGAGCTCGAGGAGCGCGTCCACGTCGAGCCACTCCTCGGCGACGCGCGCCCAGCCCGCCACGACCTCGTCCGGCAGCACCGCCGCCGACGCGCTGACGAGGCCAAGGTGTCGCTCGGGGAACGCGAGCTCCGGGCGCGACGGGAGCCCGCCCCGCAGCGGCGGCTCGGTTACCGCCTCGCGCAGGAGCTCGAGGTGACCCCGGCTGCCCACCCGGTTGCAGACGAGCGCGGCGACCCGCAGGCCGGGATCGAAGGTGGCGAGCCCGCGCGCCACCGCGGCGGCGGTGCGCGCCATGCCCGAGGCGTCGATCACGGCCACGACCGGCGCGGCGAGCCACTTCGCGATCTCCGCGGTCGAGCCCTCCTCGGAGGCCGGCGACGCCCCGTCGAACAGCCCCATGACCCCCTCGACGTTCGCGACGTCGGCGCCGCGCGTGCCGCGCTCGAAGGTCGCGAGCACCGCGTCCCGTCCCATCATCCAGCCGTCGAGGTTGTGAGCGGGCTCGCCGGAAGCGCGCGCGTGGTACCCGGGGTCGAGGTAGTCCGGGCCACACTTGAACGCCGCGACCCGCAGGCCGCGCTGGCGCAGCGCCGCGAGCAGCGCGACGGTCAGCGTCGTCTTCCCGCTGCCGCTCGAGGCCGCCCCGATGACGAGGCGAGGGATGCCGGCGCCGATCGCCATCAGAAGTCCACCCCTGCGATCGCCTTCACGCCGCTCGCGAACGGGTGCTTCACCGAGCGCATCTCGGTCACGAGGTCGGCCGCTTCGATGATCGCCGCCGGAGCGTCGCGCCCGGTCACGACGACCGTCGTCGCGCGCTCGCGCGCCGCGATCGCCTCGAGGACCTCGTCGCAGCCGACCCAGCCGCGGTTCACGACATGGGTCAGCTCGTCGAGCACGACGATGCGGTGGCGCGCCGAGGCGAGCAGGTCGCGCGCGCGCGCCCAGCCGGCGCGCGCCGCGCGCGCGTGCAGCTCCGGGTCGTCCCCCTCCCAGGTGAACCCCTCTCCGAGCGTGAGGAGCTCGAGGCCGGGGACGCCCTCGGCGAAGAGCCGCTCGCCCGTCTTCCAGCGGCCCTTCACGAACTGCACGATCGCGACCGGCAGCTTCCGCCCGAGCGCCCGGAGCGCCATGCCGAGCGCGGCGGTCGTCTTGCCCTTGCCGTCGCCGGTGTAGACGACGAGGAGCCCGCGTCCTTCGCTCACGGCCGCCCCCCGGCCCCGGCGAGCGCGAGGAGCCGTGCCCGGAGCGCCACGACCTCGCCCACGACGACGAGCGCGGGCGCCTCGCCCGTTCGCTCCCCGACGCGCGCGGCGAGGTCCGCGAGGGTCCCGACCACGACCTCCTGCTCGGGCCGCGACGCGGACGCGATCCACGCGACGGGCGTCTCCGGCGCGCGCCCGTGCTCGACGAGGCGCGCGAGGTTCGCGGCGAGGGACCGCGAGGCCATGTAGAGGACGAGCGTGCCGCCCGCGGCGAGCTTCGACCAGTCGCTCCGGCTCGGCCCCGCGCGACGGGTGAGATCGTGGCCGGTCGCGAAGGTCACGTCGGAGCTCAGGTCGCGGTGCGTGAGCGGGATGCGCGCGGCGGCGGCGGCGCCGAGTGCGGCGGAGACCCCCGGGACGACGTCGAACGGCACGCCGGCGGCAGCGAGCTCCTCCCCCTCCTCGCCGCCGCGGCCGAACACGAACGGGTCGCCGGCCTTGAGCCGCACGACGCTCTTCCCCTCTCGCGCCCGCGCGAGCACCGCCGGGTGGAGCTTCAGCGGATCGCGCGACCGCCCGTGGCAGCGGCGGCCGACCGCGAGCCGCTCGGCGCCCGGCGCCGCGCCCTCGAGCAGCACCTCGGGGACGAGCTCGTCGTACGCGATCACGTCCGCCGTCCCGAGCAGCTCCGCCGCCCGGAGCGTGAGGAGCCCCGGATCGCCGGGGCCGGCGCCGACGAGGTAGACCCAGCCCGGGCGCGCCGACCAGTCCCCGCGGATCACGGCTCGCCCTCTTGGCTGGCGGCGCGGAAGGCATGCCCGAACTCCGGCGCGTAGAGGCGCGAGTCGGGGAACGCGTCCGCGGCGAGCGCCGGTCCCACGAGCACCATCGCGGTCGCGCCGATGCCGTGCGCGCGCGCGAGCGCGGCGAGCTCCGCGACGCGGCCGCGGACCACCTTCTCGTCGGGCCAGCTCGCGCGGTGGACGATCGCGGCGGGGCAGTCTGCGCCGTACGCCGGGACGAGCGCGGCCACCGCGTCGTCGAGGAGCTGTGCGGAGAGGAAGAGCGCGAGCGTCGTCCGGTGCGCCGCGAGCGCCGCGAGCTCCTGCCCCTCCGGGACCGGCGTCCGGCCCGCGGCCCGGGCGATGATCACCGCCTGCGCGACGCCGGGGAGCGTCAGCTCCCGCCGGAGCGCCGCCGCCGCGGCGGTGAACGAGGAGACGCCGGGGACGATCTCGTACGGGATCCCGAGCGCGTCGAGCCGGCGCATCTGCTCCGCGGTCGCGCCGAAGAGCATCGGATCGCCGGTGTGGACGCGGGCCACGTCCTCGCCGCGCGCGTGCGCCGACTGCATCTCGGCGACCACCTCGTCGAGCGTCAGCCCCGACGAGTCGAGGACGCGCGCATCCGGCCGCGCTCGGGCGACGACGGCCCGCGGCACGAGGGAGCCCGCGAAGATGACGACCGGGCAGCGCGCGATCAGCTCCGCGCCGCGCACCGTGATGAGGTCGGGCGCGCCGGGCCCCGCCCCGACGAAGTGGACGGTCATGGCGCTCCCTCCCCGGCGAGACCCGCGCCCTCGCGGCCATACTTCTCGGCGTAGCCGCGCGGCGTGACGAGGAACCCCTCGAACGCGAAGGTCCGGGTCGAGCCGACGATCACGGTGGTGGTCATCCCGATCTCCGCCGCGAGGAGGCGGTCGAGCGTGGTGACGACCGTCCGCTGGCCCTCGCGGTAGGCGTCGGTCACCACCGCTACCGGCGTGTCGCCGCGCCGGTGGCGCGCCAGGATCGCGTGGGCCTGCTCGAGCGGCCTGCGCCGCCTCGTGCTCGCGGGGTTGTAGAGGACGACCACGAAGTCCGCAGCGCCGGCGGCCTCGAGCCGGCGCGCGATCACCTCCCAGGGCGTGAGGAGGTCGGAGAGCGAGATGGCGCAGAAGTCGTGGCCGAGCGGCGCGCCCGCGAGCGACGCGCACGAGGCGAGCGCGGTGACGCCGGGGAGGATCTCGAGATCCGGCGTCTCGCCGCGCGCCCATCCTTCGTCGCGCAGGACCTCGAGGACGAGGCTCGCCATCCCGTAGACGCCGGCGTCGCCCGAGGAGACGAGCGCCACGCGCGCGCCGGCGCGGGCCTTCGCGATCGCCTCGCGCGCCCGCTCGAGCTCCCCGGTCATCCTGCCCGCGACGAGCTTCTTCCCCGCGACGAGCGGCGCGACGAGCTCGAGGTAGGCCCGGTAGCCCACGACGACGTCCGCGCCGGCGATCGCCGCGCGCGCTGCCGGCGTCAGCTGGTCCGGCGCGCCGGGGCCGAGCCCGACCACCGCGAGCGTTCCCCTGTTCGTCATGCGACCTCCCGTGGTGCCCGGGCGATGGCCACGGTCACCGAGCGCCCGTCCGCCGGATCGCGCCACGCCTGCTTCGGGGCGAGGAGGCGCGTCGCTCCCGCCGCGAGCAGCGCGGCGGGCTCGCAGACGCCGCGGGTCCCGACGTGCCGGCGGACCACGGCCGAGGGGCGCTCGATTCCGGCGACGCCGTCGAGCGCCTCGGCCGGGAACAGGCGCAGCGGACACCCGAGCCGAGATGCCAGCGCGACGATCCCTGCCTCGTCGTGCTTCAGATCGATCGTCGCCACGGCGCGCACCGACGCCGGCGCAAGCCCCTGCGCCTCGAGCGCGGAGGCGACCGCGGTCCAAACGGCGGCGGCCGACGCGCCGCGATCGCACCCCACCCCGACGGCGAGCGTCCGCGGCCGCCACAGGATCGCGCGGCGGAGGACCTCGTCGTCGCGCGCGGCGCGGTCGCTCACCGCGATCACCGCGGCCCAGCGCGACGGGTCCCGCCCGTCGAGCGCGCGCGCGACCTCGACGTTCCCGGGGAGCGGCCGGCCCGCCGGCCACCACGCGCCGTCGCCGGCCTCGTCGAGGACCAGCACGGGGTCGCCGTTCACGATCGCGGCCGCCGTCCGCGTCGCGTTCCCGGCCGGGTCCTCCAGGGTCCAGCCGAGCTCGGCGCCGAGCAGATCGACGCGGAGCGTCCCCTGCGCGTCGGACGCGGTCGTGACGACGGGGACCGCGCCCACGACCCGGGCCGCCTCCTCTGCGAGCGCGTTCGCCCCTCCCGCGTGCCCCGAGAGGACCGCCACGGCGAACCGGCCCGCCTCGTCGACGCACACGACGGCGGGGTCCGTCCGCTTGCTCGCGAGGAGCGGCGCGACGAGCCGGACGGCGGCGCCCACCGCGAGCACGAAGACGTGGCCGTCGTACTCGCCGAACGTGCGCGCGACCGCCTCCCGCATCGGCAGCGCGAACGGGCGCGCTCCCGGCGCCGCGTCCGCCACCGGATCGCCGACGAGGAGGTCCGCGGCGAGCCCGTCCGCGAGCCTCCGCCCGAGCGCGGCCCCGCCGCGGGTCACCGCGTGGACCGCGAGCCGCCGGGTCATTCGCCGCCCTCCGGGCGCGTCCGCACGAGCACGGTCGTGAAATAGCCGCTCGTGCCGGCCTCGGCGTCGGCGAGGCGGGCGACGCGCTCACCCGGCCGCGACGCGTCGGCGACCACCCAGGCGCGACCCGCGAGCCCGTGCTCCGCCAGCCGCGCGCGCAGCTCCGGGAGGTGCCGTCCGGCCTTGAGGAGGAGGAGGGTCTCGAAGTCGCTCACGAGCCTCGCGAGGTCCGGAAGCGCGCGCGCCGCAGGGAGCACCGCCACCCGGTCGTCCCCGTCCGCGAGCGGGACCTTCGCGGCCGCGGCGACCGCGGTGAGGGACGAGACGCCCGGGACGACCTCGATGCGCGCCGCGAGCCGCGGTGCCGCGACGAGCAGGTCGAGGAAGGTGCTGTAGAGCAGCGGGTCGCCCTCCGTGACGAACGCGACCGAGCTCCCTGCCGCGAGCCGCGCGCCCACCGCGGCGATCGCTTCCTCCCGGGCGGCGCGCCGAAGACCGGCGTCGCGCGTCATCGGGAAGGTGAGCGGGAGCGTCTCCTGCCCCGGCACCGCGCCGACGGCCTCGCGCGCGATGCGGAGCGCGAGCGACTCCCCTCCGTCCGCCGCGCGCGGCGCCGCCAGCACCGCGGCGGCGCGGAGCACGGTCACGGCGCGCAGCGTCAGGAGATCGGGCGCGCCGGGGCCGACGCCCACGCCGAAGAGGGTCGCGGTCATGCGGTGGGACCCCCGGGCGTGGCGCCCGCCACGAGGAAGACCGGCGACAGCGGCTCGAGCCGGGTCCGGCCGGCGAGCGGCGCCGCGCGCGCGATCGAGAGCGCCGTCACCTCGGGCTCGATGCCCGCCGTGCCGAGCGCGCGCCGCGCCTCCTCGAGCGTCTCGAGCGTCACCGCCGCGACGACGATCCGGCCGCCGGGACGGAGGCGCGCGAGCGACGCGGCGATGATCGCCGCGACCGCGCTGCCGCCGCCGCCGACGAAGATCGCGTCCGGGGCGTCGAGCCCGGCGAGCGCGCCGGGCGCCTCGCCCTGCACGACCGTGACGTGGTCCATGCCGTGCCGGCGCGCGTTCGCGCGGCAGTGCTCCGCGGACTCGGGATCGCGCTCGATCGCGAACACGCTACCGTCCGGCGCGAGCGACGCCGCCGCGAGCGCGACGGAGCCGGACCCCGCCCCCACGTCCCACACGACCGCGTCGGGACGGACGGCGAGTGACGCGACCGCCACCGCACGGACCTCGCGCTTCGTCACGAGCCCGCCGCGCGGGTGACGCATCTCGAGCGCCGACTCCGGGAGGAAGGGGAGCGCCGACGGCGGCCGCCAGGAGGGGTCGGTCCGCGCCAGGAGGAGCACGTTCAACGCGGAGACGTCGTCGCACGCGGCGGCGGCCTCGAGCGAGTCGAAGCGGCGGACCCGCTCGGCCGGGCCCCCGAGGTCCTCGCAGATCCACGCGGCGACCCCGGTCTCCCCGTGATCGAGCAGGTGGCGCGCCACGCGGGCGGGCGACGCCTCGCCGCCGGTGAGGAGCGCGACCTTCCGTGCGCGGCGGACGCGCGCCGCGACGCCGGCGAGCGGCCGGCCGTGCACCGACAGGATCGCCGCGTCGTCCCAGGAGAGCCCGGCGCGCGCGAACGCCCATTGCACCGAGCTCGGCTGCGGGAGGATCTCGACGTGCTCCGGCCCGAGGCTCGCCACGAGCCGCGCCCCGATGCCGAAGAGGAGCGGGTCGCCGGAGGCGAGCACGCACACCGCGTGCTCGTCGGCGAGCGCCGCGACGCGCTCGACGGCGCCGGCGACGTCCTTCCCGAGCACGATCCGCTCGCCCCGGAACTGCGGGAAGAACGCGAGGTGACGCTCGCCCCCGGCGAGGACGTCCGCCGCGGAGACCGCCCCGGCGGCGCGGCTCGACAGGCCGGCGCAGCCGTCCGCGCCCATCCCGACCACGGTCACCGGCCGCCTGCGCGTCACGGCGTCGCATCCTCGGCGAGGATCGCGAGCGCGTTCAGCGTCGCGACGGCGACGGGCGTGCCGCCCTTGCGACCGCGCGCGACGATCCAGGGCACCGGCAGCCTGCGCGCCGCCTCCTTCGACTCCACCGCCCCGACGAAGCCGACCGGGACTGCGACGACGAGCGCCGGCCGGACACCCTCTTCCTCGACGAGGCGCTGCAGCTCGCCGAGGGCCGTCGGCGCGTTCCCCACCGCGACCACGCCGCCGTCGAGGAGCCCGAGGCGCCAGGCCTTTCGCATCGCCTCCGCCGCCCGCGTCGCGCCCCGCTCGCGCGCCGCGCGGGCCACGTCCTCGTCACCGATGAGGCAGCGGACGTCGAGGCGGGGGAGGCCCGCGGCGATCATCCGGACGTCGACCACGATCGGCGACCGCGCCCGGAGCGCAGCGATCCCCGCCGCGACCGCGCCGGCGTGCAGCTCCAGCGTGCGCTGGAACTCGAAATCCGCGGTCGCGTGGATGACGCGGCGGACGACGGCCCAGGTCCGGGTGTCGAACGGGTGCGCGCCGGCCTCGCGATCGATGATCGCGAAGCTCTCCTCCTCGATGCGGCGGCCCGCGGGAACGATCCGCTCGCTCATCACCCCTCCCCCTCGCTCGAGCGGCCCAGCACCTCGCCGTCGAATCCGACCAGCTCGGCCCGGAGCAGGAGCGACGGCGCGTGGGCGACGCACCGCTCCGCCGCGCGGCGGCACAGGGCCGCCGCGGCCCGCGTCGCGAGCCCTTCGCGGCGCCAGATCTCGAGCGCGTGCCGGGCCGTGTTGGCGGCGGCGACCTCGTCCCGGACGCGTCCGTCCGCTCCGAGGTCGAAGGTCACCTCCGCGAGCAAGGCGAGGTCCACCTCCGACCGCGACGCGTGGGTCTGGAGCGCGCCGCCCGCCACCTTCGCCATCTTCCCGATCATCGCGACGAGGTCGACGCGCCGGACGCCGCGGGCGGCGGCGTGCCGGAGCGCCGCCCCGATCGCGTCGCCGACCTGCACGAACGCCTGCTCGCGCAGCTCCGGACGCGCGCGCATCGCGTGGGCCTCCGTCCGGCCGCCCGTCGTGAACACCAGCGCGTCGAGCCCGCCGGAGCGGGCGACGTCGATCGCGCTCGCGACACTCGCCTCCCACGCGACGGTCGAGAACGGCCGGACGATCCCGGTCGTCCCCAGGATCGAGATGCCTCCGACGAGGCCGAGCCGGCCGTTCATCGTCCCGCGCGCGATCTCCTCGCCGCGCGGCACCCCGATGGTGACGCGCGCGCCCCGGTGGGCGCTGCCCGACAGCTCGGCGAGGACCATCTCGGCGATGTTCCGGCGCGGCACCGGGTTGATGGCGGGGCCGCCGACCTCGAGCCCGAGGCCGGGACGCGTCACGGTCGCGACGCCCGGCCCACCCCGGATCTCGACGCCCGCCGCGGCGGCCTCCACGTCTGCCACGATCCACGCGCCGTGGGTGACGTCCGGATCGTCGCCGGCGTCCTTCACGACCGCGCAGCGGCGCCCCTCCCCGACCGCCTCCGCGTGCACGACCGGAAACGACGCCGGGCGTCCGTTCGGGAGCGTGATCGCGATCTCGCGTGGCGGCTCGCCGCGGACGAGGAACCGCGCCGCGGCCCGCGCCGCGGCCGCGGCGCACGCGCCGGTCGTGTACCCGGTCCGGAGTCCCGCCTCGGGGGCGCGGTGTACGGCCGCGTCGCTCATGCCACCGCGCGCGGGCAGGCCTGGCAGGCGAGGGTGGCCGACCCGCCGAGGACCTCGGCGAGCCGCTCCTCGAGCAGCTCCAGCAGACGCGCGTCCGGGCCGAGGTGCGCGCCCAGGCGGACGTCGCGGCCGCGGTGCCGGGCGGCGAACGCGTCCACCTCACGCGCGAGCTGCTCCACGAGGAGCCCGTCGAACAGGAAGTAGGGCTGGACGAGGATGGGACCGTCGTGGACCTTCGCGAGGTCCTCCGCCGCCGCCTCGAAGAGCGGCGACGCGATCGCGATGAAGCTCGGGTCGGCGCGCCGGAACCCTCCTCGCTCGCCGAGGATGCGGGTGAGCTTGCAGAAGTCGGAGTTCGCGTCGAAGTCGCTCGAGCCGCGGCCGACGGTGAGGAGCGCCGTGCGTCCCGCCTCGGCGGTCCGGAGCGGGACGCGCTCACCGGCGCGAGCGAGCGTCAGCTCGACCATCCGGTTCACGACGCCGAGGACGCGCGCGGCGTCGAAGCGGACGGCGGGGAAGCGCGCGCGCGCCTCCGAGAGCGCCTCGGGCACGTCGTCCTTCACGTGCCCCGCCGCGAGCAGGAACAGCGGCAAGAGCACGACGCGGTCGGCGCGCGCGGCGACGGCGGCGAGGCCGTCCGCGAGGAGCGGCGCCGCGAGCTCGACGTAGGCGTGGTCCAAGTCGAGGTCGGGACGACGCGCGCGGAAGGCGCGCACGAGCGCCTCGAACTCGGCGTTCGCGCGCGCCACCCGGCTCCCGTGGCCGAGGATCAGGACCGAGCGACGTTCCACGAGGGCACCTCCACCGGCGCGTGAGAGTGGCGAGGGCCGTCGCACCCGGCTGCCGCCTCGAGCGGGCCGGGCGCGCGCAGGCGTGCGCGGACGAGCAGCGGGAGGTCGGCGAGGACCTCCGCGACGGGACCGTCGGCGAGGACCCGGCCCTCGCCGAGCACGACGGCGCGATCGGCGAGGAGCGGGACGAGACCGATGGCGTGCGTCGCGACGATGACGGCGGTGCCCCGCTCGCGCGCGAGCCGGGCGAGGACCGCCGCGAGCTCCACCTCGCCTGCGGGATCGAGGCCGGCCGTGGGCTCGTCGAGGAGCAGCAGCCGCGGG
>Ga0137374_10005854_pt1 | contig 14628 bp, 7 predicted proteins | sample SagtaG_20_FD_104811 | JGI IMG/M metagenome (GOLD analysis project Ga0137374, IMG submission 104811) | Vadose zone soil microbial communities from Sagehorn Ranch, Mendocino, California, USA - Sage1_R_100_16 metaG | ecosystem: Environmental > Terrestrial > Soil > Vadose zone | place: USA...
CCAGCCCGTGTGCCTTCCCATCACCTCCACGACCATGACGCGGTTGTGCGACTCCGCCGTCGTGTGCAGGCGGTCGATCGCCTCGGTGGCGATCCAGACGGCCGTGTCGAAGCCGAACGTGTAGTCGTTCGCCGAGAGGGCGTTGTCGATCGGCTGCTGCACGCCGACGACCGGGAAGTCCTGCTCCTCGTACAGCCGGGCGGCCACGCCGAGCGTGTCCTCGCCGCCGATCGCGACGAGCGCGTCGAGCCCGGCGGCGCGGAAGTTCTCGAGGACGCGCTCGACGCCGCCGTCCAGCTTGAACGGGTTGGTGCGCGTCGTCCCGATGATCGTCCCGCCGCGCGGGAGCAAGCCGGAGATCTCCCGGGGCCCGAGCGGTTCGAACAATCCCTCGACAAGGCCTTTCCAGCCCTCGAGCACTCCCACCACGTCGCCCCCGCGGACCATGACGCGCCGGCCCGTCGCACGAATGACTGCATTCAGCCCAGGGCAGTCGCCGCCGCCGGTGAGGACGCCAACACGCACGAAACCATCCTACGAACGAGCGCCGCGGCGGGCTTGGCCCGTCGCGGCCACAAACGCTCTCCGAAGCACAGACGGCGGAAAGTCATCATGGCTCGGCGCGAGCCGAGCCGGACTTTCCGACGTTATGCCGAAGGTGGGACTCGAACCCACACGAGGTTGCCCCCACCGGATTTTGAGTCCGGCGCGTCTACCAGTTCCGCCACTTCGGCCTGAATGGCCACTTTAGCGGCGGTTGGGGCTTGCATTAGCCAGCGGAATGCCCCGATACTTGCGCCTCGCGGCGCGGGCCCCACCCGGGGCGCGTGCGGCGTGGAACCGGTATCGGCGACTGAGGAGGAAGAGTGAGCAGAAGGTCAATGCTGGCAGCGCTGATCGGCCTCACCGCCGTGCTGGCGCTCCTCGCCGCGGGCTGCGGTGGTGGAGGCGGCAGCAAGGGCGGGAACGTTCAAGCACTGCCGGCCTCGTCATGTTCCGACATCTACTACGAGGGCAGCGGCGATCCGGACTACATCATCGCCTCCGACCTCCCATTGCAGGGCTCCGGCCGTGCGCAGACGGTGCAGATGACGGAAGGGATCAAGTTCACGCTGAAGCAGCACGACTTCAAGGCCGGCGACTACAAGATCGGCTACCAGTCGTGCGATGACGCAACTGCCCAGGAGGGTGCGTGGGCGTCCGAGAAGTGCTCGGCGAACGCGCAGGCCTACGCGCAGAACAAGAGCGTCATCGGTGTGATCGGGACGTTCAACTCGGGCTGCGCCGAGATCATCATCCCGGTGCTGAACCGTGCCCCCGATGGGCCGCTCGGAATGATCAGCCCGGCGAACACGTACGTCGGCTTGACCCACAGCGGCCCGGGCACGGCCGCCGGCGAGCCGGACAAGTACTACCCAAGCGGCAAGCGGAACTACATCCGCATCGTCGCGGCCGACGACTTCCAGGGTGCTGCGGACGCGCTGCACACCCAGCAGCTCGGTCTGAAGGACGTCTACATCGTCAACGACAAGCAGGCGTACGGCCTGGGCGTCGCGACGGACTACCGCAACTCGCTGAACAAGCTGGGCATCAAGGTGGCCGGCTTCTCCGCCTGGAACTCGAAGGCGTCGTCCTACACGGGTCTCGCGACTCAGATCAAGCAGTCGGGCGCCGACTCGGTGTTCATCGGCGGGCTGATCTGCGAGAACGGCGGCAAGCTGATCAAGGACCTCAAGTCGGTCCTCGGCGACAACGTGCAGCTCCTCGCACCTGACGGCTTCACGCCGATCTCGGCGGTCGTCAGCGGCGCGGGCGATGCGGCCGAGGGGATGTACGTCAGCGTCGCGGGCGAGCCGAACGAGAAGCTCGGCGCCAAGGGCAAGACGTTCGTGAAGGACTTCGGTGCGACCCAGTCGGGTGGCAACGTCGACCCGTACTCGGCGTACGCTGCTCAGTCGGCCGAAGTGTTGCTGACCGCGATCGAGAACAGCGACGGCACGCGGGCCGACGTCGCCGCTCAGCTGTTGAAGACGAAGGTCACGGACGGGATCCTCGGGTCGTTCACCATCGACGCGAACGGCGACACGAACTCGAACCCCGTGACGATCTACCAGATCAAGGGTGGTAAGCAGACGACGTACAAGACGATCGTCCCGCCCACCGATTTGGTGAAGGGAGCGTAGGAAACCGACAACGAGGCGGGGAGGGCTACGGCCCTCCCTCGCCGCTTTCATCAGTGGCCACGAACGCGCGCAGCGAGAACATCTCCTGGATCCGGGGGTTCCGGCGCGTCTCGGTGGCGCCTGCCTTCGGCTTCGCCCTCGTTGCGCTGCTGCTCGTCTGGCTCGCCATCAACCTCGCGAAGACGCCGTCCGACTTCGCGAGCGTCGCGCTCGAAGGCCTGACGCTCGGGCTCGTCTACGGGCTGATCGCACTTGGGTACTCGCTCGTCTACGGCATCCTCGAGCTGATCAACTTCGCGCACGGCGACGTGTTCATGCTCGGGAGCTGGATCTCGTTCACGGTCGCGGCGCACAAGATCGGGCTCGACGCGGGGAGCTCTGGCTTCGCGGTCATCTGGGGCCTCGCGCTCACCTTGCTCGTGGCCATGGCGTTCTGCGGCGCGCTCAACGTCACGATCGAGCGCCTCGCCTATAGGCCGTTGCGCAACGCGCCGCGCCTCGCGCCGCTGATCACGGCGATCGGCATGTCCTTCATCCTGCAGAACGTCGGGCTGAACCGGCTCGGGCCGGCGCCGGTCTCCGTGCCGAACATCCTCCCGACCGATCCGGTGTTCTCGATCGGCGGCCACGCGTACCGTTGGTCGAGCCTGATCGTCGCCCTGACGACGTTCCCGATCCTCTTCCTGCTGATCTGGCTCGTGCAGCGCACGCGCCAGGGCAAGGCGATGCGCGCCACTGCGCAGGACCAGGAAGCCGCCGCGATGATGGGCATCAACGTCAACCGGACGATCTCGTTCACGTTCCTGATCGCGGGCGCGTTGGCCGGCGTCGCCGGCCTGCTGTACGCGCTCTACTCGACGAACATCCGCTATGACCAGGGCTTCCAGCTCGGGCTGATCGCCTTCACGGCCGCGGTCCTCGGGGGGATCGGGAATCTCCCCGGTGCGGTCCTGGGCGCGATCCTGATCGGGCTGATCCAGCAGTTCAACGAGGGCCTCTCGTGGCACGCGCCCAGCTCGCAGTGGACGCAGTCGATCGTGTTCGCGATCCTGATCCTCATCCTCGTCTTCCGCCCCGAGGGGCTGCTCGGCGAGCGGACGCCTGAGGGCGGATGACCGAGCTCCCCGAATACCGCCGCCCGTGGTGGGATCGCTGGGCCGAGATCCTAGGTGAGCCCCGCCGGCGGTGGCGCGCGTTGGACGACCGCCAGCGCTACCAGGTGGGCATCGTCCTGCGCGTCGTCCTGCTCGGCGTCGTCGTCTACATCGCCTGGCCGCTGGCGCTGCTCGTCCTCGTCCTGTTCCTCGCGCAGTACGCGAAGCCCTACATTCCGGACGAGTACGCGTGGGCGCGGCGGATGCTGGTCCCGACGATCGTCCTGATCGTCGCGGTCACGTACCCGTTCTACGTCGAGAGCCTGCCCGTGATGCAGCTCTTCGGAGCGTTTCCGGACGTCAATACAGCCGTGATCATGGGCGTCTACGTGATCATGGCGATCGGGCTCAACATCGTCGTCGGGTATGCAGGCCTGCTCGACCTCGGCTACGTCGCCTTCTACGCGATGGGCGCATACGCATGCGCGTGGTTTGCTTCCGTGCAGTTCTCCGGGCAGCACATCAAGTTCGGCGCCGTCGGCGTGGGCGGCTCAACGCCCGGAATTCACATCTCGATCTGGGTACTGCTCCTGATCGCCGCCATCCTGACGGCCCTGATCGGAATCGTCATCGGCTTGCCCACGTTGCGGCTGCGTGGTGACTACCTGGCGATCGTCACCCTGGGCTTCGGCGAGATCCTGCCCCAGGTCGCCAACAACGGCGACAGTCTCGGCGGCTTCAACCTGACGAACGGGCCGAACGGGATCACGCCGATCGACTCGCCCGGGTTCTTCGGGATCAGCTTCCAGGAAGGCTCGGGCTCGTTCTTCACCGGGCCGCGTCTCTACTTCTGGTTCGTGCTCATACTCGTGATCATCACCGTCTTCTCGAGCCTGCGGCTGCGCGACTCCCGGCTCGGGCGCGCGTGGATCGCGATCCGCGAGGACGAGACCGCGGCCGCCGCGATGGGCGTTCCGCTGATGCGCACCAAGACCTGGGCCTACGCCACCGGAGCGTTCTTCGGCGGCATCGCGGGCGCCTACTTCGCCAGCTTCAAGAGCTCGACGTTCCCGAACGACTTCAGCTTCAACATCTCGGCGTTCATCCTCTCCATGGTCATCCTCGGCGGGATGGGCAATGTCTGGGGAGTGATCTTCGGCGCAGCCTTCCTCGCGTACCTCAACCAGGAAGGCCTCGCGAACATCGGCCACAAGCTGAACCAGACCTTCGGCACACACCTGGACGTGCCGCTGTACCAATACGGAATCTACGGCGCGATCATCGTGATCGTGATGCTCGTCCGCCCGGAGGGGCTGATCCCTAGTGCGAGACGGCAAGCCGAGTTCCGCGAGGGCGTCGCGGACACGCCGCTGTACGACACGCAGGCATGAGCAGCGAGAACGGCAACCTCCTCGTCGCGGAGAAAGTCCGGAAGGAGTTCGGCGGACTCGTCGCGACCGACGACGTCGACTTCACGATCCCCCGTGGAGCCGTCGTCAGCCTGATCGGCCCGAACGGCGCGGGCAAGACGACCTTCTTCAACATGCTCACGGGCGTCTACAGGCCGACGGCAGGACGCATCGTGTTCGACGGCGAGGACGTGACCGGTAAACCGCCGCATGCGATCACCGAGCGGGGGATCGGGCGCACGTTCCAGAACATCCGCCTCTTCCAGAACATGACGGCGCTCGAAAACGTGCTGGTCGGGATGCACGCGCGCCTCAAGGGCGGGATCGTCGGCTCGATCATCCGCACGCCGCGAATTCGCCGCGAGGAGGAGCACGCCCACGACACCTGCCGCGAGCTGCTCGTCTACTGTGGCCTGCGCCGCAAGGACCACGAGATCGCCCGCAATCTCTCCTACGGAGACCAGCGGCGGCTCGAGGTTGCACGCGCGCTGGCGACACAACCGAAGCTGTTGCTCCTCGACGAGCCGACGGCCGGAATGAATCCGCAGGAGACGGCGGAGTTCACGACCTTCGTCCAGGAGCTACGGAGGGAGCGCGGCGTGACGGTGCTGATGATCGAGCACGACATGCGCGTCGTGATGAACATCTCCGACCGGGTGACGGTGCTCGACTACGGGGAGAAGATCGCCGAGGGAACGCCGCAGGAAGTCCAGAAAGATGCGCGCGTCATCGAGGCCTACCTCGGCAAGCAGGCGCTGGAAGGTCAGACGGAGTGAACGCGCAGCCGCAGAACATCCTCGAGCTCGAGGACGTCCACACCTACTACGGCTCGATCCAGGCGCTCAAGGGCATCTCGATCGAGGTCAAGGACGGCGAGATCGTGACGCTGATCGGCGCGAACGGCGCGGGCAAGTCGACGACGCTGCGCTCGATCAACGGCCTGAACAGTCCGCGCCGCGGCCGCATCCGCTTCCAGGGAAGGGACATCACCTACGCGTCGGCGCACGACATTGTCCAGCAAGGCATCTCGCAGTCGCCGGAAGGGCGCAGGCTGTTCTCGCGCATGAGCGTGCTGGAGAACCTGGAGATGGGGACGTTCCAGCGCGCGGATCGCGGCAACCGCAAGGCGGTGAACGAGGATCTCGAGCGGGTCTACGTGCTCTTCCCGCGCCTCAGCGAGCGCAAGCACCAGAAGGCGGGGACGCTGTCGGGCGGCGAGCAGCAGATGGTTGCGATCGGCCGCGCGTTGATGGCGCGCCCGAAGCTGCTCCTGCTCGACGAGCCGTCCATGGGCCTCGCGCCGATCTTCGTCGAGCGGATCTTCGAGATCATCCGCGAGATCAACTCGCAGGGCACGCCGATCCTGCTCGTCGAGCAGAACGCCTTGATGGCGCTGGACGTGGCGAGCCGCGGCTACGTGCTCGAGACCGGGAAGATCGCGCTCGCCGACGACGCGAAAGCTCTCAAGCAGAACGACGACGTGAAGCGGACCTATTTGGGCGCGACATAGTCGCGCCCAAATAGTTCGGGTACGCACGAGGGACGAAGACGCGGTCTTCGCCCCTCGTGAGAATTTGGTCGACGCTCGAGCGTCGCGGATAGTGCGCGTCGTGGGGCCTTTCGGCCTCCCGACGCGCATCAGTCCGGCCGTCTGCTAGAGCGGCTGCGCTCGCTCTAGCCCCGGCCTTCTACGTAGTCGACTGGCGGCGGGTCCGTCAGCGTTTGATGAAGACGCCGACTGCATTGATTGCGGTGGGACAGTCCCTAGGATATGACCCGAAGAGGGAAGTAGGGAGGCGATAGCAGGAAGCCGACGCGGGGCGGCCGGTCGGACCAGCCGCGCACCATCGTCAGCGCCGGCGCGATTCCGTGCGTCGGCACGAAGCCGAGCTGTCGTGCGGCGGCGTGGTCCCGGCAGCCGGCGATCAGGACGTGTCCTAGCCGGCCGATCGCGGGACGGCAGCCGTCCCAGTCGACGAACGGAAGCAGCGGGTGACACGAACGGCCGCTGCGATAGGCGTCCAGCGCTCGCGCGTCCGTCCCAGCGGCGTCCTCCGCGGCGCTCAGGGCAGACGGGTCGGGCCGGCCTGCCGTGCGCGTCGCCGCGAAGAACGCACGGTACGGCTGCTGCGTCGGGTGGCTGAAGTGCCGCTGGAAGCGATGCATCAGGATCGCCGTGCCGCCCTCGGCGATCGGGAACGAGTCGCGCCACAGACGCAGCGCGAGGCCGAGTCCCAAGTACGAGCCGAGCAGTGGGTTGGGCCGCTCGCGCGGCAGGTACGGCGTCGTGCGCGGAACGCCGACGCACACGGCGTCGAGCTCGCGGTCGAGCGTGATTCCCCGCAGCTGGACGCCGCGAAGCAGTGCTTCCGTGTGTGCAACGGAAGGTGGCCCGGCGTATGCGGCGGCGACGTTGCGCTCCAGCGGCAGCGAGCGCAGCACGTACGCGCGCAGACCGCCGGGCAGCGCACGAAAGAGATGGCGAAACGGCGAGCGCACGACTCGCTCGAGGGCCTGTGTCTCGTACGGATAGTCGCCCAACGTCCCGCCCAGCCGTGGATGGTTGAGCACGAGTGACGCGCCGATCACCGGCACGCGGCGCAAGAGCGCGCGCTCGAGCTCGAGCCCGATCCGCCAGCCCTGCGACGCCGACGTCTCCAGCAGCGAGTAGGCGCCCGCCGCGCGCAGCGTCTCACGGCCCGAGACTCCGACGAGTGCGGCCGGCCCGCCGTGCAGGACGGTCTCCGCCGCGGTGACGACGACGACGAGATCGGTGTTCACGAGCGCGGGATGGACGCGCAGCGGCACTGCGCCCAAGCTGCCGAGCTCGACGAGGTCCTCGCGCTCGACGTCGTGCACCTCGACGTGGCCGTGGAAGCGGCGTGCGAACTCCGGCGAAACGAGCGTCTCCAGTTGGTCGTGCCCGGCGCGCCGCGCGAGCCCGCCCGCGACGAGCAGCGTCTGGTAGCCCGTCGGCACTCCGAGCCGTTCGAGCTCGGCGACGGCAGCTGCGATCGCGGCTTGGCGCGGGTCGCGCTCCGTTCCCGGCAGGGGCAGCTGCGGCGGCTCGACGACGATCGTCGCGCGCGTGCCCCGCGAGACGACTGCCTCGAGCGGCTCGCCGGCGAGCGGGAAGCGCAGCGCGTCGCGCACCGCTGCGCCGACGTCCGCGACAGCGTTCGCCGGTGCCGGCGGGCGGAGGACGAGCGCATCGTCCGCAGCCGTCACGACGACGAGCCGCGAACCGGCCAGCATGGGGACACGCCTCACGCGACGTGCTCGGAAAATGGGTGAATCTCGACGTCCGGCATCCGGCGCCGGACGATAGCGTTGGGCGTGATGCCGAAGACGCTCACTGGAGCCGAGCTGCAGCTGGACGACGGCCCCGCGCGCGACGCGGAGCTGTTCCTCGTCGACGGCAACAACCTCGCGTATCGCGCCTTCTTCGCGCTTCCCGAGGAGCTGGCGACAACCGAAGGCTTTCCGACCAACGCGCTGCTCGGCTTCACGAACATGCTCTTCAAGCTACTCTCGGACTACCGCCCGAAGGGTGTCGCGGTGGCGTGGGACACGCGCGCCGTCCACCGCCACGAGCTGTCCGAGGACTACAAGTCGGACCGGCGCCCGATGCCGGACCTGCTCGGCGAGCAGTTCCCCTATTTCCGCCCGATCGTCGAGGGCTTCGGCTACCGCAACCTCGAGTTCGAGGGCTGGGAGGCGGACGATGTGATCGCCACGCTCGCGACGCGTGCGGACGAGGCCGGAATCAGGACGTGCGTCGTCTCCACCGATCGCGACGCGTTCCAGCTCGTGAGCGACAACGTCGTCCTGATGATGACGCCGCGCGGCGTCGCGGACGTGAACGTCTACACGCCGGACCGGGTCGAGGCGCGCTACGGCATCCGTCCGGACCAGGTTCCCGACTTCATCGGGCTCAAGGGCGACACCTCCGACAACATCCCGGGCGTTCCCGGCATCGGCGACAAGACGGCGGGACAGCTGATCGCGCAGTACGGCTCGCTCGAGGAAGTGCTCGAGCACGTCGACGAGCTGTCACCGGCGCGTCGCAAGAACATCACCGAGCACGCCGACCAGGCGCGGCAATCGAAGGAGCTGGCGAGGATGCGGCGCGACCTCGAGCTCGACTGCGATCCCGCCGAGCTCGTGCTGCTGCCGCCCGACCGTTCGGAGCTGCGGGAGATGTTCCGGCGCTTCGAGTTCCGCAACCTGCTCGGGCGGGTCGACATCCTCGACGAGGCCGTCCCGGCGCAGGCGATGCGCATGCCCGGCACCGAGGTCGGGTGGCGCGAGGGCGAGTTTCCCGAGGTGACCGGCCGAGCCGCGCTCGCGATCCGCGACGACCGCTTCGCACTGGCGCGGGACGACGGCGTCGTCGTCGGGACGTGGGAGCCGGCCTACGAGCGCAGGCTCGACCGCGCCGACCTGATCGCGCACGACTTCAAGGCGCTGCCGCGGCTGACGATGGAGCCGGCCGAGGACACGATGCTGCTCGCGTACCTAATCGAACCGGGGCGCGCGGCGTACGAGCTCGACGACCTCGCCGCGGAGTACGGGGTCGAGCCGATTCCCACGCCGGCGACGGACGAGGAGACCGCCGCCCTCGTACGCCACGCGGAGACGCCGCGCCGGCTGGCGCCGACGATGTTCGAGCGCGTCCGCGAACGGGGCGCCGAGGAGCTCTACCGCAACATCGAGCTCCCGCTTACCGCCGTGCTCGCCGCGATGGAGGACGCGGGCGTGAAGATCGACACGTACCGCATGGGGGAGATCACGGCTCGCCTGGCCGACCAGCTGGAGGAGCTCGAGGCGAAGGCGTACGAGCTCGCCGGGGAGGAGTTCATGCTCGGCTCGACGCAGCAGGTCGCGCGGATCCTGTTCGAGAAGCTGCAGCTGACGCCCGGCCGCAAGGGCAAAACCGGCTACTCGACCGACACGCGCGTGCTGCGCACGATCCGCCACGAGCACGAGCTCGTCGGCGTGCTCGAGGAGTGGCGTGAGTACTCGAAGCTCCTCAACACGTACCTCGGGCCGTTGCCGTCCCTGATCGCCGAGGCCGACGGCCGGCTGCACACGCACTTCAACCAGACGGTCGCCTCGACGGGGCGGCTCTCGACCTCGAACCCGAACCTGCAGGCGATCCCGATCCGCACGGAGCTTGGGAAGGAAATCCGGTCCGCGTTCGTCGCGGAGAGCGGGTCCCGACTCTTGTCAGCCGACTACTCGCAGATCGAGCTGCGCATCCTTGCGCACGTGTCCGGCGAGCCGAAGCTGCGTGAGGCGTTCGCGCGCGGCGACGACATCCATACGGCCACGGCCGTCGAGGTGCTCGGCAAGGACCCGGCCGAGCTGACGTCCGGCGACCGGTCGATCGCGAAGATGATCAACTTCGGGATCGTCTACGGCATCTCGGCGTTCGGGCTGTCGGAGAACCTCGAGATCCCCCGCGAGCAGGCGCAGGAATACATCGATACCTACCTCGCCCGCTTCCCGCACGTGCAGGACTTCATCCAGCGGACGATCGAGCAGGCGAAGCGCGACGGCTACGCGACGAGCCTGCTCGGCCGCCGGCGGCCGACCCCCGAGATCCGCGCCTCGAACCGCCAGACGCGCTCGCTCGGCGAGCGGCTCGCCGTGAACTTCGTCATGCAGGGCTCGAACGCGGACATCATCAAGAAGTCGATGATCGCGATCCACCGGCGCCTGCGCGACGAGGGGCGCGGGGCCCGCCTCGTCCTCCAGGTGCACGACGAGCTGCTGCTCGAAGTGCCCGAGGCGGAGATCGGCCCGGTCCGTGAGCTCGTGCGCGAGGAGATGTGCAGCGCGTATCCGCTCGACCCGCCGCTCGCCGTCGACATCGGTGTGGGCGACGACTGGAGCGAAGCCAAGTCCTAGTCGCCAGTCTGCGCGGCCTATTGAGACCTGACTGATTCCGCGTTACCATCCCGCGGCGCGGGGAGGGACCGCCGATTCCAGGGAGGGCCGTCAGTTGAACGCCGCTAGTCGCCGCATGGGCGCGACCATCGTGCTCGCGCTTCTCTACGTGCTCGTCGGCGCCGCTTCCACCGGCGCATCATCGTCGGGTCTCGTGATCAGTCAGGTCTACGGCGGCGGCGGTAACGCCGGCGCGACGCTGAAGAACGACTTCATCGAGGTCTTCAACGCTGGGTCCTCGACCGCGGATCTCACCGGCTGGTCGGTCCAGTACGCGTCTGCCGTTGGCACCTCCTGGCAGGCGACCAGCCTCTCGGGCTCACTGGCCCCAGGGCAATACCTACTCGTCCAGGAAGCTGCCGGCACCGGCGGCACCGCCGACCTTCCGCCGCCCGACGTGACCGGCAACATCGCCATGGCGGCAGCGAGCGGCAAAGTCGCGCTGGTGAACGGCACCACCGCCTTGACCGGCGCGTGCCCGTCAGGCACCGAGGATTTCGTCGGCTACGGAACGACTGCCAACTGCTTCGAAGGCATCGCCCCGACGGCGTCGCTGCAAAACACGACGGCCGCGCTGCGCCTCTTCGACGGTTGTACGGACACGAACTCGAACTCCTTTGATTTCCAGACAGGCGCCCCGAACCCGCGCAACCGTCTGTCGGCGTTGCACTTCTGCACCGGTGACAACCCGCCGACGATCACGGCGATCACGCCGGTCGCCGGCGCCGCGGGCGTGCCGGTAGACAGCAACGTCACCGTCACCTTCAGCGAGCCGGTCGACGTCGCCGCGGGCTGGTTCCTGATCACGTGTCTCACGAGCGGTGCGCACCAGGCGACGGTTACGGGCGGCCCAACCACCTTCACGATCGACCCGAACGCGAACTTCGCGGGAAACGAGACCTGCTCGGTCGGAATCGACGGCAGTCACATCTCCGATCAGGACACCGACGATCCGCCCGACAACCTTCCCGGCAATCCGAGCTGGAGCTTCACGACCGGCGCGGCATCGGCGCCGCCGCTCGTCGTTGTGAGCCAGGTGTACGGGGGCGGCGGCAACAGCGGGGCGACGTACAAGAACGACTTCATCGAGCTCTACAACCGCGGATCAGACCCCGTCAGCCTCAACGGGTGGTCGGTCCAGTACGCCTCCGCCGCCGGAACGACGTGGCAGGTCACGAACCTGACGAACTTCTCCCTCCAGCCCGGCCAGCACTATCTCGTGCAGGAGGCACAGGGCGCGGGCGGCACGCTGAATCTCCCGACACCTGACGCGATCGGCACGATCGCGATGTCGGCGACGGCCGGCAAGGTCGCGCTGGTGAACAGCACGACGGCACTGGCCGGTGCGTGCCCGACGGGCGCCTCGATCGTCGACTTCGTCGGCTACGGAACGACTGCGAACTGCTTCGAGGGCAGCGGCCCGACTGCGGCGCCGAGCAACACGACCGCCGCCCTGCGGAAGGCCGCAGGCGAAACGGACACGGACAACAACGCGAGCGATTTCGAGGTTGGCGCGCCGAACCCACGCGGGACGAGCGACGCCGCACCCTCGGTCGTTAGCCGGAACCCGAGCGCCGGCGCGGTTGACGTCGCCGTCAACAGCAACGTCACGATCGGCTTCAGCGAGCCGGTGGACGTCACCGGCTCCTGGTACTCGCTCAACTGCACGACCAGCGGTGCCCACACCGCCACGGTCAGCGGCGGCCCGACGAGCTTCACGCTCGACCCTGATTCCGACTTCGCGGCTGCGGAGACCTGCACCGTCACGGTCTTTGCGGCGAACGTGACCGACCAGGACACGAACGACCCGCCCGACAACATGGCCGGGAACGACACGTGGAGCTTCGGCACGATCGCTCCGCCTGTCGCCATCCACGACATCCAGGGCGTGGCGCACATCTCACCCAAGGCCGGTCAGACCGTCGGGAGCGTCCACGGCATCGTCACCGCCAAGCGGTCGAACGGCTTCTACATGCAGGATCCGAACCCGGACGCGGATGACGCCACGTCCGAAGGGATCTTCGTCTTCACGTCGTCTGCTCCGACGTCCGTCAACGTCGGAGACTCGGTCAGCGTGAACGCCACTGTGCAGGAGTTCCGTCCCGGCGGCGCGTCGACGGCGAATCTCACCACGACCGAGCTCGTGACGCCGAGCATCACGGTCCTCTCGAGTGGAAACACGCTCCCGCCGGCGACCGTGCTCGGAACGGGCGGCCGCATTCCTCCCGACCAGGTGATCGAGGACGACGCGGGCGGCGACGTGGAGACCGGTGGAACCTTCGATCCGGCCTCGGACGGCCTCGACTTCTACGAGAGCGTCGAGGGCATGCGCGTCCAGCTCAACGACGCAGTCGCCGTCGGGCCGACGAACTCGTTCGGCGAGACGCCGATCGTCGGCGACAACGGAGCACACGCCGGGGTCCGCACGATCCGCGGCGGCGTCCTCCTGCGCGCGGACGACGGTAACCCGGAGCGCGTGATCGCGGACGACGCGATTGTGCCGATGCCGAACCTCAACGTCGGCGACGGCTACAACGATCCGATCGTCGGCGTGATGGACTACAGCTTCGGCAACTTCTTCGTCGAGGTGACGAACGCGGTCACCCGCGTCGACAACGGCCTCCAACGTGAGGTGACCGATCCGGCCGGCACGAACCAGCTGTCGGTCGCGACGTTCAACTTCGAGAACCTCGATCCGACCGATCCGCAGTCGAAGTTCGACCAGCTCGCCGGGATGATCGTGAACAACCTCCGCTCGCCGGATCTGATCGGCGGCGAGGAGGTCCAGGACAACACCGGCCCCACCAACGACGGCACGATCGCGGCCAACCAGACGCTGTCGAAGCTCGTCGCTGCGATTCAGGCCGCGGGCGGGCCTGCGTACGACTGGCGTGAGATCGACCCGGTCAACAACCAGGACGGCGGCGAGCCCGGCGGCAACATCCGCCAGGTCTTCCTCTTCCGGACCGACCGCGGTCTCTCGTTCGTCGACCGGCCGGGTGGGACGTCGACGGATCCGACCGCTGTCACCGGGACCGGGGGCTCGACGCAGCTCACCTTCAGCCCCGGCCGCATCGACCCGGCGAACGGCGCGTGGAGCTCGAGCCGCAAGCCGCTGGCGGGTGAGTTCATGTTCCACGGCACGCACGTGTTCGCGATCGTCAACCACTTCAACTCGAAGGGCGGCGACCAGCCCCTCATGGGTCACTTCCAGCCGCCGACGCGAAGCTCGGAGGTCCAGCGCCACCAGCAGGCACACCTCGTCGCCGACTTCGTCTCGCAGCTGACGACGGCAGACCCGGATGCGAACGTCGTGGTCCTCGGCGACCTCAACGACTTCGAGTTCTCGGAGACGGTCGGCATACTCGAAGGTGCGGGGCTGCACGACCTGATGACCACCTTGCCGCTGAACCAGCGCTACAGCTACGAGTTCGAGGGCAACGCGCAAGTGCTCGACCACATCATGTTCAGCGGTGCTCTGTTCGGGCGGCCGTTCGTTTTCGACCCGGTGCACGTCAACGCCGAGTTCTGGGACCAGGCCTCCGACCACGATCCGTCGGTCGTGCGAGTGACGCTCAACTCACCGCCGACCGCCTCGGCGGGCGGCCCGTACACGGTCGCGGAGGGCAGCAGCGTCGGGCTGTCCGCGACCGGGTCCGACCCCGAGGGTGGGCCGCTCTCGTACGCGTGGGATCTCGACAACGACGGCGTGTTCGAGACGCCCGGGCAGAACGTGACGTTCGCCGGTCTCGACGGACCGAGCTCCCACACCGTGACGGTGCAGGTCACCGACAACGGCGGGCTGACGGCGACCAACGCGACGACCGTGGACGTGACGAACGTCGCGCCGACCGCGAGCTTCGGGGCGCCGGCCTCGACCTTCGCCGGCTTACCGTTCACGTTGTCGCTGAGCAGCCCGACCGACCCGTCGGCGGCTGACGTCGCGGCCGGGTTCACCTATGCGTTCGACTGCGGCAGCGGCTACGGCGC
>Ga0137374_10005870_pt1 | contig 14614 bp, 12 predicted proteins | sample SagtaG_20_FD_104811 | JGI IMG/M metagenome (GOLD analysis project Ga0137374, IMG submission 104811) | Vadose zone soil microbial communities from Sagehorn Ranch, Mendocino, California, USA - Sage1_R_100_16 metaG | ecosystem: Environmental > Terrestrial > Soil > Vadose zone | place: USA...
GACGCGATCAAGCCGAACCTGCTGCAGACCCTGGAGAACACGCCGGTACTCGTGCACACCGGGCCGTTCGGCAACATCGCCACCGGCAACTCCTCGGTGGTGGCCGACCTGATCGGGATCCACACCGGAGACTTCCTCGTCACCGAGGCCGGGTTCGGCGCCGACATGGGTGCCGAGCGGTTTTTCAACATCAAGTGCCGCAACTCCGGGCTTGCCCCGGATGCCGCGGTGGTCGTCGCCACGGTGCGCGCGCTGAAGGTCCATTCCGGCAAGTACAAGATCGTCGGCGGCCGGCCGCTGCCGGAGGACCTGCTCCGCGAGAACCCGGATGACGTGCTGGCCGGCGCGGCGAACCTGCGCAAGCAGATCGAGAACGTCCGGCTGCACGGCGTGCCGGCGGTGGTGGCGATCAACGCGTTCCCCACCGACCATCCGTCCGAGCACCAGGCGATCCGCGAGGCGGCCGAGGAGATGGGCGCGCGCGCCGCGGTCTGCACGCATTTCGCCGACGGCGGCCGCGGCGCTACCGAGCTGGCCGAGGCGGTGGCCGAGGCCGCCGCCGAGCCGTCCGGCTTCCGGTTCCTCTACCCCGACCAGGCCAGCCTCCGGGAGAAGATCGAGACCGTCGCGGCGAAGGTGTACGGCGCGGACGGCGTCGACTACTCGGCGCAGGCCGGCAAGCAGCTGGACCGATACGAACGGGCCGGGTTCGGGCGGCTGCCGGTCTGCATCGCCAAGACGCACCTGTCGATCTCCTCCGACCCGGCGCTGAAGGGAGCGCCGACCGGATGGCGGCTGCCGGTGCGGGAGGTGCGCGCCTCGGCGGGCGCCGGTTTCGTCTACCCGATCTGCGGCGAGATCCGGACCATGCCCGGTCTTGGCACCAGCCCGGCCGCCACCCGCATCGACATCGACGACGAAGGTGAGATCCTGGGATTGTCATGATTTCGCGTCCGGCCTGGCCGGCCGGGCACATGGAGGACGTTAACTGCTGAGACACGCCGCATATCTGCAGTGAACGCGGGCCGCGACGGCTTGCCGTCCTCTTCCGTACGCCAGAGGTCAGGCGTACTGTCGGCAACGTGTAGTGCAGGTGAACATCGTCCACTCTCGTGAGTTCGCGGCCGGAGCAAAGGGGTCCATGGTGAGCCAGCAGAAGATGTGGGGTGCCGAGCAGTACTGGGGACTTGGCTATGACTGGGATCCGGACTGGGTACTGACCGACCGGCACAAGGAGCTGCGGGCCACCCTGATCGACCTGTGCCAGCAGGAGATGCGGGAGAACGCGAAGCGCTCGGACGACGAGCTGAAGTTCCCGCGCCGGAACCTGGAGCTGCTCGGCGAGCACGGGTTCCTCGCGCTGACCGTCCCCGAGGAGTACGGTGGCCTCGGCGAGAACCACGTGGCCTACTCCATGGTCTGCGAGACGATCGCGCGCTACGGCTGCGCGTCGACGGCCATGTGCTACGTCATGCACATGGGCGCGGTGAACGCGATCATGCTGCGCGCCACACCCGCGCTGATCGACAAGTACATCCGGCCGCTCGGCTCGGGGAAGATCGGCACCCTGTCGTATTCCGACCCGGAGACCGGCAGCCACTTCTGGTACCCGATCTCCTCCGGCGCGCAGCGCGTCAACGGCGGGTTCAAGGTACGGAAGAAGGCGTCCTGGACCACCTCGGCCGGATTCGCCGATTTCTACGTGGTGCAGACCACGAGCCCGGACTTCAAGGGCTATGACGACCTGTCGGTGTTCGTCGTCGACGCCGAGGACGCGCACGCCCAGCCGGCCCTCTGGGACGCGCTCGGCCTGCGCGGCAACCAGTCCGGCGGCCTCGACATCTCCTCCGAGCTGCCCGCCGAGCAGATCGTCGGGCCGGTCGGCGACGGCGCGGAGTCCAACGACGAGTCGGTCGACCCGTGGTTCCTGCTCGGCTCGTCCTCGGTGTGGAACGGCATCTCGATGGGCGCGATCGACATCGCCAAGCGGCACACGACCCGCAAGCGGCACGTCGACGTCGGCCTCCGGGTGTGCGACTACCCGACGATCCAGGACTACGTCGGCGAGGCCGTGATCGACACCAACGCCTCCCGGGTCTTCACCGTGTCGGTGGCCGAGGCGTTCGACCGGGCGACCGACAGCAACCGGCGCTCCCTGCAGCCGGGCACCACGGCGCGGGCGCAGTTCCTGCACTGGGGCTGGCAGATCAAGTTCGCCGCGGCGAAGAACGTCGCCCACGTGGTGGACAAGATGCTGCACGCCTGCGGCGGCTCCGGGTACAAGCGCGACATGGAGCTCGAGCGCTACCTGCGGGACGGCAAGGCCGGCTGGGTGATGGGACCGACCAACGAGGTGCTGCGCCAGTTCGTCGGCAAGTCGGCGCTGCTCGGCTTCGAGGTGCTCGACTACTGGAACCAGCACGTCAACGAGCGCGCGATCGCCAACGAGACCAAGAAGCTGGACGCCAAGGGGAAGCGGGCGCTGGCCGAGAAGCTGCTCGCCGAGGCCGCTGAGGGCGAGGCCAAGGAGCCGATCGGAAGGTGATCCCGCCGTGACGGTCACCGAGCGTCCCCGGCTGATCCTGCCCGGCCTGGTGCCTGCCGACCCGCGGCTTGAGCGGTACCGGGTCCGCCCGGGGGCCGTCACGGCGGTGGAACTCGGCCAGGGCGACGAGATCACGGTGATCGACCCGGACGGCAGGCAGCGCGGCGAGCTCACCGTCCTGCAGCCGGGCGGCGGGGGCTTCGCGGCGCTCGGCGCCACCGCGGACGGGCCGGCCACGGTGCTGCGGGCGCTGGCCACGTACCGCATGAACGAGGCCACCGTGGCCAGCGACCTGGCTCAGCTGGCGGCCCGCGGCCTCCTGGGCGGCGCCACCGCGGTGACCCTGTTCGGCGAGTGGTCGCCGCCGGGGACGCGGGCCAGCTTCACCACCGCCGAGCCGGTCACCTGCGTGGTCGCGGCGCCCGGCGGGCTGATGCCGGTCGACGCCGGGAACCCGCCGTCGGAGCTGGCCATCGAGGTGCGGCGGGTGAACCCGCGGCCGCCCGGCCAGCCGCGGCTGCCGCCGCCGCTGGCCGACCCGGTGCTCGACTTCCGGGTGGGGTCATCGACCGCGGTGGCGTATGAGGTCACGGTCGGCCAGTACATCCAGGTCATCGACGTCGAGGGCCGGCAGTGCTCGGATTTTCTGGCCTTCGACGGCCGGCGGCTGGCCGACGGGACCGAGCGCGGGCTCGACGCCACCACCACGCGCAACCTGATGGGCAGCGCGTACCCGCAGCCCGGCCTGTTCGGCAAGTTCTACGACCAGGACATGCGGCCGCTGGTCGAGGTGGTGCGGGACACCGTGGGCAGGCACGACACGTTCGCGCTGGCCTGCAACGCCAAGTACTACGAGGACAAGGGCTATCCAGGCCACGTCAACTGCACCGACAACTTCAACGCCGAGCTCGGTTCTTACGGCATTGCCGCGCGGCGCGGCTGGCCGGCCCTGAATTTCTTCTACAACACCTTCTTCGACGAGGCCAACCAGCTCCTGTTCGACGAGCCGTGGTCGCGCCCCGGCGACTATGTGCTGCTGCGGGCGATGACCGACCTGGTCTGCGCGTCCTCGGCCTGCCCCGACGACATCGACCCGGCGAACGCCTGGAACCCCACCGACGTGCACGTCCGCCTCTACCCGGCGAAGCGGAGGTTCTCGATGGCTATCGCCCGCCGCGTCACCCCGGACAGCGAGCCCGAGCTGACCAGGGAAACGGCGTTCCAGCCGCGCTGGTCCGCGCTGACCGGGCAGCTGGCCGAGTACCGCGGCTACTGGCTGCCGGCCAGCTTCGACAACCACGGTGCGGTCGACGAGTACTGGGCCTGCCGTGAGGGCGCGGTGGTGATGGACCTGTCCCCGCTGCGCAAGTTCGAGGTGGTCGGCCCGGACGCCGAGGCACTGCTGCAGGCGGCGGTCACCCGCAACATCAGGAAGCTCGCCACCGGCCAGGTGGTCTACACCGCCCTGTGCAACGAGACCGGCGGCATGCTGGACGACGCCACGGTGTTCCGGCTCGGCCCGGACGCGTTCCGGTTCGTCGGCGGCGACGAGTACGACGGCATCTGGCTGCGCCAGCTGGCCGCGCGGCACGGCCTCGACCAGGTGTGGGTGAAGCACTCGACCGATCACCTGCACAACATCGCGGTGCAGGGCCCCAGGTCGCGGGACCTGTTGCGGGAGCTGGTGTGGACGCCGCCGACCCAGCCGGCCTTCGCCGATCTCGGCTGGTTCCGGTTCGCGATCGGCCGCGTCGGCGGCCCGGCCGGCCTGCCGCTGATCGTCTCCCGCACCGGGTACACCGGCGAGCTCGGCTACGAGCTGTGGTGCCATCCGCGGGACGCGCTGGCGCTGTGGGACGCCGTCTGGGAAGCGGGCCAGGCCCACGACCTGACGCCGCTCGGGCTTGAGGCGCTGGACATGCTGCGGATCGAGTCCGGCCTGATCTTCGCCGGCTATGAGTTCTGCGACCAGACCGACCCGTTCGAGGCGGGCATCGGGTTCACCGTGCCGCTGAAGACCAAGGAAGACGACTTCACCGGCCGTGCCGCGCTGGAGCGGCGGAAGGCCGCCCCGCAGCGGACCCTGGTCGGCCTGGAGCTGGACGGCAACGAGACCGCCCGCCATGGCGACTGCGTGCACGCCGGGCGGTCGCAGGTCGGGGTGATCACCAGCGGCACCAGGTCGCCGATCCTGCGCAAGAACATCGCGCTGTGCCGGATCGCGGTGGAGTACGCGGAGATCGGCACCGCGGTCGACGTCGGCAAGCTCGACGGGCACCGCAAGCGGATCCCGGCCCAGGTGGTCCGCTTCCCGTTCTACGACCCGGACAAGACCCGCCCCCGGTCCTGACGCCGGCGGCCGTCGCGGACCCGGCCGGTCAGCCGGTGGCGGTGTCGGCGACCACGGTGCCGAACCTGCTGCGGTGGAAGATCAGCGGCTCGCCCTGGTAAACCCTGACCCGGTGCACCCGCCCGATCACGATGGCGTGGTCCCCGCTCGGGTACAGGTGCTCGAAGGTGCATTCGATATGGGCGATGCAGCGATCGAGCAACGGCGCGCCGAAGATGCCGACCCGCCAGTCCAGCCCGGCGAACTTGTCGTCAGCCCGGCGGGCGAACCGCTTCGCTATCGGCTCCTGGTCGGCGGCGAGCACGTTGATCGCGAAATGCCTGCTGCGGTTGAACCCGTCCAGGCTCGGTGCGCGGTGATCCACGCAGAACAGTACGAGCGGCGGCTCGAGCGAGACCGACGCGAACGAGTTCGCGGTGAGGCCGTAGCGGACGCCGGCCTCATCGCAGGTGGTGACGACGGTCACGCCCGTGGTGAAAGCGCCGACCGCCTGGCGGAAATCCCAGGTGTCGAGCGTTCCTGCCCTGAGCTGACGGGGTGCGACCACGACATCCTCCGGCGAATTGCCTTGAGGGCAACGCAATTGCCTGCTTTGATTCAGTGTAGATGGCCCGCGGCAGAATGAGACGAGCATTACTTGCAACACCATTGCCGCATCGGCAATTACTGGAACTACAACGCCGAGGAGATCAGCGCCGCCCGGTCGAGCAGCAGCTCGACGGCGGCGCGCATCGCCCGCGGGCTGAACCTGACCGCCGGGCCCTGTATCCCCAGAATCGCCGTGAGCCGGCCCGCCCGGTCATGGACCGGCGCGGCTATCGCGTTCAGGTCCTCCTCGCGCTCGCCCAGGGCCTGCGCCCAGCCGCGCTCCCTGACCTGCGCTATCTCGACGTCGAGTACGGCGCGGTCCACGGTGGTCCGGTCCGTGAACGCGGTCAGCTGGCCGGGCCCGAGCTTGCCGCCGTGAGCCAGGAGTACCTTGCCCACCGCGGTCGCGTGCGCGACGCTCGCGCGGCCCACCTCGGCTACGCTCCGCACGGTCAGCCGGCTCTGCACGAAATCGAGAGTGAACGCCTCGTGCTCGCCGGGAACCGACAGCGTCACGGTCTCCCCGACCAGCTTGCCGAGTTCCTCCAGGTAGGGCCGGGCAAGGGAGCGGACGTCGAGTCCCTCGTGCACGGCGTTGGCCAGCCGGACCACCCCGATACCCAGCCGGTACCGGCCGGTGGAGCTGACGTGCTCGACCAGGCCGCCGGCCACCAGCGTGGCGAGAATCCGCGAGATCGTGCTCACGTTGATGCCGGTGCGGCGGGCGATCTCGTTGGTGCCGAGCTCCGTCCTGGCGGCGGCGAGCTCGTCCAGGATGGCGATCGCCCGCTGCACGGCGGCCACCTGACGGGTGGCTGGCATGCCGGTCCTGGCCACGGTACGATGCTCCTAAAGTGGAAATAGTATTTCCCTAAGGGAAATACTAACAGCGGAAATACTAGCGATCCAGGGCCAGTCGCGCCAGCCAGAGAGGGGCGATCCGATGATTCCTGCCCGCAGCCGCTATATGATCGTCGGGGCCGGGATCCACGGCCTGTCCACCGCCTGGCACCTCGCCAGGGAACTCCGGGCCCGCCGCAGCGGCGGCGGCGAGGACATCATCGTCCTGGACAAGCAGGACATCGGCGCCGGGGCATCCGGCATCGCCTGCGGCGTCGTCCGCAATAACTACTTCCAGCCGGCCATGCGCGAGCTGATGGCGCACTCGGTCTCGGTATGGGAGTCGGACCCCGCGGCGTTCGCCTACCACCCGGTGGGCTACCTGCAGATCGCGCCGGAGCCGATGCACGAGGGCGTCGCGAAGATCTACTCCGAGCAGCAGGCCATCGGATATCCGTCGGTGCTGGTCGAGGGAGAGCGCGACTGCCGCGGCTACCTGCTCGGCATGTTCGACGACTGGCGGGCACCGGGGGCCACGGTGATCCTGCACGAGCGCAAGGGCGGCTACGCCAACAACATCCGCTCCCTGCGCGGCCTGGCCGCGAAGGCCGAGGCCGAAGGGGTGCGGATTATCACCGGGGTGCGCGTGACCGGCATCCAGGCGGCCGGCGGCGCGGTGACGGCGGTGCAGACCGACCAGGGCGAGATCGGATGCGACCAGCTCGTCATCGCGGCCGGCCCGTGGATCCGCGACCTGTGGGCGATGCTGGACCTGCCCGCGCAGATCCCGGTGACCGGGCGGGACGGCAGCGTGCAGGCCGGCCGGCCGATGTGGACGTACTGGGCGCTGCAGGAGGGGACGCTCGCCGTCGACCCGGGCTCGTTCACCGACAACGCCGGCTCGGCGCCGCCCGTCGTGCACGTCGACTCCAGCGTGCCGCTGCTGGACGACGCCGACGGCAGCCTGGTCACGGACCAGATGTGGGGCATCTACTACAAGCCCGACGGCTACTTCGGCGGGGTGCAGGGCGGCGCCTCCCCGTATGTCATCGACCGCCCGGCCGCGGAGATCGCCGTTGACCCGTACGGCCCGAAGAGCCCCGAGTTCACCGTGCGGGATGACTTCGTCCGGATGTGGACCTCCGCGCTCGCGCACTGCCACCAGCGCTTCGTGGGCAAGCGGGACGCCTACCGGCACGAGCCGACCGGCGGGATCGGCGCGTTCACCCCGGACAGCTTCCCCGTGTTCGACGTCTTCCGGCAGAACGCCTACGTCATCGCCGACTCCAACCACGGCTACAAGATGATCGGCGTCGGCGCGCTGGCGGCGAAGGAACTGCTCGGCGAGCCGCAGGAGCTGCTGGCCCCGTTCCGGTTCGACCGCTACCGCACCGGCCAGCTGCATCCGACCAGCAACTCGCCGTTCCCCTGGAGCTGACCCGGCCGCGGAGAACAGGCGGCGTCACTCGGCGGGGACCGCCGCCTCCTCCCTGAGCAGTGCCATCTGCTCGGCCGACGGCATGTCCGGCACCTCCTCGCGGAAGGTGATCCGCGCCTTGTCCTGCACGATCCGGCGGTAGAAGAACAGCAGCACGGAGCCGACAAGCACGCCGACGCCGATGAACATGTCGGTGCTGTTCCCGTAGCCGGTCAGCGACGGGTTCGCGATGCCGAATGCGATGAGAACCGCGTTGAACACGGCGAGCACTGCGGCGATACCGACCCAGATCGGTCCTACCTTGATCGGCCGCGGCCAGTTCGGGCGGTCCCTGCGCAGCAGCAGGAAGCCGGTCAGCGCGAGGACGTGGGCCAGGACATATCCGATGTTGCTCATGTACAGGATGGCCAGGTTGCTGGAGATCAGCAGGACCAGCAGCACGTTCACGATAAGGTCGACGGTCATCGCCCGGGCCGGGACGTGGAAGCGGTTGAGGTGATAGAGCTGCTTCACCGTCATGTCGTCCCTGGCGATCCCGTACAGCGCACGCGATCCGTCGGCGGTCGAGGAGATCATCGACAGGAACAGGCTTCCGATGAGCAGAATGATCATCACGTTCGCTGGACCGCTGCCCACGATCTTGGTCAGCGCCGGCACGTAGAACTGGCCCTCGGCGCCCGTGGCCGGCGCGCCGGTGACGCCGCCCAGTCCGAGCGGGAACAGCAGGAACACCAGCAGCGTGAACATCGCGGCCGAACGCAGCGCGATGGTGGTGTCCCGCCGCGTGTCGTGGTATTCGGGGGCGAAGGTCGCGCAGACCTCGGCCGCGTACGCCGACCAGCCCATCAGGAACAGGTAGACCATCGCGAGCTTGAAGCCGCTCCAGCCGTGCAGCGCCCAGGTCATGTTGGAGCTGTGCCAGGTCCCGGTGAAATAAGGCAGCACGATGAAGACGAACAGCGGCACCATGAGCCCGGCGCCCGTCACGTACGAGATCCACACTGCGGGGCGGATCCCGAAGACGTTGAGCAGCCAGACGGCAACGATGCAGCCGATAGCGATGATGTGCGGCAGCCCGACGTGGACACTCCCGATGCTGAACCACGTCCAGGTCGAATTCGGGAACCACTGCGCCTGGATCAGGTCGCCGATGACCCTGCCGAAGATCGACAGAACCACCGACCAGCCGATCCAGTAACCGAACGCGCCGATCGGCCCGGCCAGCGAGAACCGCCCGCGCCAGCCCTCGTGCGCATACAGCGAGATCCCGCCGGGCTTGTCCGGGAACATGGAGGCGCTCTCGGCGTAGATCCAGGTCTGCAGCATGCCGACGCCGGCCGAGATACCCCACAGCAGCACCGCGCCCCAGGTGCCCAGCGCGCCCATCGAGAACCCGAGGGACGCGATCAGGAAGCCCGGATTGCACAGGGCTATCACGAACCCGTCCCACCAGCGGAGCGCCTTCAGCAGGTGCCGCTCCTCAACGAATGCCTCAGCCATCTGGGCACCTCCGTTCACCCCAGGTAAACGTTGTTTAGCACGCCCAGTCCGCTGTGTCTATATGGTCGCGACTGCGTAACCTGGCCATTACGCACTGTTCTGCGGCATCGGTCCAGCTGAGTGATCATCGCCCGGCGGCACGTCAGCACGCGGCCTGGCCGGCCGCCGGGCCGACCCTGTCCGGGCCCGGCCGGCCCTGTTCGGGCGGTCGGCCAGCACCTAGACTGCGATGATGCGCGGTGCACAGATCACCGTTCGCTGCGACTGCGGTGAGCTCGGCTACGTCCAGCACGGCGAGCGGTGGACGTGCCACAAGTGCGGGCGCAGGTGGAACACTGGCCAGATCCCCGCGGACGAGTACTGGGGCATCATGCGGGACATGCGGAGGCTGCGGCTCACCGTGATCAGCTCGGCATTGCTGCTCGTCGTGCCCGTAGCCGCGCTCGTCCCGTTCGCCGGGATCCGCATCATGGTGCTGCTGCCGGTCGTCATGGGCTTCTGGTACATGTTCTATATGCCCAGGTGGCGCAGGCAGGTCCGGGAGCGTGCCAGGAGCCTGCGCAGCTGGAAGCTCTACCCCGAGTGACATGCCATGCGGACGCTGCAACGCCGGGCGCCGCTGATCCCGGCCCGGCCCGAAGGCGCGAAGGGCCGCCCGGTCCTGCTGGCCACGCTCGATGTCCCGTTCGATCAGGCCGCGGTGGTCTTCGCCATCGACTCGGCGGTCGAGCTCGGGCAGCGGCTGATCGTCGCCAACTTCGTCGAGCGCGCGCCCTTGCCGCTGTCGGCGATGCTGGGCTACGACGATCTCCCCTACCCCCCTGACCTGGCCGAGTCGCTGCGGGCGCCGGCGCAGCTGGCCCGTTCGCTCGGCATCGACGTCACCAGGCTCCGGGTGAAGAGCTTCCATCCGGTCCAGGCCATGCTGGAAGTCGCCGCCGAGCAAGATGCCGGGATCTTCGTGTTCGGCCCGGACCGGAGCCGGATCTGGCGGCTGCGCTACCGGCGTGCCGCCCGTGCGATCAGGTCCGGGATGACCGCGCTGGTCTGGCTGGCTGACTGAGCCAAGTTCAACGCAGTTTCATCACAGTAAATGGTGCGGGCAGCCGTCAGCGCGGGCGATGGCCGCCCGGCCGGCGGCGCTGGCGTCCGCCTGCTCGTGCCCGCCACCTGCAGCTCGCCCCTGCGGAGCTGCCCAATGACGGGTGACGAGCCGGCCGCAGTCGTGGTCGATACCTTCCCGTGCGTTGTTCGGACCGCTATGGCATCCGGATTGGTGAGATGACGTCACCGGGGCGAATTTTCCTTCGCCCGATGCCGGGTAGTAATCTCCGGCTGAGCAGTCGGCGGTGTCGCAACCGCGGCGCCCGCCCCCCAGCGAGGCGCAGGGAGGCCCGGCGATGGCAGAGACCAGCGATTCGGCCGGGGCGGCGCCCGCTGCGGCGGCAGCCAGGGCAGCAGCCGGCGAGCCGTCCATCACCTCGGTCGAGCATCGCGGCATCGAGCACGTCCCGCACGGCTCCCGGTGGGGCGGGCCGAGCGGCCTGTTCTGGATGTGGGCCGGCGCGGTCTGGAACGTCGAGTACGTGGTCTACGGCGCGCTGGCCGTCGTCGTGTTCGGGCTGTCCTTCGCCCAGGCCGTGCTCGTCATCCTGCTCGGGAACCTGTCGTACGTGCTGACCGGCCTGGCCAGCCTGCAGGGGCCGCAGGCGGGCACGACGGCCTTCGCGATCAGCCGGGCGCCGTTCGGGCCCAGGGGCAATAAGCTGCCCTCTTTCTTCAACTGGATCACCCAGGTCGGGTTCGAGATCCTGGGCATCGCGCTCATCGTGTTCGCCGGGATACTGCTCGCCGCCAAGGCCGGCTTCACGGCCGGCACCGCGGCCAAAGTGATCTTCATTATCCTCGCCGTGGCGATCCAGGCGGTGCTGCCACTGCTCGGGCACGCCGCGGTGCTGCGGGTGCTCAAATGGCTGGCGATCCCGTTCGTCGTGCTGTTCGCCATGATGGCGGCCCTCGCCACGTCCAAGGTCAATCTGCACGTGCCGGCGCACGGCGCGAGCTGGGGCGCCCTGACCATCTTCCTGGCGCTGGTCATCTCGGCAGGCGGGCTCGGCTGGACCGAGGACGCCAATGACTACTCCAGGTACCTGCCCCGGGCCACGGACAAGAAGCGGATTGTGCTGGCCGTCGCGCTCGGCACCGCCATCCCGTCCGCGCTGCTGGAGATCCTGGGCGCGGCGGTGGCCACCGGCGTGCCCAGCGCGACGTCGGTCAACGGCCTGATCTCGGGCTTCCCCGGCTGGTTCATCGTGCCCTATCTGATCTTCGCCATCTTCCAGCTGTTCGCGATCAACACCCTGGACCTGTACTCATCCGGAGTGACGCTGCAGAGCCTGGTGCCCAGGCTGAAGCGGCTGCATTGCGTGGCCATCGACACGGTCGTCTGCGGCGCTCTTGCCGCGTACGCCGTGTTCTCCGCCGACTTCTTCCGGCTGCTGACCGACTTCGTCCTGTTCATCATCTTGTGGCTCGGCCCCTGGTGCGCGATCTACCTGGTCGACAGCTACCTGCGCAGGAACCGCTATGACCATGACGCGCTGCTGGCCGAGCGCGGCGGCCGCTACTTCTCCAGCGGCGGCTTCCACTGGCCGGCGATCGTCGCCCAGCTGCTCGGCATGGCCGCCGCCGCGCTCTGGCTGAACGCCTACTCGCCGTACGTGGGCTACCTGGCGAGCAGGTACGGCGGCCCGTTCGGCTCTGACTTCAGCGTGTTCATCGGGCTGATCGTCGGCGGGGGCGTGTACTGGCTGCTCGCCGGGAGCGCGGTGCGGGCCGAGGGCGCGGCCACGCCGCCCCCGGCGGCGTGACGCCAGACCTGGGCGGCCGGGCGGGCTTGGCTCGTTATCGCTGATCTTGATCTTCCCGGCGGATGCGGCAGTGGCTCCGGCCGCGCCGCGTTGCCCCTGGCCGCCCGGCGCGAGACGCTGATCCTCATGACAGCCTCAGCTTCGCGGCCGCCATCACCGGACGGCCCGGCGGGCCCGCCGGGCACCGGGGGGCTGGCGGAGTTCAACGGGCTGCCCGCGGGCGCGGCCCGGCGGGCGCTGCTGGCGTGCTGCTCGTCGCAGCGCTGGGCCGGCGACGTGGCGGCCGGCCGGCCGTTCCCGTCCGCCGCGGCGCTGCTGCGGTGCTCCGACGCCGCGGTGGCCGGCCTGGCGTCGGCTGACCTGCGCGAGGCGCTGGCCGGGCATCCGAGAATCGGCGAGCGGGCCGGCGCCGGCGGCGGCTGGTCACGGCAGGAGCAGGCGGGCGTGGCCGGCGCGGAGACGGCGACGCTGCACGCGCTTGCGGCCGGCAACGAGGCCTATCAGCGGCGGTTCGGGCATGTCTACCTGGTCTGCGCGACCGGCCGGACCGCGGCCGAGCTGCTGGCCCTGCTCCGGGCGCGGCTGGGGAACGAGCCAGGCGCGGAATGGGACGTCGTGCGGTCCGAGTTGCGGAAGATCAACCGCATCCGGCTCGGCAAGCTGCTCGGTGGCGACAGCGGCCGCGAGAGCGGCGGCGCCGGCAACGGCGGCGGGGCCGGCCACGGCGGCGGCGCATGAGCCGGGTCAGCATGGTCACGACGCACGTGCTGGACACCGCGCGCGGGCTGCCCGCGGCCGGCCTGACGGTCCGGCTGGAACGCCTCACCGAGTCCGGCCCGGCGCCGGTCGGCCGGGCCGTGACCGACGCCGACGGGCGGGCGCGCGACCTCGGCCCCGCGGTGCTGCCGCCGGGCAGCTACCGGCTCGTCTTCGGCACCGGGGCGTATTTCGCCGCCCGCGGCATCGCGCCCGCGTTCTTCCCCGAGGTGTCCGTCACGTTCCTGGTGGACGGCGGCACCCCGCATTACCACGTGCCGCTGCTGCTCAGCCCGTTCGCCTACTCGACCTACCGCGGGAGCTGACCATGGCCATCGTCCTGGGCCCCCACCAGTACGGCAAGGCGGAGACCCGGGTCGTCAGGATCGTCAGGGACGGTGACCGGCACGAGATCCGCGACCTCAACGTCGGCACGTCGCTGCGCGGGGACTTCGCCGATGCCCACGTGCGCGGCGACCAGGCGCACGTGCTGCCCACCGACAGCCAGAAGAACACCTGCTTCGCGTACGCGAAGGAGAAGGGCGTCGGTGAGATCGAGGACTTCGCGCTGGACCTGGCCCGGCATTTCGCCGGCGACATCGAGTCGGTCCGCGAGGCGCGGGTCGAGATCGAGGAGTACCGGTGGGAGCGGGCCAGCGTGGCCGGGGCCGGGCACCCGCATACCTTCGTCCGCGCCGGGCAGGACGTCCGCACCACGGCGGTGACCGTGCGGGACTCCGTGCCGGATCCGGCGGGCCGTCCCGGCCCGCGGGCCTGGGTGGTGTCCGGGCTGCGGGATCTCGTGCTGCTGAAATCGACCGGCTCGGAGTTCTCCGGCTTCCTGACCGACCGTTACACGACGCTGCCGGAGACCAGCGACCGCGTCATGGCCACCTCCCTGACGGCGCGATGGCGGTACGCGAGTGACCCGGTGAGCTGGAGTGCCGCCCATGCCGGGATCCGGCAGGTCCTGATCGAGCGGTTCGCCGGGGTGCACAGCCTGGCGCTGCAGCAGACCTTGTGGGAGATGGGGAAGGCGGCGCTGGCGGCGCACGCCGAGGTGGCCGAGATCAGGCTGTCGGCGCCGAACCGGCATCACTTCCTCGCCGACCTGGGCCCGTTCGGCCTGGAGAACCCCGGCGAGGTGTTCTATGCCGCCGACCGGCCCTACGGCCTGATCCAGTGCTCAGTGGTCCGCGAGGACGCCCCGCCGCCCGGCCCGTGCTGGGACCTGAGCACCGCCTTCGCCTGACCGGCCGGGAGCGAGCTGAACGGAGCACTTCGGCGGTTCTCGCCGGTGGAGTTGGCGTTACCCATGCCCGGTGCCGGGGAGGATGGAGTCCGAGGAGCGACTCGTGGACTTCATTCAGCCGGTCAGCTGGGCCGACGCCCTGGCGGTCAAGGCGGCGACGCCGGCCGCGCTGCCCGTGGCGGGCGGCACCGACGTCATGGTCGAGCTGAACTTCGACGCGCGCCGCCCGGAAACGCTGCTCGACCTCACCAGGGTCTCCGAACTCGCCGGCTGGGATACCGATGACGGCCGGATCAGGCTCGGCGCGGCCGTCACCTACAGCCAGCTCATCGACGATCTCGGCGGCAGGCTGCCCGGCCTGGCGATGGCCGCCCGCACCGTTGGCTCGCCGCAGATCAGGAACCGCGGCACGGTCGGCGGCAACCTGGGCGCCGCGTCCCCGGCCGGCGACTGCCACCCTCCGCTGCTCGCGGCC
>Ga0137374_10005872_pt1 | contig 14612 bp, 15 predicted proteins | sample SagtaG_20_FD_104811 | JGI IMG/M metagenome (GOLD analysis project Ga0137374, IMG submission 104811) | Vadose zone soil microbial communities from Sagehorn Ranch, Mendocino, California, USA - Sage1_R_100_16 metaG | ecosystem: Environmental > Terrestrial > Soil > Vadose zone | place: USA...
GATCGGCTTTAGCAAAATTCCTTCCGGAGTCGATTCGACAACCGCCTTTGTTCCATTCTCTATTTCGAACTCTTTGCGAATCCGTCGCGGGATCACCACCTGGCCTTTTGTGGTGAACGAGACAGTATCAGCTCGTTCTGTAGAACTCATATTGATTTATCCTACATACCAAGTCGAAGTAAGTCAACGCATTCTGTGTAGGAATTGCCGTCGCCTTTAGCCGAAGACGGGTGGTGAAAGATTAGCGGCGATTCATTGCCAACGCGTTGAGGACAACGCGTTCCACCGTTCAGTCAATGAAAAGCGCGCGAGTTTTCTTAAACACCTCGTCGAATTTTTCCGCCGTCACTTTTCCAACGGAGTTGAGAATGACGTGTTGTTCGACGGTGAAAAGTCGTTGCGGACGAATGAAGCAGGGTTGACCGATTTGGCCGCGTTCACAATCGCTGTTATCCAACGGGACGGCGAAAGCGTCCCAGTGCGCGCGGCTCGTGATCTGGCAGAGAATCAAATCCGCGCCGGCAAGATCGGCAATCACCAGAGCGGGGCGGCGCTTTCCGCCGGGCCGCGGAAACGGAATGACAACGATTTCGCCGGCTACAGGTTTGACCACGCGGCATCCTCTTCGGGTGAACTCCAATCGCGCGCGAGAACAGATTCGCTCAGCTCGGCGCCATTAAAGGAAGTGTTCTCCTCCGAATCAGTCGAGGCGACTTCTTTTTGGCTCCATTCACGCGTGCTCATAAACAATCATCTTATGTTCTATCACGAAGGACACGAAGCACACAGACTAATGTTTGGTGCAGACTCCGTGATCCCTGAGATCTCTGTGGTGAAGATCGGCAAAGTTCATCTCTTTGAATTCTTCGGTGGCAGCTCGCTTGCCAAGGCGGGTAAACTTCCAAACGAGAGGATCGGGCCTTGTTCGCGGGTATGTTATTTTTTCGAATTCTTGGGTGGTAATTCACGCATAAACGACCAGGAAATTTCGGCAGTCTGGCCGTTATCGTACTCGATCTTGAAGTGTGAGCGAAATTTCTTCGGGATGCTGACGCGGGCCGGAACTGCGTCTGGAGAAATCTTGTTCGCCCTTTTGATCGTTGCATGCGGTTCTAAAAACGAAAGTCCGTCGTCAAACTCGACGTCGAAGGCATCTTCCCAGTCCAGGTAACGCGCGTGTTTCACAGGCGAATACTTCGCTTTTCCGAATGGCTTTTTCACGGTGGTGACGGTTTTCACAATCGGCCTTCTCTTTTCAGTTCCTCGATCACTCTAATCAATTTCTTGTTCGGCATCCAGCCTTCGATGCCGCGCATCCGCTGGATGTCGAGTCGGCCAAGAAAGCGTTCCTTCGCATCATAGACGTGGACATGTCTCGGTCCGTGATTCACCGATGAACCACTCGATTCGATATCCACGCCGGGTGATCTCGCCCATCGATCAAAAATCTTAACAGCGAGAATTGATTGTCGATCTTAAAGTTCGCGACTCGCGAAAGCTTTCGGAGTTGGCAGTCACCGCGAGGACCGCTCCCCAGAAATGTTTCCGCTGAGCAGCCTCCGCCAAGGCTACGGCGAGCCAGGGAGACGCGTGCGCTACCCTTCAGCCCTAATCACTCGCCATGATGAATAGCGGCTGCATTTCGAAATCAGTGTAGAGCGGACGCAGGCGCTCCTTATTGTAGTATTTTTCTACATTGACCGTTTTCTTGGTGCTGGTCACCACTTCAATCGGCATGTTGTCATAGCGCCCATTCTTCAAAACGACGAGGCGGCCGTGGCTGCCGCGCAGGACGAGATCGAGGGCGAGGTTGCCATAGGCCATGGGTACAATCGAATCAATCGCGTCGGGATCGCCGCCGCGAACCATGTAGCCGAGACGCTGGTTGATAACATTGATCGGCTTGCCCTTGTTGTATTTGGCGCCACGATCTTTGAGTTCTGCCGAGACCAAGTCGCCGATGCCGCCCAGTTTCATGTGCCCGAACGCGTCGGTCGTCCTATTGGACAGCACCATCTCGCCGGCTTCGAACATTGCCCCTTCTGAAACAATGACGACTGAATACCTGCTCGGATTGCGCGCGCGATCATAGCACAACAATTCGGTTAGATGTTCGATGTCGAATTTGCATTCCGGGATGACGCACCGATTCGCAGCGCCCGCCATCGTCGGCAGCATGGCGGTGAATCCCGCGTACCGTCCGAACACCTCCATAACGAGAACTCGTTCGTGAGATCCGGCTGATGTGCGGAGTCGATTCGACAATTCAATCGTGCGGCTGACACAGGTGCTAAAGCCGATGCAATAATCGGTGCCTGGCACGTCATTGTCCATCGTCTTGGGTATTGCGATGACCTTGACGCCTTCCTTGTGCAGGCGAGTGGCAAAAGAAAGCGTGTCGTCGCCGCCCATCGGAATTAGATACTCAACGCCTAGCCAATCCAGGTTTTTGATGACTTCGGAGGTAAGATCGTTCTTGTCTTGAGTGTACGCCGCGCGCAGGGCCTCAGGCACTTCTTCTTTTTTCACGGCCGACGGGTTCGTACGCGAGGTATGGAGAAACGTGCCGCCGGTGCGTCCCGCGCGATTGACGATCTCTTCCGTCAGGATTTGAAAGTTGTCGCTGTTGTCCGCCTGCTCATCGCGCACGATGCTGATCGAGCCGAGCCAGCCACGGCGGATTCCGATAACTTGATAGCCTTCGCGCAGGGCGCGAATGGTGACCGCACGGATCGCGGGATTGAGCCCGGGCACATCTCCGCCGCCGGTGACAATACCGATTACACCCTTTTTAGCGCTCATGCGACCGCCTTCGTGTTTTTCATTTCTTCGGTATATTCGCCGAAGCGCGCGTTACCGTTACACCAGGCACCGTGATTTTGCGGATGCTTTTTGTTTCGGCGAACCGCCGAAACCGACGCCCAACACGGGCGCCGCTGCCCAGCCATTATATCTTGGCGTACATTTCCGCTCCGGCTTCCTGAAATTCCGTTGCCTTCTGTCGTAATCCCTTTTCGATCGCGGCTTCTTCCGTGATTCCCTGCTCCGCTGCGTACTTGCGCACGTCCTCGGTAATGCGCATCGAACAGAAGTGTGGACCGCACATGGAACAGAAGTGCGCAGTCTTTGCGCCTTCGGCGGGAAGCGTTTCGTCGTGGAACTCGCGGGCGGTTTCGGGATCGAGAGAGAGATTGAATTGGTCTTCCCAACGGAACTCAAACCTTGCTTTGCTGATGGCGTTGTCGCGGTATTGCGCGCCGGGATGGCCTTTCGCCAAATCGGCGGCGTGCGCAGCGATTTTGTAGGCGATGACCCCGTCTTTGACGTCTTTCTTGTTCGGCAAACCGAGATGTTCTTTCGGCGTGACGTAGCAAAGCATCGCCGTGCCATACCAGCCGATCATCGCTGCGCCGATCGCGCTGGTGATGTGATCGTAGCCGGGGGCGATGTCGGTAGTCAGCGGGCCGAGCGTGTAGAACGGCGCTTCGTCACACCACTCGAGTTGCTTTTCCATGTTCTCCTTGATCATATGCATCGGGATGTGGCCGGGGCCTTCGTTCATCACCTGCACGTGACGCGCCCACGCGCGCCGGGTCAGCTCGCCTTGCGTGTAAAGTTCGGCGAACTGCGCCTCATCGTTTGCGTCGGCGATTGATCCCGGCCGGAGACCGTCGCCAATGGAAAAGCTGACGTCGTACCCAGCCATGATCTCGCAGATTTCGTCCCAATGTGTGTAAAGAAAACTTTCCTGATGATGGGCAAGGCACCATTTGGCCATGATCGAACCGCCACGCGAAACGATCCCGGTGGCGCGCCGCGCGGTGAGCGGAATGTAGCGTAGAAGCACACCCGCATGAACCGTAAAATAATCCACACCTTGCTCAGCTTGTTCAATTAACGTGTCGCGATAAATCTCCCACGTGAGTTCCTCCGCGCGACCGCCAACTTTTTCGAGCGCTTGATAAATTGGCACCGTGCCGATAGGCACGGGCGAATTCCGGATGATCCACTCGCGCGTGGCGTGAATGTTCTTACCGGTGCTCAGATCCATCACCGTGTCGGCGCCCCATTTCGTAGCCCAACGCATTTTCTCGACTTCTTCCTCGATTGACGATGCGACAGCGCTGTTGCCGATATTGGCGTTGATCTTTACCAGGAAATTGCGGCCGATGATCATCGGCTCGCTTTCGGGATGATTAATGTTCGCGGGAATTATTGCTCGTCCTCGCGCAACCTCCGACCGCACGAATTCAGGCGTTATTTCATTCGGGACGTTGGCACCAAAACTTTCTCCGCGGTGCTGCTGTGCCAGATCGTTTCTTTCAATTGCCGATTGCGGATTGCGGATTGCAGAAAGATCAGATTTCGCATTCTTCCTTCTTCCTTGCTCCTTCATCCTTTGCAATCCGTGATTCTCTCGGATTGCAATAAATTCCATCTCGGGCGTGATGATTCCCTGTCGCGCGTAGTAAAGCTGCGTGACACATTTGCCGGGCTTTGCCCGCAACGGGCGTCGCGCAGCAGTCGATGGTTGAAACTTGGTCCTAGGCGAACTGGCGTCTGTTGAGCGTTTCTTACTTCCTAATTCATCCTTCTTACTTCCGTTGCGCGTTGCCGAATGTTCGGCATGGGCAACGGAGAGATAGCCGTCATCAATCGGCTGAACTTTGCGCCCGTCGATTTCTTCCACATCGCCGCGGGCGGCAATCCATCTCGCTCGCAACGGCGGGAGGCCTTGGGTGACGTCGCCGCGAAAATCCGGATCGCCCCAGGGACCGCTCGTATCGTACACGCACACGGGCTCGTTCAGTTCGATCTCGCCATTCATGGATTTCGTCGGCGCGAGCATTATCTCGCGAAAGGGAACCCCGATCTCTTTGTGCAGCGTGCATGAGACGTAAATCTTGCGGCTATTCGGCAGAGATTTTTCAACAGAATGAACAGAACCTACAGAATTACTGCCGTTCGAATTTTCTGAATTGAAGCTCGGTCGGCTGCCTCCTCGCTCGCCGTTCCCCGGCGTGGCCTTACCTTCTATGTCGCTCGCCTCGCTCTCTGCATTCATTTTGTTCATTCTGTTAATTCTGTCTGAAATGAAAAAGCCATGCGTTGAGAACGCATGGCTACCTCGCTTCCTTCGGCGGCATTACCCGCATCAGGTTCAAGGGGTCTCCAGTATCACACCGGACTCTCAGCCAAGCGGCTCCCCCGCATTTTCTTTCTCGGTCAGAATAAGACTCGCCCGAGCGAAGTCAATAATGTGAGGATTTGTAGCGCGCCCGTGTCAGGCGCCATACTTGGTGTTTCACAGAAACGCCCTACAAGCGCGGAGAACCGCTGACGAGAATCTATCCCGAGGGCTTCGCGGCCGTTTCTTGCTTCACGTTCGTGTGAAAGATGGCCTGCCATTCTCCCTTCTGTTTCTTCCAGACGGAGGCAGCATTGTAGGTACCCGACTGGTCTTTCTCGTCGTATGTGCCTTCGACGGCCACCTTGTAAGTCGCGACAACTGTGCCCGGTCCGTCGGAAGTGACTTTGTAATCGCTGATCGCGAACGATTTCATGTCCCACTTTTGCATGTCCGCCAATTCCTTTTGCATGTCGGACATGCCTTCGGCGTAAACAGCCACCACGTTTGCAGAGACGAGCTTCTTGAAGTCGTCCGGCTTTTTGTCCTTAAACGCCTGCCAAGCCGCTTTCTCTTTTTCCATCAAGGCGTCGTCGGTGGGCGCGGCCGTGGAAATGGCAATCGTCGCAAGCAACGCGATCATTGTGTGAGTGATATATTTTTTCATTATGTCCTTTCGTTGGGGTTGAGTGCAGAAATCAGTTTGCTGTATTCAAGCAGACGGTCAAGCCGGGCCATGTTCGTCGAAATGCACGCGACATTCTGAATGCGGCCACGGTCAACCGGATCGAAGTTGCGACATCAGGGAACAATCACGTCCGATTCGAGGGATATTCTTTGTGAAGGAGTTGACGTCTGCTGCGGCGCGAGAAACACGGATTTGCCAACGAGGTCCATCAAGCTTGTATCTGCTTCCTTCAACTGCCCTTCCTGAATAGCGGGTTCAGGCGGCGACGATTTGGTTTGCCTGCGATAATCCGCGACCAGCATCGGCGGTTGTTTCTTGACTCCAAGCGACCGATAACTCTCGATGCCGACTCCGATCGCGGCCGCCAGTTTGCCGCGCCAATCTTTGTTTGAAATCAATCTGCTTTCGCCGCGCTCTGTCAGGAATCCTCCTTCAATCAGTACAGCCGGCACTTTCGTCAGGCGCAGGACAGCGAATCGGGCGCGTTTGATACCTCGATCGTACTCCGCGATGTGTCCCAGGAGCGAATGATAAATGCAAACGGATAGCGCCATACTTTGCGCGTCCACCTCGCTGCCGGGTTGCATGTTAAATGAGCTCAATGCCACGGCGCTGTCGGACGTCGATGGCGCTCCACGCGGCGTAAATGAAAAAATTTCGAAACCGGTGGCGTTCGGATTATCATTCGTCGCGTTGAAATGAATGCTCACGAAAATCGAATTGCGCGCGGCATTCGCGATCTTTGCGCGCACTTCCAACGGAACAAAATAATCACTCTCCCGGGTCATGATTACGCGCAGGCCTTTCGCCTGCAAAAGCGGGCGCAGTCTTCGCGCGACATCGAGCGCAAATTCTTTTTCGGGTCCGTAACGACTTAGCTGACCCTTATCGTGGCCACCATGTCCGGGATCGAGAACTACCGTCTCAACCTTGCCAACGTTTGGAACACGATGCGGGCGCACCAGTGGCTCGATCGTTTTTGCCACATCAGTCCGCGAGACCAGATATTTTCCGTCCTGCTCAATCAATGGGAAGCACAACCAACTTCGCGCGCCATTGATCATTGCCTCCCGGCTGCCGCTTACAAATTCCAGGGGGTTCTTGACGGCATCGAGTTGGCTTTTCTCGCCTGCAGCGGCGACGCCGGCGGGCAATCCATAAAACTGGGAAATATTATCGACGCTCAAGTAATCGTGGCCGCTTACTTTAATGATCTCCCAATCGCTGGCAGCGAATGTTGATCGTTGCGCCAGCGCGATGCCGGCGGTGAACAATGCCACGTTGAACCAACATCTCGCCGTTCCGGTCATCTGTGCGCTAGCGTATCAAAAAACTGCTTCAATCTCAAATCGAACGGGCATGGATGCGTGTGTGTGTGCTGACCCAAAGCCCAATGAATTGACGAGCGCGTCCAGTCTTAGTTTGACTCGGCATATAATTCTGCTAAAAACCGGAAATGTTTTTGCCTGTTCCACGTGTTCGCGGCACTTGGGTTGCGTTAGTGCTGGTGGCTTTGACGCCGTTATCCGCAATCGCAGTTTCCCCTGTCAAAAAATTTTCGAAATGTTGCGTCTGGCGCGTAATCAATGCGGAAGCGCCATTTTATCTCGTGGGCTCGATTCATGCGCTGGACAAGAATGATTATCCACTCCCTTCGCCGTACGAAGTCGCGCTAAGAAACAGCACGCGATTTGTTTTCGAATTCGATCCAAACCGGGCTCCTGAATTCGAAAGGAAATTTGAAGCAGCCGCCAAATATCCGCCGGGACAGGATATCCGCTCGAAGATCGACCCGGCGCTTCTGAGATGGCTTCGCCAAAATATTTTCACACTAAAAACTGATCCTCGCCAAGGTAAACGGCCACGAATTGCAGGCTTCGACAGTGAGCTTTGTTACAAACCATGGTGGATTGCGCAACACCTTGCCGCCCCGGCTAGCTACAGCAAGAGTTCCGCTTCGCACGGCTTGGACAATTACTTCGTGGACCACGCGAAACTCGCCCGAAAAGAGATAGCAGGGCTCGAATCGGTCGACGAACACGTGGCGGTTCTTGGCGGATTATCAGATCGCGACGGTGAATTCATGCTGCGGGATGCGCTCAGTCAGTCGCAGGATGGCGCAAAGGAATCCAACAAAATGTACAAGGCATGGCGCAGAGGCGATACTAAAGCGCTTTGGGCAGGCGATGCGCGACTGCGCAACCAGGCGCCCAGGATCGCGGCCCGCTTTGTGGATGACCGCAATGTGAAATGGATTCCGCGAATCGAGGCGGAACTGAAAACCGGCAAGCCGACAGCGATCGTCGCAGGCGCGCTTCATTTTTCCGGACCGCGCAGCGTCATTGCGCTGTTGCAACAACGCGGCTACCAAATCGAGCAACTGCAATAACGGGTGTTGCGAATCCCGTTATAAGGAAAGTGCTCTCCCTGCGTGTGGCGGTTCAACGGAACTGCAGCTAGAAGGTCTAATTCGCATCAAAGCAACCCGGAGCCACTCACTTTATTTTTGAAAAGTATGAAGTCATTCGTCGCCGCCACCATTTCGCTAACCACTGCCCTTGCCTCGCTTGCCCAGCCGCAGCCGCAGATTCGGCAAAGCCCGCCACTCGATCCCAAGAACATGGATACATCGGTGAAGCCGGGCGACGATTTTTTTCTGTACGCCAATGGCAACTGGATCAAACAGACAGAAATCCCGCCTGAATATTCCCGATGGGGCGCGTTCAACGAGCTGATTGAGCGCAACAACGACGCGCTGCACACGATTGCCGAGAAGGCATCGCAAACGCAGGTCGACCCAAAGTTCGCGCCTGAAACACAAAAGGTGGGCGATTATTACGCCAGCGGAATGGACGAACAAGCGATCGAAGCGATGCGCACCAAGCCGTTGCAAGAGGAGTTGAATCGGATCGACATGATCAAAGATCGGCAAGACGTGCTGGCGGAGATCGCGCACCTGCACAGCATCGGCGTGAATGCGTTTTTCAACTTTGGCGCCGGCCAGGACGCAAAGGACAGTACGCGAGATATCGCGCAGGCAGTGCAGGGGGGGCTCGGCATGCCGGACCGCGACTACTACACCAAGCAAGACCCCGACATGAAAGGAAAGCGCGAAAAGTACATCGCGCATGTGACGAAGATGCTGACCTTGTTAGGCGAGCCCGCGGGGAAAGCGGCCGAAGATGCGAAAAAGATCATGGCGCTGGAAACAAAACTGGCCGAAGCGTCGCGCACGCGGGTGCAATTGCGCGATCCCATCAAAAATTACAACAAGATGGGTGTGCGCCAGCTGCAGGACCTCACGCCGGACTGGAACTGGAGCGATTACTTCAAGAAAATTGACCTCGTCGAGCCGGGTGACATCAACGTGCGTCAGCCGGAGTTTTTCAAAGCGGCTGAGAATTCATTCAAATCGACACCGATTGACGATTGGAAGGCGTATCTGCGCTGGCACCTGATCAATGCGACCGCGCCATATCTTTCGAAAGATTTCGTCGACGAAGAATTCGATTTCAACGAGCGGACACTGCGCGGCACGCAGCAGATCAAGCCGCGTTGGAAACGGGTCGTCGCGTCGGAGGATGACGCGATCGGCGAAGCGCTCGGCAAATTGTACGTTGGTTTTTATTTCCCACCTGAGGCAAAAGAGCGCGCGCTCGAGCTCGTCAACAATTTGAAGGAGGCGCTGGCCGATCGAATCAAAACACTTGATTGGATGGACGAGCCGACAAAAAAGGAAGCACTGAAAAAGCTTGAGGCGTTTCAGGTAAAGATCGGTTATCCCGATAAATGGCTCGACTATTCGTTACTGCAGATCGACCGCGGCCCATTCGTCTTGAATACGATTCGCGCTGAGAAATTCGAAGCTGACCGGGACGTGCAGAAGATCGGCAAACCGGTCGACCGGACTGACTGGGGCATGACACCGCCCACGGTGAATGCGTATTACAACCCCAACATGAACGAGATCGTGTTTCCGGCAGGCATTTTGCAGCCGCCGTTCTTCTACGCGAACGCAGACGACGCGGTGAACTACGGCGCGATCGGCGCTGTCATCGGCCATGAAATGACGCACGGCTTTGATGATCAGGGACGACAGTTCGATGCAGTGGGCAATTTGCGCGACTGGTGGTCAAAAAAATCAGCAGAGGAATATGACAAGCGTCGCAAAGCGGTCGTCGATCAATATTCGTCGTACGAGCCACTGCCGGGGTTGCACGTGAACGGAGAGCTCACCCAAGGCGAAAACATCGCAGACATCGGCGGAGTGAAGCTCGCCTACGCCGCGTTGCAAAAAGCACTCGACAAACATCCGGAGGAACGCACGAAAAAAATCGACGGCCTCACGCCGGAGCAGCGTTTCTTCCTGTCATTCGCCGCGATTTGGCGGTCAAAGATTCGCGACGAAGACCAAAAGCTGCGACTCAATACCGATCCGCATTCGCCGGCGCAATTTCGTGTGAATGGACCGCTCTCAAATCTGCCGGAGTTTCAGCAGGCATTTAATATTCCTGACGGCTCACCAATGGTAAGGGCTGCCGATAAGCGCGTGAATATTTGGTAAGTCCGACCCGGGACTGGACGGTCTATCGGAGTCTCGAACTCATTTTGCGGTAGTGTGCGCAGAGATCATCGACACAAGGATTGCGGTGCCGATTTTCGATTCAGGATTACGACTTCATTCCCGGCATGGGAAAAGGCCCGGCATAGGATTGCGCCGATCTGTCCGGTTCCGCCAGGAATGACTACCTTCATCGCGAGCAGGCAGTATTGGACCAGGTGGATTTGTGCAGATGATAATGAGCGATCAACTTTTTTGCCGCGCTTTGCGCATCGTGCCGAAAGAGTGCATCCGACAAGAAGAAGCGATTCCGTGATAGCAGTTCACAGACAATTTTTGCGCACGGCAGCAAGATTGGATGTGCCAATCGCAGCGCGTGCTTTCGATAATTCTGGAGAGCCCACAGGCACATGATCCAGGCGCAAGCGCCACGATAAACCGAGCCGTCATCTGAAATCACGAGCAGCTGTTCATTCGGTCTAAGCTTTTCGATTTCTGGAAATCGCTGCCTTGCTTCATCCGATTGCAATGCGATGAACACAAGCGGCACAAAAGCCGCTTGTTTCATCAGCCAGTTGCGACAGCGAATACAGAGTTCGCATTGCGCATCGAACAAAACGTAAAGTCGCTTCATCGCGCCGGGACGGAAATGTGAGCCTGCGGGGGCACCGGCGGCGGCGCGGATTGTAAAAGAGCGCGGCGTCGCATTTTCGAAAACACGAAGATGTTAAAAAAATGCATTGCGCCGAGCACGAGCATCACCACCCCAATCTTTCGACTGATTGTTTCAAACACTCCCCGAAGACCTGCCGGCGCAATTCCCTCCTTTAGAGCGAGCGCAACGTAGCCGATGTTGATAAGATAGAAGCCAACCACCAGGAGATGGTTAACCCGAGCCGGCCAATTGTTCGTTACCGTGAAACGAATCAATCAAAAAAATGCGGCCGTTCTTGTGGAGCGTTTGTGCGACGCAGAAGGTGAGCGGAATGTTCAACGCGATGTAAATAACGTAAGTCCAAACGATTGGAGTCATGACAGTTTCCTTTCCTGGTTTGTTGTTTCGGTGAAAAAAAGCGGCCTCGTTCATTTCAAAAATTTGAGGGCCCAGGGAACCATTTTACTTTGCTCCGACTGTGAGAGCTTGGTGATCACGCCGTCGGCCAGCTCGAGGAAGTCACTAAGAGCTTTGAGTTGTTTGTTAAAAGCGGCCGCTTCAGTGCCTCGCAGATTGTTGGTCCGCGAAAGGCACTCTTTCAAAACAGCCTGCGCCGGCCGTAGCTCCCGCCGTCGGCGTTCGCGAATAATGATGCAGAACATCTTCCAGACATTTTTTTCCGCCTCAAAAAATTCCTTCCGCTCGCCTTTGCGAACGACGCTGCGCACCAAGCCCCAACTCACCAGGTCGCGCAGATTCCTGTGGGCGTTCCCGCGGCTGATCTTCAGCTCCGCCATGACCTCATCCGTGCTGAGTGCAGAGGGAGCGGTAATGAGCAGGGCATGAATCTGCGCCATGGTGCGGTTGACTCCCCAGGCGCTCCCGATCACGCCCCACTGGCTGACAAATTCGTCCCGGGCCTCGCGCAGAGCAGTGATGGCTTGGTTTTCGTTCTTCATGTATTTTCAGTAAATCTTGGAAGTTCAGTCTGTCAAATAACATTTCTCTGAGCGTGCTGTGACCCTTATGGCGAGTTCCGGACTCCCTACTCCGGCGCAATCTTGCCGCCCCAGGAAAGGACTTTCGCCTTGGCCCCCGCGGCTTCGGCTTCCTTGATGTTTCCGGCGCGATTGTAAAACAGGGAAAGGCTCGTCCAACCGATCTGGTCGTTAGGCCGGAGCTCGACCGCTCTTTTACCCGCTTCGATCGCTTCCGCAAAACGACCGAGTTTCATCAACGCCATGCCGAGCGCGTGCCAGCCATCGAAAAAATCGGGCGCGATCTCAACACAGCGCCGGTATTTTTCCACTGCGCTTTCCAGGTCTCCGATCGCCAGGTCGCCACTCGCGTCGTCAAGGATTTCATCCGGCGATTGTTCCATCAACGTAGAAGATCTGCGAGTAAGACAGCCGCCTCTACAGTTTAGCCTTTGCTAGATTGAAGGCCGGCGGCTTGCTGCCGGTCGCGCAGCCATTCGTAAAAAACGATGCGTTGCTTGTTATCGAGAAGCCTTCTCTCAAAAGCCGCCTTCTTTTCGCCGGCGTTTGCATCCGCAGATGGCTCTCGCTTTTCCAAAATGGCAACGAATCCGCTATCACCCGAGGGAGAAAAATCACTGATCTCGCCTGGGTTCAAAAATACCACGGCCTCTTTAATCGCGGCGAGATCGGACGATTCGTTCTTCGTTTCTTTGCTATCAGGTTTTGTTTTTTCCTCCTCGATCAGCGAAAACGGCGGGATCTTCTCAGGTTTTGCACCCGCCTTCTGAATAGCCGCCTCCAGGGGCTGTCCAGATTTGGTCGCCTCGCGGAGCTGATTCACGACCTCCGCGCCTTTCGTTGACATGAGCTCACGGGATCGTGACTTCTTAATTGCTTCTACGATTTTTGGTTTGGCCTCTTCGAACGTGAGAGGACGCGCCTCGCTGATCCCGGTAAGATGCAAAAGATAAAATCCATCGGCCACCTGAATTGGGTCGCTGTTCGGCTCCTGCACGGTTAGTTTAAAAGCTGCGGCGCCAAGCTGCGGATTGCTTTTCAACTGTGGATCGGGCGCCGCTGCCGTAAATTCTTCGGTTTCGTGCACAGGCAGCTGAAATTTCCCAGCCGCCTGTTTGAAATCCGCACCTTCGTCTAACAGCGCCTGCGTGAAATCGGTTGCGCGATCGGAGAGCTTTTGCAAAACCTCAATCCGTTCTTTTCCAGTCAATTTCTTTTGCTCCTCGCTCAGGCCCAATTGGACAAACTGCACCTTGCGTTTTTCCTCGGTTTTCAGCTCGGCCTTGTGCGCGTCGTAATACTTCTGCACATCTTCATCATTGACGGTGACGCCTTTGTCGAAATCAGTGGGCCGAAACCGGATTACGCTCACGTAGAACTTGTCGTAACCCCGCTGAAAATTTTCGTCGAGTTCGCCCTTGGGAACTGTGATGCCTGCCGCCAACAGCCTCTTGATTTCCTTCGCGCAAAGCTCATCACGAACCAGCTGCTCGATGTGCTCTTCGCCCAGCCCCATCGGCGTTAAGCCGTTCCGCACAAAATCGGTGAACTTGTTGATGTCGAAGCCCGATTCACTTTGAAAAGCCGGCAATTTGCGCACAACATCCGCAATTTCAGAAGGGCTGGGGCGAAGACCGAGCCGGTCCGATTCATGTCGCAAGACAATTAGGTTAACAGCAAACGTTCCATAACCCGCATTGCCTGGTTGCCTGAGCGATAGCGTTTCCCAGAAATCCGACATTCCGACAGCTTGCGCCAGCCCGCCAAGGCGCGCATTTCGATCGATCTCGACCTGGGTAAGCTTGCGCCCGTAGATCTGGCCGACGTCGCCTCGCCCCATCGCGCCGTAATCCGGTGCCCTTACAAAGTAGAAGATGAAGGGTATGGCCAGAATAGCGATCACGATCATCAGCCAGTCTTTGTGCCTGCGCAGTAACTTCATCATAGCGACGAAAATTGTAGCGGCGGTGTAGTCGAGCTGCAAATCGGCTGCGGTGCGGCAGGCAGCGAAACGGCTACAAGCCCGCCGCAGTTTCCCGGACCAATTGCCACGCTTTGCGCAGATGCTCTTCGGTCGTAAGCACGTTGCCCAAACCAATTCGCATCACCGTTCGACCGCGCAATTTTGTTTGTGTAAGATAGGCGCGTCCCGAAGCATTAATTCGTTCGACTATCTCGCTGTTCAATCTGTCGAGCCTTCCGGCTACAGATCTATTGTTGTCTCCGCCGAGAAAACGAAAACAAACAACGCCCATACTCACAGGCGCGGCGAGCTCGAATCGATCGTCGTTCCGTATCCAATCGGCAAACAGGTTCGCGAGTCGAATGTGTTCGCGCAGACGGGCAGCCATTCCTTCGCGGCCAAAGCTGCGGAAAATGATCCACGCCTTTAGCGCGCGAAACCGGCGACCGAGCTGCACGCCGTAGTCCATGTAATTTTTTGTGGCTTCCACGGTGTCGCCGCGCAAGACGTCCGGCGGCGCGAGCGTGAAGACACGGCGCAAGCGCTCCAGATTACACATGTACAGGACGCTGAAATCCAGCGGCACAAAAAGCGACTTGTGCGGATTGATAATGATCGA
>Ga0137374_10005879_pt1 | contig 14606 bp, 15 predicted proteins | sample SagtaG_20_FD_104811 | JGI IMG/M metagenome (GOLD analysis project Ga0137374, IMG submission 104811) | Vadose zone soil microbial communities from Sagehorn Ranch, Mendocino, California, USA - Sage1_R_100_16 metaG | ecosystem: Environmental > Terrestrial > Soil > Vadose zone | place: USA...
GAAGCCGACCGCCGCCCTCGCCGCCCTCACGCTGCTCGCGCTCGCGGGCTGCGTGCCGATGACGTTTACGCCGCCCGCGGGCAGCCAGCCGCAGGCGCCGCGCACGCAGCAGACGCCGGCGCCTGGGCCGGCGCCCCGAACAGCTCCTCCTCCGACGGGCGGTCCTGCGCGGCCGCGGGCGCGGCCAGCGCCGCGACGACCAGGGCGGCGGCGATCCCCAGGCGGTCCATGGCGCCCCTCACCGGCTCCGCGACTCGAGCCACGCCTTCGTGAACAGGTTCGCCTGGAGCGGCCGCAGGTCGATCTCCTTGATGAGGATGAGGGTCGAGTTGCCCTTCTCGATCTCGTCGAAGACCCGGATCTCCTCCGGATACCAGACGTCCGCCTTCTTCGAGGGCGAGAAGATCCTCCGCCAGCGCGGCTGGTAGACGGTCCGCATGAGCCGCCCCGAGAGCGCGAGCTCCTGGCGCTTCAGGATGTTGAGCGACGCCTGGTCGACCCAGAGCCGGACCACCGGGAACGCGACGTCGACGCCGGGTTTCGCGCTGAGCAGGATCCGGTGGACGGCGTAGACGCCGAGCTTCTCGTCCGCCTCCCACTTCGCGTCGTACTCCTCGACGAGCCGCGACTCGTCGAGGTCGCTGCGGCGCGTGTTCGTGCCGCCGATCCGCTCGCGCTCCGTCCGCCGCTCCCACCGGCCGGTCGAGGGGTCGTAGAGCCAGAGGTTCTTCTCGATCCGGAGGTAGCCCTTGCCGGCCTCGGCCTTCGGCTTCGTGAAGAGGAACATCTGCTTGTCGTCCTGGTCGCGCCGGAAGACGAGCAGCTCGTAGACGACGTCGGTCTTGTCCTTCTCCTTCTGCTCCATGTAGCAGAGCGCCTTCCAGTCCCCCTGGTTGCGCTGGCGGTCGTCGATCTCGCGGACGACCTTCGCGAGCTCGGGGGCGCCGAGCGCGGCAGCGGGAACGGGGGCGAGGAGAGCGAGGGCGGCGAGGGTGGCGGCGAGGCGCATGGGGGTCATCCGGTCATCCGACGTGGTGCATGGCCGTCACCGGCTTCAGGCGCGCGGCGCGGCGGGCAGGGAAGATCGACGCGGCGACGGTGAGCCCGCCGAGGACGAGGACGGTGCGGAGGATCGCGCCCGGCTCGAGCAGGAACGTGAGGCGGTCCTGGGCGAGGAAGATCTGGGCGGCCTCGGGGAGCGCGATGCGGGAGGCGTTGAGCGCCGCGGCGAGCGCCGCGGCGACGAGCGCGCCCGCGCCGGCGCCGCCGACGCCGAGGAGCGCGGTCTCGAGCAGGAACAGCCAGAGCACCTTGCGCCGCTGCATGCCGATGGCGCGGAGCGTGCCGATCTCCCGCGTCCGCTCCCGGATCGCGATCGCGAGGGTGTTCAGGATCCCGATGACCACCACGAACATGAGGATGACGCCGAGGAGCCAAGTGACGATCCGGAGCGCGGCGATGAACTGCTTGAACTGGCCCATCTCCTCGTCGGCGGTGGTGACGTCGAGCTTCTGGCCGGTCCAGTCCTCGCTCGGCACCGTCTGCATGAGCTTCATCCAGTAGGGCTGCGGGTCGGGATCCATCACCCTCCAGCCCGCCTTCGCGAGCACCGCGCGCAGCCGCGCCGCGACCGCCGCGGCCTCGCGGGAGTCGTGGAGGTAGAGGTGGATCGCGCCCGTCGTCGTGGCCTTGAGGCCGTAGAGCTGCCGGACCGCTTCCCCCTGGATGATCGCGGAGAACGCGGAGAGGAGCCCGACGTTCCCCGCGATCGCGACGACCCGGACGTCGGCGGTGTTGTTCACGCCGCGGTCGGTCGGCGCCGACAGCGTGAGGACGTCGTTCACCTTGGCCTTCAGCCGATCGGCCTGCCCCTCGAAGAGGAGGATCGTATTCGGCTGGGCGAGGTCCTCGAGCCGACCCTCCTTGATCCGCAGGACGCGCCGGAACGCCGGCTCCTTCGCGACGTCCACCCCCACGAGGACGAGGTCCATCGAGGTGGCCTCGGAGACCGCTTTCGCCCACCCGCGGCCGCGCACCGTCGCCCAGTCGAGCTCGGGGACGTTGGCCTTCACCACCTCGAGCACGCGCGGGTACTCCGAGACGAGCGGCGCGGTGGACGAGCTCGTGATCTTGAAGAAGCCGCCCACGTTCACGTGACCCGTCATGAGCGTCGTGGCGGACTCCATCATCGCCGACTCCATGCCGCTCGTGAGCGCGCTGAGCAGGACGAGGAGCCCCGTCACGGCGGCGAGGGCGCCGCCGAGGAACAGGTTCCGCCGGGTGTGGGTGGCGAGGTTCCGCGCCGCGATCTGGAAGTCGGTGAAGAGCAAAGGTCAGTCCTCCGTGGCCATCGCCTCGACGGGCGTGACCTTCATCGCGATCCAGGCCGGGTAGAGCCCGGAGAGGACCGCCACCACCACGACGAGGACGAGCGAGCCGACGAGGCTCGCGGTGCCGAGGCGCGGGAGCAGCGAGGGGCCGGAGAAGACGAAGTAGAGCATGTCGGTCGTCGCCGGGATCCCGCCGAGCGCGCGGATGGCGCCCACGACCACGCCGCCGAGCGCCGCGCCCGCGAGCCCGAAGGCGATCCCGATGGTCCCGATCTCGAGAAGGAGCATGACGACTACGAACCGCCGCTGCGCCCCGATGGCGCGCATGGTCCCGATCTCCTTCACGCGCTGCAGCGTGGCCATCACCATGGCGTTGTTGATCACGACGAGCGCGATGCCGAGGAAGATCACGACGGCGAAGAGGAGGACGCCGCGCATGAGGGTGAGGAACAGCCCGACCGTCCCTGCGGCCTGCTGCCAGTCGACGACCTTGAGCCCGAGCCCCGCGCGCGCCGATGCGGCTTCGATCGCCTTCATCGTGGGGCGGAGCGCGCCCGGGTCGTCGAGGATGATCGCCGCGTTGAGCGCGACGCCGCCGTCGAGCTCCTCCTGGGAGTAGACGCGAGAGGAGAGATCCGACGCCCGCTCAGCGCGGTCCGCAGCGCCGAGCACGAGCCCGCGCTCGTCGATCGGCTCGGAGCGAGTCGCCACGGGGGACGCGGCCGGCGCCCCGAACAGCTCCGCCTCGGCCTCCTCGCGGCGCACCTCCCGCGCGCCCATCCGCGCCTTGAGCCGCCGGATCTCGTCCGCCTTCTCGCGCGTCAGGTAGCCGTAGAGGTCGCGGAAGCTCATGAGGTCCATCACGCTCATCATCCCCGCGATGCCGGAGCGCTCGATCCCCTTGAACTGCAGGAACCCGTAGACCTTCACGTTGACGGAGCCAAAGTAGCCGCTCTTCGACGGCGCCTTCACCGTGATCGTGTCGCCCACGTTGATCTTGTAGAGGCGGATCCGCGGGGCGACGACCTCGTAGAAGATCCGGTACTTCGCCTCGAAGTCCTCGTCGGTGGTCTCGAAGAGCCGGACGAGGAGCGGCTCGAGATCCGTACTCGCGGCGGAGCCGCGGTCCGTATTTGGGGCCCCCTGGGGGGCGAGATCCGTACTCGCGGCGGAGCCGCGGTCCGTATTTGGGGCCCCCTGGGGGGCGAGATCCCTCCCCTCGACGCCGAGCGCCGCGCGCAGGCGGGCCGCCACCTCGTCCGCGGAGACGGGGTCGAGCTGCAGGAGGATCTCGCGGATGCCGCGCCGGTTGTCGCGGACCCAGCGCTGCAGCTCCTCGTCCTTCGCGATCTGCTTGCCGCGCCGGTCGCGCAGGTCCTTGATCTGGTCGAGCCGCCGCGCGTTCTTGAGCTTGAGCCACTCCTCGGCGAACTGCTTGCCGATGAGCACGCCGCGCCGGCCCGGCGGGATCGTCCTGCCCTCCGCCACCTCCGCGAGCGGGAAGGCGCGGAAGAACGCCTCCACGTCGGTGCCGACGTAGCGGATGAACGTGAAGGAGTTCTCCATCGCGACCGGCGCGACCCGGTTCTCGAGGAACTCGAGCGCGCCGTAGCGGTCCGCGTCGAACTCCCGCCAGAACCCCTCGCTCCCGGCGCGGCGCAGCGCCTCGAACTCGTCCATGCGGCTCTTGATCTCGCGCGACTCGAGGTCGGCGATGGCCCGCGCCTGCTGGATGTCCTCGGCGAGGAGCCCCACCATCCGGCGGACGTGGGCCTGGTGCGAGGCGTAGAGCCGGAGCCGCTCCGCGGAGGCGTCGCCCGCCTCCATACGGCGGACGTCCTCGCGGAGGCGCTCGAGCGCCACGTCGAAGGTCGTGCCGGTCGCGACCATCGCCTGGTCGATCCCCATGGGCACGACCTGCTTCACGTTCGGCACCTTCGAGAGGGCCTCCTTCACCTTCGCGAAGTCCTCGATCGGCTCGAGGAGCGACTCGCCCCGGAGCCCGCCGTACAGCTCGAGCGTCCCCTCGGAGCGCGCCGCGTACACCTGCGCGTGTCCGCCCAGGCTCCCCTGCACCGAGGTGCGCATCCCGCGATCGATCGAGTCGAGCAGCGACGACCCGACCACCACGATGAGCGAGCCGACGAGGATGATCGCCCCGAGGATCCCGGTCCGGACCGGCGCGGCCGTCAGGTTCCGGAGCGCGATCCGGAGGAGGACGCGCACGGCGTCGCGGCGCGCGCCCATCTAGCGCCCTCCGACGGCCTGGGCCGCCTCGCGGGCGGCGATCCGCCCGTCGACGATCCGGACGATCGCGTTCGCATGCGACATGACCTTCGGGTCGTGCGTCGAGAAGATGAACGTCGTCCCGTCGCGGCGGTTCATCTCTCGCATGAGGTCGATGATCGTCTCGCCCGTCCTCGAGTCGAGGTTCGCCGTCGGCTCGTCCGCGAGGACGAGGCGCGGGTGCGTGACGAGGGCGCGGGCGATGGCGACCCGCTGCCGCTGGCCGCCGGAGAGCTCGCTCGGGCGGTGGCGCGCGTGCTCCGCGAGGCCGACCGCGTCGAGGAGCGCCTCGACCCGCCTCCGCCGCTCCGGCTTCGCGAGCGTCCCCTGCAGCAGCAGCGGGAACTCGACGTTCTGGAAGACCGACAGCACCGGGACGAGGTTGAAGGACTGGAAGATGAAGCCGATGGTCCGGAGCCGCAGATCGGTGAGTGCGCGCTCGGACAGCCGCCCGGTGTCGTGGCCGTTCACGACGACCGTCCCCGAGGTCGGCGTGTCGACGCAGCCGATGAGGTTGAGGAGCGTCGTCTTCCCGGAGCCCGACGGGCCGGCGATGGAGAGGAACTCGCCCTCCCCGACCTCGATCGAGGCGTCGCGGACCGCGGGCACCTCGGTCTTCCCGAGCAGGTAGACCTTCGAGACGTTCTTCACCGAGACGATGGCGTTCATCGGGCTCTCCGGTGCTGGGCGGTGGCGGGCTTCGCGCGCGCGGCGCGGGGGGCGGCTTCGGGCTTGCGGGCGGGCGCGCGCGTGGCGCGGGGGGCGGCCTCGGGCTTGCGGGCGGGCGCGCGCGCGAGCACGGCCTTGGCGCGATCGATCCAGGCGAGCGCGGTCCGCAGGAACTCGAGGCCGAAGTCGAGGGTGAGCCGCCAGTAGGGCTCGTCGGGGTGGTGGTCGGCCGCGCCGTCCATCCACCCCGCGATCTCCTCGAGCTGCGCCTGCTGCGCGCGCAGCGCCGCTCCGACGCGGTCGAGGTTCCGCGAGGTGACCTCGGGCGGGACCGCGCCCGCGAAGAAGACCTTGAGCAGGAGCTCGTTGCGCGAGGGCTCGAGCACCGGCGGCACCGCGAGCCAGGCGGCGAGCGCCGCGCGCCCGCGCGGGGTCACGTGATAGGTCGCGCCGCCGCGCCCCGGACCGCCGCGCGTCGCGGTCGCCTCGACGAGCCCCTCCGCCGCGAGCCGCCGCAGCGCAGGGTAGAGCTGGCCGAAGCTCTCCTGCCAGAAGTGCCCGACGCTCCCGGCGATCGCCTGCCGCAGCCCGTAGCCGGTGTTCGGCGCGGCGGTGAGCATCCCGAGGACGACGTAGCGCGTCCGGTTCTCGCGCGGCCTGCGGTTCGTCGCGGGGGCGGCCCTCATGAGGCGCGACCGATATAGCTTGCCGATATATCTGTCAAGCACCATCCCGCCGCACCCGCGCGGCGGGTGCACGGCGGACTAGTCGTCCTGCCGCGCGACGTAGACGGCGAATCCGCCCGGCTCCTCCTCGTGCGCGTGCACGGTCCAGGGGCGGCAGCAGACCGGACAGTCCTCGACGTAGCGCTGCTCGTCTCCGCCGCCCGGATCGACGAAGATCGTCACCCACTCCCCGCAGTAGGGGCACTCGATCTCGATGTCCACGCTGCCCGCCGTTATAGTCGGGGCGTGGCGAAGAAGCCGAGGCCGTTCAACGACCCCTTCTCGAAGCTGCGCGAGCTTCCCGCGGCGCGGACCCCGCCCCGCGCGCCGCCGAGCGAGGAGGCGGCGCCCGCTCCGGCGCCGCCGCCCCGCGAGTCGAGCGAGGACGAGCTCTGGCAGGGCGCCACGACCGGCGTCCGGAAGATCGAGCCCGGCCACGGCACGGTGGCGCCGCCCGAGCCGCGCGGCGCGCCCGCGACCTTCTGGCATCCCGACCTCGACGCGGTGGACGCGCTGCGCGCCCTCGTCTCCGGGGACGCGCCGTTCGACCTCGCCGACAGCGACGAGTTCATCGAGGGGAAGATCGCCGGCCTCGACCACCACCTCGTCCGCAAGCTGCGGCGCGGCGAGTTCGCGGTGCAGGGGCACGTGGACCTGCACGGGATGACGCGCGACGAGGCGAAGGGCACGGTGGAGCGCTTCCTCCGCGCGTCGCGCAACGAGGGGAAGCGCTGCGTCGTCGTCGTGCACGGGCGCGGGCTCCACTCGAAGGACCAGCTCCCGGTGCTGAAGGACGCGCTGCGCACGTGGCTCTCGACCGCGCGATTCTCGCGCCACGTCCTCGCGTTCGCGACGGCGCGCCCCGCCGACGGCGGCGCGGGGGCGATCTACGTGCTGCTGAGGCGCGCCGGGCGCTGACCCACGAGCTCGCGGTGGAGCTGCTCGCGAGCCCGCTCGGCCCGCTGCTCCTGCTCCCGGCGCATGCGATCGCGCGGTCGCACCGGGACCGCCGGCCGGTTCCACGCGTCGATCCGCAGCCTCAGCCGCACGAAGACGTTGCCCCACCCGCCCGCGGTCGCCCCGAAGCTCGTGTCGAGGTTCGCGGGCGTCCAGTCCACCCGCAGCCCGGTCTCGACGAAGAACCAGGCGATCGAGGCGAGCGGCTCGATGTGCGCGCGGTCGAGGAGCGCGACGAACAGCTCGCTCTTGTGCGCCTTGCCGAAGCTCGGCTGGAACCCCGGCACGTCCACCCGCGCCTGGCAGTAATCCGCGACGCAGGGCGGGGCGGTCGTCTCCTGGTGCTCGGACGGCACGACGGACACGCCGCGGGGCCCGGGATCGAGCTGCAGCGGGAGCTCGAGCCGTGGGACGGCCTCACCCGCGCGCCATCGCGCCTCGAGCACCTGCGTGTCGTTCGGGACGGCGGCGCCGGCGACCAATGCGAGGGCGGCCGCGAGGGGGAGCATCCCCTCGAGCGTACGGACAGGTCGGGGCCGCCGCAAGACATCGAGGGGGCGCCGTGGCGCCCCGGCTGGGCCGCGGCTACAGACTCGCCGCGATCTGCAGCGCGGCCGCGACCGGGTCGGGTGCGTCGCGCAGCGGGCGCCCGAGGACGATGACGTCCGCGCCCGCGGCGACCGCCTCCGAGGGGGTCGCGACCCGCGACTGATCGCCCCGCTCTGCGCCCGGCGGACGGACGCCGGGGACGACGAGGAGCGGCGCCGCTCCGACGGCGGCGCGCACCGCCCGGACCTCGTGCGGCGAGCAGACGAGGCCGCCCGCCCCGGCGCCGACGGCGAGCCGGGCGAGGCGCACCACCGCCGACTCCGGCGGACCCTCGAGGCCGATCTCGCGGAGCGCGTCCGCGTCGAGGCTCGTGAGGACCGTGACCGCGAGGACGCGGAGCTTCCCGCCCGCGCCGCGCACGGCGGCACGGACCATCTCGGCGCCGCCCGCGGCGTGGACCGTGAGGAGCGCGGCGCCGGAGGCCGCGGCGCTCCGGGCGGCGCCCTCGACCGTGTTCGGGATGTCGTGCAGCTTCAGGTCGAGGAAGACCGGGCGCCCGAGCGCGGCCGCGGAGCGGACCGCCGCCGGGCCCTCGGCGGCGAACAGCTCGAGCCCGACCTTGAGCATGCCGACCGCCGGCGCGATCGCGCGCGCGAACGGCTCGGCCCTCTCCCAGGACGGGAAGTCGAGCGCGGCGCAGATCCGCTCCGAGGGGTTCATGCCTTCCCCACCTGCATCCGCCCGACCGCGCGCAGGAGCCGCTCCGCGTCCGCCTTCGGGAGCCGGTTCTTCGCCTCGAAGAGCGCGAACGCGAGGAACTCCTCGAGCGCCTCGAGCGAGCGCGCGCGCGCGGCGGCGCCTTGGAACGCGCCGGACGCGCTCACGTTCATGAGGACCGCGGCGACGTCGATCTCGCCGTCGTCCCCGAGCCGCACGCTCTCGAAGATGGCGCGCCGCTTCTCCGGGAGCCGCTCGAACCAGGTGTTGAGGCGCCGCGCCGCGTCCGGCTCCGCCGCCGCGAGCGCCGCGTGCACGTGCTTGAAGATGCGCCGGTAGGTCTCGAACGGTCCCGCCGCGCGCGGGACCCGCTCGCGCCGCGCCGCGCCCGGCACGGGCGGAGGCGTGGGCGCCGGCGCCTCGATCTCGATCACGATCCCCGGGTCCGGCGGCGGCGCGCCCGCGGCGACCTCCGCCTCGGCCCGCCGCAGCTCCGCCTCCTCGAGCCGCTTCATCCCCTCGAGGATGAGGTCGCGCGTCCGGTCCGGCAGCTTCACCTGGTTCTGCTCGTCGTGGGTCCCTTCGATGAACGCGAAGTCGCCGGCGGTCTCGAGGAAGCAGCCGAGGAAGATCTCCTTCACCTGCAGCGAGATCGCCTCGTACAGCTGGCCGGAGGTGATGACGCCCTCGTCCACGAGCACCTGGCCGAGGGGACGGCCGCTCCTCACGAGCCGCGAGCAGCGGTCCAGCTCCGCCTCCGGCGCGAGCCCCGCGGCGGCGAGCACCGGGCCGAGCCGGTCGTTCGGGTCGGAGGACGACGCGAACACGACCTGCCCGTCCCTGAAGTAGAGGCTCTTCCGGCGCAGGTCGCCCGGCTGGTCCGCGAGCGGCGCATCCTCGCCCGCGAACGAGAGCAGGAGGACGCCGCTCTTCAAGGACGAGAAGACGAACTGGACCACCTCGGGGAAGGTGAGCGCCGCGAGCGCGCCGGCGAACCAGGCGCCGGGGCGGTCCGACTGCGCCGGGACGAGGAGCGCGCAGGCGCCGCGCGCGGTGACGAAGTCCACCTCGCCCCCGCCCGCGAGGCCGAGCGATTCGGCCTGGCGCCGTGGCACCGCGATCTGCCCCTCCGGCCCCACGGTCAGCTTCGCGCGCACGCACACCCTCCCGGAAGACGACTCCAGACTAGCAGGCGGCCGGTCCGCGCGGGAGCCGCCCCGCCCCGAGGCGGCGCAGGATCAGGGCGCGCCGCGCACCGCGGCGGCCGCCTTCGCGGCGATCTCGCCGAGGGGGACGAGCTCGAACTGCTTCGCGCCGCGCAGCTTCCACTCCGCCTTGCCCTCCACGAGCCCCTTCTTGCCGACCGCGATCCGGATCGGGATCCCGACGAGGTCCGCGTCCTTGAACTTCACGCCCGCGCGCTCGTCGCGGTCGTCGTGGAGCACCTCGACGCCCGCGGCGGCGAGCGCGTCCACGAGCTCGTCCGCCGCCTTCCTGAGCTCCGGCTCGGGCCCGAGCGTGAGGACGGTCACCTGGAACGGCGCGATCGCGATCGGCCACCGGATCCCGTTCTCGTCGTGGTGGAGCTCGATCGCGGCCGCCATGATCCGTTCGACCCCGATGCCGTAGCTCCCCATCACGATGGGGGCCTGCTTGCCGTCCGCGTCGAGCACGGTCGCCTTCATCGACTCCGAGTACTTCGTCCCGAGCTTGAAGATGTGGCCGACCTCGAGCGCCTTGAAGACGTCGAGGGTCCCGTCGCAGCGCGGGCAGCCTTCGCCCGCCTTCACGGTCCGGAGCTCGGCGACGCGCGCGTGCGGCCCGGTGAGGACGTCGCGGCGCACGTCCACGCCGCGCAGGTGGAAGCCGTCCTCGTTCGCGCCCGTGACCATGTCCCGGCGGTCCGCGAGCGAGGGATCGACGAAGACCGGCGCCTTCGAGAAGCCGACCGCGCCGAGCGAGCCCGGGCGCGCGCCCAGGAGCGGCGGGATCTCCTCCGCACGGGCCGCGCGGATCACCTGCGCGCCGGTGGCGGTCTGCAGCTTCGCCTCGTTCAGCTCCTGGTCGCCGCGCACCACCGCGACGACCGGCTTCTCGTCCGCGACGAAGACGAGCGTCTTGAGCTGCCGCTTTCCGGAGACGCCGTACGGCTGCTGCTCGAGCGCCTCGATCGTCACGACCCCGGGGGTGGCGAACTTCTCCGGCCGCGGGAGGCCGGCGCCGTCCGGCTCGGCCGCGAGCCGCGAGGTGGCGGTCTCGGTGTTGGCGGCGTACCGGCACTTCGGGCAGGCGGCGACGAGGTCCTCGCCCGCGTCGGTCCGCACCATGAACTCGGAGGACTCGGAGCCGCCCATCGCGCCGGAGTGGGCCTGCACGGCGACGAACTCGAGTCCGCAGCGGGTGAAGATCCGCTCGTACGCCTGGCGCTGGTCCTCGTAGCTCTTGTCGAGCCCGGCGCGATCCACGTCGAAGGAGTAGGCGTCCTTCATCGTGAACTGACGCACGCGGAGCAGCCCGGACTTGGGGCGCGGCTCGTCGCGGAACTTCGTCTGGATCTGGTACCAGACCTGCGGGAGCTGCCGGTAGCTGCGCAGCTCGTCGCGCGCGATCGCGGTGAAGATCTCCTCGTGCGTCATGCCGAGGCCGTAGTCGCCGCCCTTGCGGTCTTTCAGGCGGAACATGTTGTCGCCCATCACGTCCCAGCGGCCCGACTCCTTCCAGATCTCGGCCGGGTGGAGCGCGGGCAGGTAGAACTCCTGGCCGCCGACGGCGTCCATCTCCTCGCGGACGATCGCCTCGATCTTCGCGAGCGAGCGGCGAGCGAGCGGCAGATAGTCGTAGATGCCGGCGCCGAGCTGGCGGATGAAGCCCGCGCGCACGAGGAGCTTGTGGCTCGCGACCTGCGCGTCGGCGGGCGCCTCCTTGAGGGTCGGGACGAAGGCCTTCGAGAGTCGGACGGGGCGCATGGTGGCGTCTTATACACCAGCCCCCCGTGCCCCGCGCCTCCGGAGGGCCGTGCAGGCGCGGGCTACTTCGGCAAGCGACGGGCGGCGATGTCGAGCGCCTCGCGCACGACCGCGTCCTCGAGCTCCTCCGCCTTCATCCGCTTCACGATCCGACCGTCTCGGAAGAGGAGCCCCACCCCGCCGTGCCCGTACGCGACGCCCACGTCGGCGGCGGCCGCCTCGCCCGGCCCGTTCACCTCGCAGCCCATCACCGCGACGGAGACCTCGCCCTTCACGGTCGAGAGCCGCTTCTCGACGCGCTCGGCGATCGGGATCATCTCGACCGAGCAGCGTCCGCAGGTCGGGCACGAGGTGAGCGTCGCGCCGCCGAACTTGAGGCCGAGCGCCTTGAGGAGCATCCGCGCGACGCGGACCTCCTCCACCGGATCGGCGGTGAGCGAGATCCGGATCGTGTCGCCGATCCCGTCGGCGAGGAGGATGCCGAGACCCGTCGCGCTCTTCACCGTCCCGGCGACGAGCGTCCCCGCCTCGGTGACGCCGAGGTGGAGCGGGTACTCGAAGCGCTCCGCGAAGAGCCGGTTCGCCTGCACCGTCATCGCGACGTCGTGCGCCTTGAGCGAGACCTTGATCTCCCGGTAGCCCTCGTCCTCGAGGACGCGGATGTGCCGCTCGGCGCTCTCCACCATCCCCGCCGCCGTCGGCCAGCCGTGCCGCTCGACGATGTCCTTCTCGAGCGAGCCCGCGTTCACGCCGATGCGGATCGGCACGCTCCGCTCGCGCGCCGCCTTCACGACCTCGCGCACGCGCTCGTGCGAGCCGATGTTGCCCGGGTTGAGACGGATGCCCTGGATGCCCGCGGACAGCGCGGCGAGCGCCAGGCGGAAGTCGAAGTGGATGTCCGCGACGAGCGGGACGGGCGCGGCCCGCACGAGCTCCGGCAGGGCCCGCGCGGCGTGGGCGTCCGGAACCGCGAGCCGGACGACGTCCGCGCCCGCCTCGGCGAGCGCGCGCACCTGCGCGAGCGTCGCAGCGACGTCCGCCGTCGGCGTCGTCGTCATGGACTGGACCGCGATCGGGGCGCCGCCGCCGATCGGGACCCCCCCGATCCGGATCTGGCGGGTGGTCCGCCGCGCCCCGAGGGTCGCGCCCTCGCCCTTGCCGTAAGCGCCCATCGAGCGGCGAATCTAGCGGCGCCGGAGCGCCGGCGCCAGTCGGCGCGGACCCCAAATGCAGCGCGGGCCCGGGACCGGGTGGTCCAGGGCCCGCGCGAGGTCGAAGCGACGTCGAGCTACTTGCCCTTGAGCTCCTGGTCCACGATCGCCGTGAACGCCTCGAGCGGCTGGGCGCCGGAGAGCGAGCGGCCGTTGATGAAGAACGCCGGGGTGCCGGAGACGCCGACCTCGTCGCCCGCCTTCTTGTTCTTCTCGACGAGCTGCGCCTTCTCGCCCGACTCGAGGCAGCGGTCGAACTTGCCGCCGTCGACGCCCACGTCCCGCGCGTACGCCTTGAGATCGGTCAGCTCGAGCTTCGTCGCGTTCGCGAAGAGCTTCTCGTGCATCTCCCAGTACTTGCCCTGGTCGCCGGCGCAGTGCGCGGCCTCGGCGGCCTTCGGCGCGCGCGCGTGCATGGGGAGCGGGAAGTCGCGGTACACGAGGCGGATCTTGCCCGGGTACTTCGCGAGCAGCTCCTTCACCGTCGGCTCCGCGCGCACGCAGTACGGGCACTCGAAGTCGGAGAACTCGACGATGGTGATCGGCGCCGTCGCCGGCCCCTTCGACGGGCCGGTCGCGTCCACGGCGACCTTGGGCGGCTCGTACGCCGGGAGCAGCACCTCGATCTTCATCTCCTTCTTGAGCTGCTCGTAGTACTCGCCGCTCGCCGCCTGGGCCTTCTGGTTGCGGATGAAGCGCCCGATGTCGTCCTTCACCTGGTCGAACGGCGGCAGCTGCTGGCCGCCCGCCTTGGCGCGATCGTAGAGCGCCCGCATCTCCTCGGCCGACGGCTCCGGGACCTTCTGCTGCAGCTCCTGCGAGACGGACTTGAGGTAGTCGTCCGACGTCATGTTCTTCTGCTTCGCCTTCGCCTCGAACGCCCGCTTGCGGACCATGTTCTCGAGCGCCTGGCGGCGGAGCTGATACCGCTGCTCCTGGTACTGCTGCTCGAGCTGGGCGAGGTCCTTCTTGACCAGGTCGTCGAGCTCGCCGGCCTTGATGACCTCGCTGCCGATCCGGGCGACCGGCGCGTTCGGGTCCTGCTTCTGCTGCGCCTGCCCCTGCGGACGCGGGGCCTGGCAACCGGCCGCGACGACGAGGGCCGCGGCGAAGACGACGTGACGGATGGACATGGGACTCCGAGGGGGAGGTGTGAACCGGGGGAATTTCCGCCAAAATGGCGGGGAGGTCAACGCAATTGCCCCCTCCCCGAGACGTCTGGAACCCCGAGCGATATGGAAAATTCCGCTCCGAGCGGAGCGCCCCCTTCCTCGACCTCCTGGCGCTCGTCGAGCGAGGTGACGCTCCACGGATCGTGGACCTCGGCTGCGGCGCGGGCGAGCTCACCCGGCTCGCGCACGAGACACTCGCCGCGCGCGAGACCGTCGGCCTCGACTCCTCCGCCGCGATGCTAGAGAAGGCGGCCGCTCATGCGGGCGGCGGCCTGTCCTTCCGGCAGGAGGACATCGGCGCGTTCGCCGAGCCCGGGTTCGACGTGATCCTGTCGAACGCGGCGCTCCACTGGGTGCCCGATCACGGGGCGCTCCTCACGCGGCTCGCCCGCCTGCTCGCTAGGGGCGGGCAGCTCGCGATCCAGGTCCCCGCGAACGAGGCGCACCCTTCCCACGCGATCGCGCGGGAGGTCGCGCGCGAGCCCGCGTTCGCGGGCCCGCTCCAGGGATTCGTGCGGGAGAGCCCGGTGCTCGAGCCCGAGGCCTACGCGCGGATCCTGTTCGGGCTCGGGTTCGCGGCGCAACGCGTGCGGTTCGAGGTCTACGCGCACCGGCTCGACTCGCGGGAGGACGTCGTCGAGTGGGTGCGCGGGACGCTGCTCACCGACTACGAGAAGCGGCTCGATCCGGCGACCTGGGCGAGGTTCCTCGCGACCTACCGCGAGGAGCTCATGGCCGCGCTGCCGGACGAGCGGCCGTTCCTCTACACGTATCGGCGGCTGTTCCTCTGGGCGCGCCGGTAGGCGCCTCGGGCGTCGCTGCTTCGTCGCGCCCGCTGGTCGCGCAGACTGGGCAGCATCTCTCCCTCGCCCCCGCGAAGCGGGGGAGAGGGTGGGTGAGGGGGCACTCTCGCCACGAGACACGAGCTCCCTCTCCCCCTCCGGGCCCCTCCGAGGGAGAGGGCCGGGGTGAGGGGGAGAGGGAGCTCGTGTCTCGTGGCGAGAGTGCCCCCTCACCCACCCTC
>Ga0137374_10005887_pt1 | contig 14592 bp, 13 predicted proteins | sample SagtaG_20_FD_104811 | JGI IMG/M metagenome (GOLD analysis project Ga0137374, IMG submission 104811) | Vadose zone soil microbial communities from Sagehorn Ranch, Mendocino, California, USA - Sage1_R_100_16 metaG | ecosystem: Environmental > Terrestrial > Soil > Vadose zone | place: USA...
GCGCGGTGATCAGCTGGATGCGCCGGTCGCGCTCGTCGGGCCGTCCGGTGATGAGCGCGTGGACCGGCGCCGCGAAGCCGAGCGCCGCAACCTCGGCCGGGACATCGTGCACGCGGCCGTCGGTCACCAGGATCGCACCGGCGACGCGGTCGGGCGGCACGTCGGCAAGCCCCGCCGAGAGGGCGGAGAACAGGCGCGTGCCGTCGGTCTCCCCGTCCGACTGGCCGGCCTCGATGACCCGAACCTCGAGGTTGTTGATGCGGCCGAGCCGCTCGGTCAGCGCCGCGCGCGCGGCTTCGGTCTGGCGTTGGCGCTCGCCGAAGCTCTGGCTCGGGCTGCGGTCGAGGACGATCGCGGCGACCGAGGGCAGCGCCTCGCGGTCTTCGCGCGTGAGCGAGGGATTGGCGAGCGCGAGGGCGACGAAGGCCAAGGCGATCGCGCGCACCAATGCGCCGCGGCTTCGCACCAGGATCAGCAGCGCCGCGACCGCGACCGCGACCGCGACCGCCGTCCACAGCACGGTGGACGGCACCAGCGGAGCGAACGAAATGCCGAGACCCATCTAGGCTCCTACTGGCCGAGCCGCTCGAGCAGGGCCGGGACGTGCACCTGGTCGGCCTTGTAGTTGCCGGTCAGCGTGTACATCACGATGTTGACGCCGGCGCGGAACGCGAATTCGCGCTGGCGCGGCTCGCCCGGCACCAGCGGCAGCATCGGCTGGTTGTCGGGCCGCGTCGCCCAGGCGCCGGCGAGATCGTTCGAGGTGATCAGGATGGAGGAGACCCCGTCGCCGGCGCGCGCGGGTCGCTGCGGCTCGTCCTCGCTCTCGGCGGGCAACGCCTCCACCCACAGCTGGCCCGAGGTGAAGCGTCCGGGAAAGTCGCGCAGGAGGAAGAACGTCTTGGTGAGCACGTGGTCGCGCGGCACCGGTTCCAGCTCGGGAATGTCGAGCGAGCCGAGAATCTGCCGCAGCGCGAGCATGCCCGGCCCGCGCGTCTCGCCGCCCGGACCGGGCGGCGCAGCGATTGCGTCGCGCGTATCGAACAGCACCGTGCCGCCCTGCTTCATGTAGGCATCGACGCGCGCGAGCGCCTCCGCCGAGGGCCGGGCGACGCCCGGTACGATCGGCCAGTAGATCAGCGGGTAGTAGGCGAGCTCGTCGCGCCCGATATCGAGGCCGACCGGCTCCCCCGCTTCGAGCGCGGTGCGTTGCGCCAGGAACAGCGTGAGCCCCTGCAGCCCGGCCTTGCTGACGGCGTCGGCTTCGGCGTCGCCGGTGACCACGTAGGCGAGCTTGGTCTCGACCGTCGACTTCATCGCGGTCTGATCGTCGGCCGGCGCGGCGCGCGGCGAAGCGAACGGCGCCGCCGCGAGTCCGGCCGCGAGGAGCAAGGCGGCCGCGATCCGGCGCGCCGGCACGAGACGGCGGATGCCGCCGGCGAGCGAGAACACCACCAGCGCATCGAGCACCAGAAGCGCCAGCGCGGCGAGGAAGATCGGCCCCCGCAGATCCTGCGGCTCGGCGAGCCGGTAGGCTTCGCGCCGCGCGTTGAGCGGAGCGAAATCGATCGGATTGAGCCGATCGGACGGGCTCAGCGTATTCACCGCGAGCAGCCCCTCCGGCGGACCGTAGAATCCGGGCGGATGGTCCACGGTTGCGCGCCCCGCATAGTTCGCCGGCACCGGACGCGCGGTCGCGGGCGGCGGTCCGAATGCGCCGAATCCGTCGAGCACGCGGCTTGGCGGCACCACCTCGCGCTGCGCGCGCGCGTCGGCGGCCGCGGCTTCCGTCGCCGCGCCCGATCCGGCGAGCTCGACGATGCGCCTGAGCATGTCGACGAAGGAACCGGAAAGCGGCAGGTTGGACCAGCGCGTGTCGGCGGTGACGTGGAACAGCACCAGCACGCCTTTGCCGCGACGCGTAGCGGTCACCAGCGGCGTGCCGTCCACCAGCGTTGCCCAGGTGCGCTCGCTCAGGCCGGAGTCGGGCTCCGCCAGCACCTGCCGCGTCACCGTAACGTCGTTCGGCACCGCGACGTTGGCGAACGGGGACTCACGGGAGAAGGCGGCGAGCGGTTGCGGCTGGTCCCAGCTCAAGGAACCGCCCAGGGTGCGGCCGCCGCGCCGGAGCTTGACCGGAACCAGATCGTCGTCGGTGGCGGCGGCGAGCCGCGGTCCGGCGAAGCGCACCAGCACGCCGCCGTCGTCGACCCACCGGGTCAGCCGGTCGCGCACCTCGCCCGCGATGGTGCCGACGTCGGCGAGGATCACCATCGGAATGTTCTGATCGAGAAACCGCCGGACCGCTTCCGCCGGCGCCACGCCTTCCGCCAACCTGACGTCGGCAAAGGGGTTGAGCGCGCGCGCCAGGTAATAGGTGGAGGCGAGCAGCGGCTGCGCCGTGTCCGCAGTCGAGCCGGACACCACTCCGATCGTGCGGCGGCGCCAGCGCTTGTCGAGGAGCTGCACGGCCCCGGCCGAGCGCTCGGCGGCGATTTCCAGCCGCGCGATGTCATTGCGGATCTCGACCGGCAGATCGAATTGCGCCTCCGCCTCGCGCTCGCCGCCGGTGAACGCAAAGCGCGTTTCGCCGAGCGGCAATCCTTTGAGATCGAGCGCGCGCACGACGCCGTTGCCGCCGCCATCGGTCGCCGCGCGCAGCACCTTCACGCTGAGCGCGCCGGCGGTATTTTCGGCGGCCGCGAGCGCCCGCGCCGGCTCGACGCCGCCGTCGACCACGGTGATCGGGCGGCTCCCGACCGCGCGCGCAAGTCCCTCGACGAATTCGCCGCTCTTCCCGAGATCGACGCCGTCGGAGAGCCAGAACACCTCGACGTCCGGCGTCGCGCCGAGGAAGCGGGTGATCGTGGGCAGCGCATCGGTACGCTCGACCGTGTGCGGCTTCGGCCTGATCTGCTCGAGCCGCACGCGCGCGGCGCCCGGGGTCTCGAGCGAGATGTCGCGCGCGGCCTCCGACAGCGGCACGATGGCCACGCCGGTCTTGTTGGTTTCGGCGCGCGCGGCGAGGTCCTGGGCGGTGCGAATGCGCTTGTCCCAGGCGGCGGCCGCGGACCAGCCGTCGTCGATCAGCAGCGCAATCGGCGCGACATTCGATGAGGTCGCAATCGGCGGGTTCCACAGTGGTCCGGCGGCGGCGATGATCAGGAGCGCGGCCAGCAGCAAGCGCAGCAGCAAGAGCCACCAGGGCGTGCGCGACGGCGTCTCCTCCTTCGGCGCAATGTCGAACAGGAGGCGCGTCGGGGGAAAGGTGATGCGCCGCGGGCGGGGCGGGATCAGCCGCAGCAGCCACCACAGGACCGGCAGGCTCAGCAGGCCGAGCAGCACGAGCGGCTCGGCGAAGGCGAGCGGAAGGCCCATCATGTGAGCCTCCCTGACGGCGACAACGCGTGCCAGCGGTTGATGCCGGTCCCCTGCGGGCCGGCTCCCATGCTGGAGTGGAGCCGGAGCAGAAGCTCGCTCGCCGGCCGGTCGGTGCGGTGGATCGTGAAGGTCCACGCCAGGCGATCGGTCTCGGCCCGGATTTCGGCGCGGTGGCGCTCCACCCGCGCCTCATATTGCGCGCGCCAGGTCTCGGCGCGCCCGGCCGTAATGGCGCCCGCGCCCTCGGGCTCGAAGAACTCGATGCGTCCGGAATAAGGAAAGGTCTCCTCGACCGGGTCGATGATCTGGACCACGTGGCCGTGGGCGCCGGTCGCCGAAAGCTGCGCGATAGTGGAATGGACTTGCGCGATCGGGCTCCACAGGTCGGACAAGACCACGACCTCGGCGAGCGGCGACGGCGCGAACGAGGGCGGCAGGCTCGAGCGCTCGGTCGGGTCGTGCACGATCGCCTCGGCCATCCGCTCGATCACGTTGCGGCTCGCCGTGGGCCGCATGATCCCCGGAATGCCGATGCGCTCGCCGCCCTCGACCAGGATCTCGGCGAGCGCGAAGGCGACCACCAGCGCGCGGTCGAGCTTGGTCTCCCACACCGTGGGCGAAGCGAACACCATCGACGGCGAGCGGTCGGGCCAGATCCACACCGTATGCGCGGCTTCCCACTCCTGCTCGCGCACGTAGAGATGGTCGTCGCGCGCGGAGCGGCGCCAGTCGACCCGGCTCGCCGGCTCGCCGGAGACGAAGCGTCGGAATTGCCAGAAGTTCTCGCCGGTCCCGGCGCGCCGCCGGCCGTGCAGTCCGTGAATGACCGTGGCGGCGACCCGGCGCGCCTCCAGGATGAGCCGCGGAATGCTGGCCGCAAGCGAGCGCGCCTCACCGGTCGCCCGGCGGGTCGACTCGACCTCGTGCTCGCCCCCTCGTGCGGCTTCAGCCATCAGCTCATCCGATGCGCGTCTTGAGGCGGCCGACCACTCCATCGACCGTCTCGCCGTCCGCGCGCGCCGCAAAGGTGAGCGCCATGCGGTGCTTCAGGATGGGGGTGGCGAGATCGATCACGTCGTCGACGGACGGCGCGAAGCGTCGCTCCAACAGCGCGCGGGCGCGCACCGCCAGCATCAGCGCCTGGCTCGCGCGCGGGCCCGGTCCCCAGGCAATGAGCTTGGCGGCGTCGCCGCCTTCCGGACCCGGCCGCGCCGACCGCACCAGCGCGAGGATCGCCTCGACGACCGATTCTCCCACCGGCAGGCGGCGCACCAGACGCTGCGCGGCGATCAGCTCATCGGCGGTCATCGCCGGCTTCGGCCGGGTTTCCTCCGCGCCGGTGGTCTCGAACAGGATGCGCCGCTCCGCCTCGCGATCGGGATAGTCCACGTCGATTTCCATCAGAAAGCGGTCGAGCTGGGCTTCGGGCAGCGGGTAGGTTCCTTCCTGCTCCAGCGGGTTCTGGGTCGCGAGCACGTGGAACGGCTTGGGCAGGTCGTGGCGCGCGCCGGCGACCGTGACGTGCTGCTCCTGCATCGCTTGCAGGAGCGCCGACTGGGTGCGCGGGCTCGCGCGGTTGATCTCGTCCGCCATCAAGAGCTGGGCGAAGATCGGACCCGGTATGAAGCGGAAATTGCGCTTGCCCCCCGGGGTCTCCTCCAGCACCTCGCTGCCGAGGATGTCGGACGGCATCAGGTCGGGCGTGAACTGGATGCGGCGGGCGTCGAGCCCGAGCACGATGCCCATGGTCTCGACCAGCTTGGTCTTGGCCAGGCCCGGCACGCCGACGAGCAGCGCATGGCCGCCCGACAGCACGGTGATCAGGGCCTGCTCGACCACCCGCTCCTGGCCGAAGATGACGGTGCCGATGGCGGCCTTGGCCGAGCGTATATGGTCGGCGGTCGACTCCGCGGCGCGCACGATCATGTCTTCGAGTTTTTCAAGTCCTTCGCCGCCGGCGACCGCCATGATTTCCGCTCCTGCTCAATTCTCATGCAATCGCTAACGATGTAGGATTGCCCATGCAACAACCCTGCCACCCGGGAATTGATCCCGAGCGCCCCCTGATTCTCGTATTGCCTAAAGCTTACGCTATTTTGGGATCGTGGCGATTCCGGATTGGACAATCACAATCCCGCGAGCAAAAGATCGAGATTGTCGCGTAGGATAGCGCCAATCATGGCGAAAGAAAGCGAGCCCCGGCCATCCGGCCTCGACGCGATTGCCGGCGCGGCCAAGCAGGCGGGCGGCAAGGGCCCGCCGCCGGTGCACCTGTGGAACCCGCCGTTCTGCGGCGACCTCGACATGCGGATCGCGGCCGACGGCACCTGGTTCTACCTCAAGACGCCGATCGGCCGGCCGGCTTTGGTCAGGCTGTTCGCCTCGGTGCTCAAGCGCGAGGGCGAAAAGTACTATCTGGTGACGCCGGTCGAGAAATGCGGCATCACGGTCGACGACGCCCCCTTCCTTGCGGTCGAGCTGAAGGTGGAAGACGCCGCCGCCGGCCGGACGCTCAACTTCCGCACCAATGTGGACGACTGGGTGGCCTGCGGCCCCGACCATGCGTTACGGTTCGAACCCGAGCCCCATTCCGGCGGGCTCAAGCCCTACCTTCACGTCCGGCGCGACCTGTGGGCCAAGGTGACGCGGGCCCTGTTCTACGACCTTGTCGAGTTGGGGGAGGAGCGCGAGATCGATGGCGTGCGCATGTTCGGCCTGACCTCGGGGGGCGAGTTCTTCGCCATGGCGCCGGCGCATGTTTTGAAGGAATTCGCGTGAATGAGAACCGCTGCGGCAATCGGTCATCCGACAACAAGTCGCGCGATCTTCGACCGCGCCCGCGCGCGGCTCAATCTCGACGTGCCGCCCGGGCTCACCGACCCGACCATCATCCCTGAGCGCGGCGATCACGACATCGATCCGGTGATGCGGGCGATCGCCGAGGTGCGCCCGGTCCGGCCGGCCGCCGTGCTGGTGCCGGTTGTCGACCGCGCCGAACCGACCGTGCTGCTCACCCAGCGCGCCACCCACCTGCCCGACCATGCCGGGCAGATTTCCTTTCCCGGCGGCAAGATCGACCCGGGCGACGTAAGCCCGATGGCGGCGGCCCTGCGCGAGGCCGAGGAGGAGATCGGGCTTGAGCGGCGCTTCATCGACCCGATCGGCTACCTCGACCTCTACATGACCACGCTCGGCTACCGCATCGTGCCGACGCTCGCGCGCATCGCTCCGGATTTCGGGCTCGACCTCAACCGCGCCGAGGTGGACGACGCCTTCGAGGTGCCGCTCGCCTTCCTGATGGCGGAGGAGAACCACAAGCTCCAGAGCCGCGAATGGAGGGGCATGACGCGCACCGTCTACGCCATGCCCTACGGCGAGCACCACATCTGGGGCGTGACCGCGGGGATCTTACGGAACCTGTACGAGCGGGTTTATCGGGGGTGAGGTGAGCACATGGTCCGCCCCGTCCTCACCGAGCTCGCGCTCTTCCTGCTGCCGTTCGTCCTCTACGTCGTCTTCCTGGTGGCGACGCGGGCCGGGGTATTGCATCCGGATGCCTGGACGTGGCCGACGATCGCCTGGCTAACCATGGCGGCGCTCGCCCTGGTGGTCGGAAGCTTCGTCGTCATGGCGCAGTTCGCCGGCGCCCCGCCCGGCTCCACTTACGTTCCCGCCCATATCGAGGACGGCAAGTTCGTGCCGGGGAAGACGCAGTGACGTCGCTCGACGCGCGGACGGGACGCACCGACCGAAGGCTCGCGCATGCCCGCTGGCTGAAGGAAGGGCCGCTGGTTCCGCTGCTGGAAGTGCTCAACCGCGACGGCGAAGAGGCCCGCGCGATCGGCGGCGCCGTCCGGGACGCGCTGCTGGGGAAAGAACCGGGCGAGATCGATGTGGCGACCACCGCGGCGCCGGACGATGTGATCCGCCGCGTCGCGGCTGCCGGCTTCAAGGCGGTGCCGACCGGAATCGACCACGGCACCGTGACCGTCGTCATCGACGGCCACCCGTTCGAGGTCACGACCTTGCGCGAGGACGTTGAGACCTTCGGCCGCAAGGCTGTCGTGCGGTTCGGCCGCGACTGGAAGCGGGACGCCGAGCGGCGCGACTTCACCATCAACGCGCTGTCGGTCTCGTTCGACGGGACGGTGCACGACTATGTCGGCGGCCTCGCCGATCTCAAGGCGCGCCGCGTGCGCTTCATCGGCGATCCGGCAACGCGCATTGCCGAGGATTACCTGCGCATCCTGCGCTTCTTCCGCTTCCACGCCGCCTATGGCGAAGGACTGCCGGACCCGGCCGGGCTCGCTGCCGCGATTGCCGCGCGCGAAGGCTTAGGCCAGCTGTCGCGCGAGCGCGTGCGGATGGAGCTGATGAAGCTCCTCGTGGCGGAGCATGCGGTGCGCACTCTGGCGGTGATGACGGAAGCGGGAATCCTCGAGCCCGTGCTGGGCGGCGTGCCGCTGCTCGCCAGCCTGAGCAACATGATCAAGCTCGAAGCGGCGCTCGGCCTCGACGCCGGCCCGGTGCAGCGGCTCGGCGCGCTCGGCGTCCATGTGGTCGAGGACGCGGAGCGGCTGTGGCAGCGGCTGCGCCTGTCCAATGTGGAGCGCGACCGGCTGACATCGATGGGCGATGGGTGGTGGCGGGTCACGCCGGCGATGGGCGAAAAGGGCGGGCGCGCACTCCTTTATCGCATCGGTCCCGAACGCTTCACCGACCGCGTGCTCATCGCCTGGACACGCTCCGACGCGGGCGTCGCCGACGCCGCGTGGCACGAGCTTGCGACCTTGCCGCGCCGGTGGACCGCGCCGGTCTTCCCGCTCCGGGCCAAGGACTTCATCAAGCGCGGCGTCGGCAAGGGTCCGCAGCTCGGCGCGGCGCTGCGTGCCGCCGAAGACGCATGGATCGCCGCGGACTTCCCGCGCGATAAAGCAGTGCTCGGCACCCTCATCGACACGACCGTTGCGGCTCTGACCGGGGCGTGACTGGCTTCGCGCGGCGGGAATTCATAAATTAGCGGCCATGACGATACGGCGTCCGCGCGATATTGCCCAACGTGTCGCCGGCGCGCTCGCCCGGCGCGACCGCGTCGAAGGCTTCCGCCGCGACACGAGCGCGGATTGAGGGAACATCATGCGCAGGTTCTGGCGCGGGCTCGTGATCTTCCTGGTGGGCGGCGTGCTCGGCACCGGCTTCGGCGTCGCGCTCGGATTCTTCTTCTTTCCGTTCGTGTTTCCCCCGCCGACCGCGATGGAGCAGCTGATCGACCTCGACCGCTCGCCGCTCGCGGCGACGGGAACCTTCATCCATGCCAATCCGTCCGATCCGGTCCACTGGGGACGCGGCAAGGTCAGCGTGTACGAGCGCGCGGTATTCTTGGAAAGCGACTTCGAGGTCGGGCCCGGACCGGCCTTCCACGTCCTCCTCGCGCCGAAGGCGAACATCCGCAGCTCGGATGACGTGGAGAAGCTGATGTATGTCGATCTCGGCGGCCTGCGCTCGTTCAAGGGCAGCCAGCGCTATCCGATCCCTGCCGGCGTCAATCTCAAGGACTATCCCAGCGTCGTGATCTGGTGCGAGCGCTTCAGCGTGCTGATCTCGCCGGCCGATTTGATCCCGGCGCAACGATGACGGATCAAGACCCACGACCTCTCCCGTCGTCATGGCCGGACTTGTTCCGGCCATCCACGTCTTTCATCCAGTGCGATGTTTGAAGACGGGGATACCCGGCAAGGCCGGGCATGACTCTCGATGATCGAATCTACCGTGCTCGCCGCCTTCGCCGACATCCCGCCCATCCAGCTGGCGCTGGTCGCCACAGTAACCTTGTTCGCCTCGCTGGTCGGCGGGGTCGCCGGCTACGGCACCGGCGCGCTGATGCCGCTGGTGCTGGTGCCGATGGTCGGCGCGGAGCCGGTCGTGCCGATGATCGCGATTTCGGCGTTGCTCACCAATACCGGCCGGGCCATGGCCTTCCGCGCGTCGATCGATTTTCGCCGCGCCGGGATCGTGCTGGTCGCGTCGATCCCGACCTGCATCCTCAGCGCCTACGGCTATACGAAGCTCACCAGCGCCGGCGCCATGCTGGTGATCGGCGCCATGCTGATGCTGACCGTGCCGCTGCGCTATTTTCTCAAGCGCCGCGCCGCCGGCCTCGGCGACCGCGGACTGGCGGCGGCGGCGGTCGGGTACGGCGCCGCCGTCGGCGGCACCGTCGGGGCCGGCATCATCCTGTTGTCGATCCTGATGGCCGCCCGCCTCGAAGGCGCGGCGGTGATCGCGACCGACGCCGCGATCTCGATCGTGATCGGGATGGTGCGGTTGATCGTGTTCGGCGTCACCGGCGCCGTGACCGCCCAGGTTCTTGCGTTCGCGCTCCTGATCGGCCTGATCGCGTTCCCGGGCGCGTTCCTGGCGCGGGCGCTGGTCGCCCGCATGCCAATCCACGTGCACACCGCGATCCTCGATGCGGTGGTGCTGATCGGCGGGGCGTTCTTGGTGATCGGCGCGTTTGCTCGATGAAATCTCTCACGGCCACTTCGCCAGCGGCGGCATGGAGGAGAGGATCGCGTCGACGTTGCCGCCGGTCTTCAGCCCGAACACGGTGCCGCGGTCGTAGAGCAGGTTGAACTCGACGTAGCGCCCGCGCCGGATCAACTGCTCCTCGCGCTCGGGCTCGGTCCACGCGGTCGCGTAGTTGCGCCGCACCAATTCGGGATAGACCCTCAGGAACGCGTGGCCGACCGCCTTGGTAAAGGCAAGATCGGCGTCCCAGTCGCCCGAGTCGTGCCAATCGAAGAAGATGCCGCCGACGCCGCGCGGCTCGCCGCGGTGCTTGAGATAGAAATATTCGTCGCACCAGGCCTTGTACTTCTCGTATGACGCGACGCGCGCATTGGCGTCGCACGCCGCCTTCATCGCCGCATGGAAGGCTTTCGTGTCGGGGTCGTCCTGCGTCCGCCTGGCATCGAGCACCGGGGTCAAGTCGGCGCCGCCGCCGAACCAGGCCTTGGTGGTGACGACGAAGCGCGTGTTCATGTGCACCGCCGGCACGCGCGGGTTCCACATGTGGGCGATCAGCGAAATGCCGGAGGCCCAGAAGCGCGGATCGGTGTCGGCGCCGGGTATGTCCTTGCGGAATTCGGGCGCGAACTCGCCATGCACCGTCGAGGCGTGGACCCCGACCTTCTCGAACAGCCGCCCGTGCATCATCGCCGTCACGCCGCCGCCGCCGGACGCGCCGGTATGGTCGGTGCGGCTCCACGGCGTGCGCACGAACCGGCCCGGCGCGCCGTGATAGAGCCACGTCGGCGCCTCGTCCTCCAGCGCCTCGAAGGCCGAGCAGATGTCGTCGCGCAGCGCCTCGAACCAGGCGCGCGCGCGCGCCTTGCGGGCCTCGATCGTCGCCAGGTTGGAGACGACAGAGGCGAGATCGGAAGGGGTCTTCATCGATGTGTCGGTCCGCGTCCACTTTTTCGGCGAGCGTGAAGCTGACATATACCATCGCGGCCAAGGCTCGTGTTTGCGTTACTCGCGTGGTCCGCAGAATCCACGCAACTGCCGCAGTGCCTCGCTGGCCGCCATCGCACATGCCATCGCCACATTGAGCGAGCGGAGGCCCCCCGTCATGGGGATCACGAGCCGCACATCGGCCGCGTCGTGGACCGCGGGCGGAACGCCCGCCGACTCGCGGCCGAACATGAGGACGTCGTCGGCGCGGTAGGCATGGTCGAGATACGGCTGCTCCGCCCGGGTCGTGAACAGAACGAGCCGCGCCCCGGCGTTTCGCCGCCAGTCCTCGAAGGCGGACCACGAGGCGTGGCGCACAAGCGCGACGTGATCCAGGTAATCCATTCCGGCGCGGCGGAAGGCGCGGTCGGAGGTCGGGAAGCCGGCCGGCTCGATGATGTGCGCTTCCATGCCGAGGCAGGCGCACAGGCGCAGAATCGTCCCGGTATTCTGCGCGATGTCCGGCTCGAACAGGGCGATCCGCATGGCTGCTTTCGGGACCCGCCCGCTGGCCCCGACGGGGGCGAAAGGTCGCGCGGCACGAACGGCTTATGCGACTTTTGGCCGTCCGTCCGCTAGCGGGCTTGCGCTCCTTGGGCAAGGGTGCCAATAGAACGCCGCCGGATCGCGCCGCAAGCCTCGCTGGACGAGGTTCTTCGCGGCGCAAGTCGCTCGCCGCCGTTCGGCGTGCCTTTCACCGACGGGTGGAGGGATCGGACGGTCTACAGCGCGGGTCGGGGGCCAGCCGGCAAGACGGGGAGCACCGAGTGACCGCGACGCACATGTCTTCGGTTGAGCACACACACGAGCATACGCGCCGAGATTTCATCTACATCGCGACCGGCGCCGTCGGCGCCGTGGGGCTTGCCGCCTCGCTGTGGCCGTTCATCGCGCAGATGAATCCCGACGCCTCGACCATCGCTGCCGGCGCGCCCATCGAGGTCGATTTGGCGCCGATCGCCGAAGGCCAGGTGATCAAGGTGTTCTGGCGCAGCAAGCCGATCTTCATCAATCACCGCACCAAGAAGGAGATCGAAGAGGCGCGCGCCGTCAACGTCGCGACCCTGCCCGATCCGGAGCCGGACGAGAAGCGCGTGAAGCCGGGTCACGACGCGTGGCAGGTCCTGATCGGCATCTGCACGCACCTCGGCTGCATTCCGATCGCGCATCAAGGCGACTACAACGGCTACTTCTGCCCCTGCCACGGCTCCCAGTACGACACTTCGGGCCGCATCCGTCGGGGACCCGCTCCCGCCAACCTGTCGCTGCCGCCTTACGAGTTCGTCTCCGACACCAAGATTCGCATCGGCGGAAGCGCAACAGCCTAGAGAATTCAAGGTTTTTCCATGAGCGGACACTCGACCTATCAGCCGCAGAACGCCCTGTTGAAATGGTTCGAGCGGCGGCTGCCGATCATCGGCCTGATGTACTCCTCGTTCGTCGTCTATCCGACCCCGCGCAACCTGAACTACTGGTGGACCTTCGGCGGCATCCTCACCGTGATGCTGGGGGTACAGCTCGTGACCGGCATCATCCTCGCCATGCATTACACGCCGCACGTCGACCACGCCTTCAACTCCGTCGAGCACATCATGCGCGACGTGAACTACGGCTGGCTCTTGCGCTACCTGCATTCCAACGGCGCCTCGATGTTCTTCCTGGCGGTCTACATCCACATGGCGCGCGGACTCTATTACGGGTCCTACAAGGACCCGCGCGAGGTCCTGTGGATCCTCGGCGTCATTCTGTTCCTGCTGATGATCGCGACCGGCTTCATGGGCTACGTGCTGCCGTGGGGCCAGATGAGCTTCTGGGCGGCGACCGTCATCACCAATTTGTTTTCGGCGATCCCCGGCGTCGGCGAATCGATCGTGACGTGGCTGTTGGGCGGCTACGCGGTCGGCAATCCCACGCTCAACCGGTTCTATTCGCTGCACTACCTGCTGCCGTTCGTCATCGTCGGCGTGGTCGTGCTCCACGTCTGGGCGCTGCACGTGGCCGGCCAGAACAATCCCATCGGCATCGAGCCGAAGTCGGAAAAGGACACGGTTGCGTTCACGCCCTATGCCACCGTCAAGGACGCGTTCTTCATGGTGGTGTTCTTCATCCTGTACGCCTGGTTCGTGTTCTACGTGCCGAACTATCTCGGCCATCCCGACAACTACATCCCGGCCAACCCGGCGGTCACGCCCACGCACATCGTGCCGGAATGGTACTATCTGCCGTTCTACGCCATCTTGCGCGCGATTCCGAACAAGCTGCTCGGCGTCGTCGCGCTGCTCGCCTCGATCGTGATCCTGGCGTTCCTGCCGTGGCTCGACACGTCGCGGGTGCGATCTGCCACCTACCGGCCGCTCTATCGGCAATTCTTCTGGATTCTGGTCGTCGCCTTCATCGGGCTCGGCTATCTCGGCTCGAAACCGCCGGAAGGCGCCTACGTGATCGCCGCGCGCATCCTCACCGCCTACTACTTCGCCCACTTCATCATCATCCTGCCGCTGATCGGCCTGATCGAGACGCCGAGGCCGCTGCCGACCTCGATCTCGCAGGCCGTGTTGAGCAAGGCGAAGGTTGCGGTGCTCGCCGTCGCGGTCGTGCTGGCCGGCATGGGCGGCCTCGGCTCGGCGGTCGCCGCCGAGCAAGCGCCGCCGCCGCGCAACAAGTGGTCGTTCGCCGGACCGTTCGGACTGTACGACCGGGCGCAGCTGCAGCGCGGATTCAAGGTCTACAAGGAGGTCTGCCAGGTCTGTCACGGGCTGGCGTTGCTGTCGTTCCGCAACCTGGCCGAGCCGGGCGGCCCGGAATTCTCGCGCGCGCAGGCCGAGGCCATTGCGGCCGAATACAGGGTCCAGGACGGCCCGAACGACCAGGGCGAGATGTTCGAGCGCCCCGGGCGCCTCGCCGACCGCTTCCCGGCGCCGTTCCCCAACGAGCAGGCGGCGCGCGCCCGCTACGGCGGCTTTCCCGTCGATCAGTCGGTGATCGCCAAGGCGCGCGGCTACGAGCGCGGCTTCCCCTGGTTCATCCTCGATGCGGTCACTCAGTACCAGGAGCACGGCGTCGATTATCTCGTCGCCCTGCTCCAGGGTTACGCGCCGCAACCGCCCCCCGAGGTCACCATTCCGGCCGGGCTCTATTACAACACGTACTTCCCCGGCCACGCCATCGCGATGCCGCAGCCGCTCACCGACGGGCGGGTCGACTACAGCGACGGCTCGCCGCAGACCGTCGCGCAATATGCCAAGGACGTCGCCGCCTTCCTGATGTGGGCGGCCGAGCCGCACATGGAGGCGCGCAAGCGCATCGGCTTCCAGGTGATGATCTTCCTCATCGTGTTCGCCGCCCTGATGTACTTCACCAAGAAGAAGGTGTGGAAAGAGGTCGAAGCGCCGACCGAGGCCGGGCAGGTGCCGGTCGAGGGGAAGCCGTAGGTCCAGTGACCAAATCAGTGCTCGGCATCATCGGCGGGTCCGGCATCTACGACCTGCCGGGTCTGGAGAACGTCCGCGAGGAAAAGACTGCGAGCCCGTGGGGCGAGCCGTCCGCCGCCCTGCGGATCGGCGAAATCGCCGGCTTGCCCGTCGTGTTCCTCACCCGCCACGACCAGGGCCATCGCCTGTCGCCGTCCGACATCAACTACCGCGCCAATATCGATGTGCTCAAACGCGCGGGCGTCACCGATCTGGTCTCGCTCTCCGC
>Ga0137374_10005888_pt1 | contig 14591 bp, 13 predicted proteins | sample SagtaG_20_FD_104811 | JGI IMG/M metagenome (GOLD analysis project Ga0137374, IMG submission 104811) | Vadose zone soil microbial communities from Sagehorn Ranch, Mendocino, California, USA - Sage1_R_100_16 metaG | ecosystem: Environmental > Terrestrial > Soil > Vadose zone | place: USA...
ACAATTCCTGACTACTGCTCATCGGCGGCCTCCTTTGGTCTTCAAGCAACCAAATTATGCCGTACTCGGTGGGCAGTAGCTTTTATTCATTCTGTAAGGTAATCAGTACCAAGAACTGATATTGGCAAAGCGTTTTAGCAATTTGGACCCTTTGGATATGTCATTAAGGTTTTCCTGCATTTTTGCATATCCCATTTTCCCTTCAACAATTTTGCGCCTGTAAAAATCACTTTTCCAAAAATCAACATCCGCTTCAGTTGACGATCCTTCAAAAGGATCTTCTAGTCTATCTGCGCGACATAAAAAGAGGCTTGCTCTATCCAATAGAGAAACAAACTTTGTGAAATCCATATAACGCCAAATCATGCTTTCTTCATCTTGAACAGGAAATGGAACAGCAAACATTTCTTCTGACATCTGTCTCTCAACAGTTTGATTTAAAGTATCTACACAATATTGCTACTTTTTTTCCTATTGCACGACTCACAAAGTAGTTGAAGATTACGAGCTGTGCTGCTTCCTCCTTTGGACACCGGAATTATATGATCAAATTCTAAGTTATTTTGACTGCCACATTTGGCACATTTCCCTTGGTCTCTTTTCCAAACATACATTTTTACATCATCAGGTATAACTAATCGTGGATTAGGCAAATTCGTTGCCATCTCCTCTCTTAATTTTTTCTCAACACGTATTTCTAAGTCGAGAATAACTTTCTCAAATTGTTCAAGGGCTTGCGAAATCATAATGTTCAAAATTATTGTCGAGGTTGAAATATACAACTTCGACTCGGCCTCATATGTGGGCGACTTATTGTCAAGGCTGATCAAATCAAAAGCACTTTCATCGCGACTAATAAGTTTTTGTAGCTCTTGCAAGTGACGCTGTTGTTTCTTAACGGTATTATATAAATCCTTCAACTCGTTAATGTCGTTTTTTACTTGATAACTGACCGAATAACTCCCCAAAGCCTCCGCTTTTCCTCCCCATTGGCCATAGCCTCGTATAACTTCAAAAATTTGGTTGTAATATTTTAATGGCCCCTTTTTCACTTTTTCAAGTCTTTGCCTCAGTCCACGTATATCTGGCCTTAATGCCATAACTCTGTTGAGGCAATCAACTATTTGAGGAGGCTCTTTTGCTACCTGAGCCATTAGCAGCCATCCATCTGCATCAGTCTTGTTTTCCAGCAAATACTTGCCCAGTATGGAAAATGCCAATTCTTCATTTCCACTCTCTAATGCAGTTTTTGCATGGATTATCGATATTTTTGATTTCATTGTTTATGGCTCCTGACTCTTTGCAGCTTCCACGGCTTTTAGATGCTCATCTGCTTTACAATATCAGGAAAGCGAATCCAATCCTTCAGAAGTGGGTTATTGATTTGCCATAGTATATTCTCTATCTCAGGGCTATAGAATTTGCTTGAAGTATTTGCCTCAATTCGAAAAAATATTTTAAGAACCGCTGGCCTTAATATACTTAAATCAACAATTAATTCCTCCCATCGCAAAACTACTGCAATAACTCGATTCGTATCTCCAAGAAACTTATTGAGGCTTTCATTAAGAATAGTTTGGGCGTCAGATTGTTTGGGCCAACTTTCTGGTATTTTTAGAAAAATCATCCCTGGTTGTTCTTTAGGAAGTTGTTTTTTGGCCCCCTTAAGTTTGTTCAGAATAGTAGATTGTCTTAAGTCTTTTTCTTCTGTAGTGACTTCCATTTCACAATTCAATTTACCGCCAGAAGAAAGCATAATTTCGATGTCATAATCTTTACCCCTATTTCCCGAAGGAATAACGAAACGGAATGGTAAATTGGCTTTCTTTATTTGAGCGGCACATTCCAATTCTCCATAAAAAGACTCGAGAGCACCCTGTTTTATTTTTTCAATTCGCTCTTCAATACCATCTACCCCTTGCAAATTAAACATCAACTCAGCAAGCTGCATTACACGTAACTGATGCCGAAAGTGGTTTTCAGCAATAGGATCTCCGGTTCTTAAAAAGTTTCTTCCTTTCCCATTCCCTTTAAGTACTTTTGGTTCAAAAAACGCAGAAGCATTTTGATTTGTCCACTCGTCTCCTAAATAATGCCGCAATGTTGCCGTGGCCAGGTCGTAGATTATAAAGTTATCATAAATCTTGCCGGGAAGATCTTCGATAACCTGACGAACCATTGATTCCAGATTCTCTTTCGTAAGTTTCTTCATTGCCAATTTTATTTATCAAGTTGACTCAGAATTTGTTGTGGCTTTCACAGCTTTTTCAATCTCCAAATCCCAATCCTGGCCTGGAAGGAGTTTCTCCTCGTCCAGCCAGGGATCAATCCAGCCTTCGGCGTTGAGTCGGCGGTACAACTCACAGTCGTACTAATTCAAGGCACTACCTCCCGGCGTCTTCGATAAATTTTGCCGTTGCAGCCAATAGATGAATTCCAGGGTTGTAGTCTCCGGTAGTATCCAATGTAGTATCAGCAATATTTATCGAAGTAATCACTCTATTTTGAAATTGAGTTGGCAAATTAATTGTAAGCAAATCCATTCCACCCTTTTTTCCACCTGGAGCATAGCCTATCCATGCATTAGTCACATCCGGACTAGAAATTCTATCGACAGCAATGTGCGATGATCCCCTGCTCCAATCCCTAATATTTTTCCCCAGGACTAATGAATACTCAAACGATTCATTGGACTCAAATTTCACTACAATTTTCCCAACTTGTGCCCCTAGGTATTTGCTCAACCCCCAATCCGCCTGGATTATGAAGTACAGGCATACTGGATTGGTAACTCTAAATGGTATAGTAATAACCTGCGGAAAGTGGGGTTCGTCGGAGTTCTGTGTGTAAACCTCATACTCATAACTGAAAGGAATGTCGTTCAGAGTGTGCTGGCCGGGTTTCAAACCAAGATTGTTATATGCGTTTGTACCTGGCGCTTTGGTGCCATTTGGTTGCTGGGCTAGGGTTAATGGAATCGAAATGAATCGTGATACTTGCGCCCGAGGAACCGAAGCTTCAGAAACAATTATTCGATCTGATTTTTGCGGAAAGTTGGACCGCAACGCATCTACTAATCGTTGATAAGCCCTTTCCTCTTGTTCCTTTGGAAAATAATCAACATATTGCCACTTGAGCAGAGGTCGAGGAACAGTACAGTCATTCAATTTAATGGGGATTAAGAAAATCTTTCCTTCCGGCATATAATCTGCAACACCCAGAACAAACCGCAATTCCTTTTGTACAAACCCTTCTTTCGTAACTGAGTTATTGGAAAGAAACATAATCACAGCGTCAGCGGCTTCCACAGCTTTCTCAATTTCCAGTTCCCAATCCTGGCCTGGGAGAAGTTTCTCCACGTCCAGCCAGGGGTCAATCCAGCCTTCGGCGTTGAGTCGGCGGTACAACTCGCGCACGATGGGTTTATCTTGCGAAGCATGGCATAGGAAAACTTTGAGAAGGCGTTTTTCGTTAGGCATAGGTTTGTCCCGTCCAATTTATTTGATGAAATTATACGGCAAGTAGAGTTGATCTGCTAAACATCACAGTTTGATGCCAAAGAATTCTGTCGAGCCAGGGGTCAATCCAGCCTTCTATGTTCAGTCGCTAGTAGAGTTCGCGCACTATGAGCTTATCTTGCGAGGCATGGCAGAGGAAGACTCTGAGGAGACGTTTTTCGGTCGGCATAGGAATCTCCCTACTAACGATTAAATAAATTATACGGCAGAATTGAACACGGGTTCTCCGCGTTGGGCAGTTTCGTATGGATTCTTAATCTTTTTCCCCTCGCGCGGTGTAAAATCTAAGTAATGATAGATTGGAGCGGAAAAACGCTGGGCAGGGTTCATATAGAATCAATGCTTGCGCGCGGGGGCATGGCGGAAGTCTATTTGGGCACGCATACCACCCTGCAGCGTGAAGTGGCTGTCAAACTCCTGCGTAACTCGTATGTAGATGACCCGCGCCTCCTGGAGCGGTTCGAGCTTGAGGCGCGCGCGGTCGCCAAACTGCGCCATCCCAATATCGTCCAGGTTTTCGATTTCGATACGATTGAGGATCAGCCCTACATTGTGATGGAATACATCTCCGGTCCATCGCTGTCGAAATACATGGAAGCTTTACATGCCAAAAGTGGACGGTTGGAGCTCCCACTTGTCAGCAAATTATTAAATGGTGTAGCCAATGCGCTTCAATATGCGCATGAAAGTGGAGTGATCCATCGCGACGTTAAACCGGGCAATATCCTTCTCAGCTCAAGGTCGCACCAGATTGCTCCCGGTGAGACGCTTCCTTTGGATTTCGAACCTGTCCTCACCGACTTTGGTCTGGTTCGCTTTCTGAATTCCAGCCGCCAGACAACCATAGGGCAGTCATTCGGTACGCCAGCCTATATGAGTCCTGAACAAGCGATGGCTCTGCCGACTGATGGTCGGACAGATATTTACTCACTCGGTGTCGTCCTTTATGAGATGTTGAACGGCGATGTCCCATTTGAAGGGGAAACGACCATGAGCGTCCTGCTCAAACATATTAACGAAGCGCCTGCGCCGATCCCCGGGCTTTCCCACGCTTTGCAGAAGGTGCTTTTCCTTGCCCTTGCCAAGAATGCGGATGACCGTTTCCAGGAACCGAAGGATTTTGCAGCCGCGTTCAGCGCTGCACTGGAGGAAACATCCGATACCAGCACGGTGGCGACAATCACCCGTATTTTAGATTCTGCGAAAGCGAAAAGAAAACCTCTCACTGGATTAAGAAGATACTGGAGGCAAGTATTCCTGGCGGGAATTCTGATTGCTCTGGTGAGCACATCCCTGTTATTCAGTGGGATGCGCACTTCTGCAAATAGTGAGACTTCAACAGCTCCACCGATCAGTGATACGCCTATCCCGATAGTTCCTGTTACATTGGGTCCTACTGGTATTCTACAATTTCAAGATGGGAACGCCATTCTGGATCAGGCAATTTTGATCGCCCAAGCTATGCCAGCACCTCCCGCAGAAAGGCAATACAAGGTCTGGCTTGTGAACGGAAAAGACCGGCTTCCGCTCGGCATCCTGCACGTGGATGGAAAGGGCAAAGGACAACTGACTTTTGATGACTCTCAGAAACAGAATCTATTGGCAGTTTATAACCGGGTCGAGATCATGATCGAAGACCCTGACTCGAATCCCAGTGGTTCGGCGGTTATTGCATATGCTTATGAATTACCAGAAGCCGGTCTCGTATACCTGCGCGGCCTGATGATTTCCTTTCAAGGAACACCGGAACATGTTGGTCTGATTCATGGGCTGACCAGGAGTGCGAAATTGATAGACGAGGCAGCAAAGAAAATGCTCAATGATAATGAGAATGGCAATGAAGCTGGCACAAGGGAGAATGCCGAAACGATTATGAACCTCCTGGTCGGTGATCAGAGCCCGGACTTTAGAGATTGGAATGGTGACGGAAAGATGATCGAGCCGAGGGACGGCTATGGTCTTTTACTCAACGGTGACAATTTGGGATATATCCAGGCTGTCTATTCGAATGCAGATTATGCGGTCAATTCCCCGGGTGCCTCGCGCAACATGATAGTAAACGGAGAAAACGTAAAGGTCTGCTCTCAAAATTTGGCTCGTTGGGCGCCGGAATTGCATGATCACATTTTGACAATCCTTAACGCAACGCCGCTATCCGATATGGATCAGGTGGTCAAGCGTTCAGTTGATCTGGCGAATCAAATGCTTAATGGCGTTGTCTCGAATGAAAGCGGAAAGGTCGAACCAATTTCCGATGAATGTGGCGTACTCGTTGCTTACGAGTATACATACCATATGGCGGATCTCCCGCTCCTACCTGTCAATCCGCCGGATACGGCAACCGCAATCAGTGAGACGGTCACGCCATCGCAAACTTCTACTTCTTCGCCGCTTTTCATTATTACCCCCGCAAAACAACCAGATGGGTCACTGGCCACGGCGAGGCCAGCCACAGCACCTCCAGGTCAAGCCCCCGGGAAGCCCAAGCCACCTGCCAAGCCCAAACCAACAAAGAAAAAATAATAGGGTACGTATGCAAATACCCTGTTATCTTGTAACAAGCCGCTACCTTAGAAAACTCGCAAACAACTGGTTTGTCCCGCGAGGCATGGCAGAGAAAAAACGTGGAGTTTGCAGTCGGCCATGAGGGTGCGTCGCACCTTTCTAAATGGGATTCGTCCCTAGGGTTGATTCTATCCATTAAATGGGTTTTGTCTACGGGTAAGGTGCAACGCACTAGTGCCCTCCTGTTTTAATTTCAATACCATTTCGGATTATTTTGCTCAAAATTCAGATGTTATAATTCATCCATGTTCGAGTGGATTGGTAAGGTTATCGGTAAAGTGCGGATTGGGAAGTTCCTCGCACGAGGGGGCATGGCAGAGGTTTATATAGGCACGCACCTGACACTCGATCGCCCAGTCGCAATAAAAGTATTGCATAGCTATATCGAGTCAGACCCTGATTTGCTGGCACGCTTTCAGCGTGAAGCCAAAGTCGTCGCGGGGTTACGCCATCCAAACATCGTTCAGATCTTCGACTTTGATACACATGAGGGTCATCCCTACATCGTGATGGAATACCTGAGTGGTCCATCACTGGCTAGCTATTTGCGTAAATTACATGACGAAGGAAGGAAACTCCCCCTCGACCAGATTGGGCGTCTACTTCGCTCGCTTGCCGCGGGGATTGACTATGCCCACGAGCAGGGTGTCATTCATCGCGATATCAAACCAGCTAACATCATCCTTCACAGCAAGAATGAAGAATTCTCTGTTAATAATCAACTGACCAAAGCTGTAGAACCGATCATCACTGACTTCGGTCTGGTGCGCATCGCACATTCCGCTTCCCACACTGCCTCAGGGATTGTCAGCGGAACACCTTCCTATATGTCTCCAGAGCAGGCGCGCGGCGATAAGATCGATCATCGAACCGACATCTATTCCTTGGGTATCGTTTTGTATGAATTGCTTGCAGGCCGGGTTCCCTTCGAAGCCGATAGTACCATGGGTGTTATTTACAAACTCATCAACGAGCCTCCGCCGCCTATTGAAAATATTCCGCCTCAGTTACAAGCAGTGATTCAAATAACATTAGCTAAGGATCCAAAAGATCGATATCCAAACTGCAGCGATCTAGTTCAGGATTTCTATGAGACGGCTGCCTTGCATGCTACAGCTCAGTCCATTCACTCGGCTCAGACATGGATGTCCAAAACGGCTGAAGATTCCAACAAACGGAATCCAAAACTGAGGCCCGTTTGGATCGGTGCTGGCATATTTGCGTGTGCTTGTATGGGCGCTTTGCTTCTAGGTACAACATTAGGTGTATCTGCGATATCCATTTTCCCTCAATTGCGAGGTACACAAACGATTCATCCATCGGCTGAATCTCCGGACGATGGATATATTCCTGATACTGGTGAGAGCGCCTCCTCGGCTGGTATTTTGCGTTTTCAAAATGGCACAGCTGCAATGGATCAAATCACTATTAGCGCGATGCTTGATGCGCCGCCGGAGAGAGAGCAATATGAAGCATGGCTCATTGACGATAATCATGAAACGAGTCGAAGCCTGGGTGTTCTCGAACAAAATGATACAGGTCAGTTCATCCTGACCTTTGTCGATCCGCAGCGTGAGAATCTTTTAGGCACATTCAATCGCATGGAAATCACTCTCGAGCCTAACCCGGATGACAGCCCTAATTCATCTAGAAACGTGGTTTACTCATCCGTAATTCCGCCCGAGTCGCTAATGCATATCCGGCATCTTATGGCCGGTACCGATGAAACACCTGGCGGAATCGCGATGGCTGCAGGGTTAGTCAACAATGTAACCCTGATCAAAGATTCGGCAGATGCAATGTTAGCTGCCTTTAATGGCGATGACAGAGCAGCTATGCAATCTAATGCAGAAGCCATTGTCAATTTAATTGTAGGCAAGGAAGATCTAAGTTACTATAACGATTGGGATAACAATGGAACCGTCCAAGATTCGGGAGATGGCTATGGTCTTCTTGTTAATCGTAGTCAAGGCGGCTATCTTGACGGTATGATTCACCATGCCAGCTATGCTGCCAAAGCGTCAGGCGCAACAAGTGAAATCATGATGCATGCTGGGCATGTAGAGACTTGTACACAAAACCTAGAGAACTGGGCTCCCGAATTAAGAGATCTTGCGCTTCGCATCGCGCGCGCTACCCAAGATCAGGATGTAGGCACTGATGTGCTTAAGGCATCGATCCTTGCTAAACAGATGCTTGATGGTATAGATATTGATGGAAGCGAATCTGTGGACCCAATCGCAGGCGAAGGCGGAGCACTCACTGCTTTTGAGCATGCAGAGTATATGTCTGATATGCCAATATTACTGGGGGAAAATCGGATACCTTCACCTTAGAGCAACGGCAATCATTTACACAAGATAATCATTGAGCGATAGGAAGTTCCTACCGCTCAATGATGTTATTGCTTTTATTGATGTCTGAACATTCCGTCTAATTCAGCGGACAGCCTAAATTGTTGAAAGTATCCAACTGAGCGGCAAGCGCAAGCATCGTGCTGCGATCCCCACTCGCCAGTGCTGCATTGACTTCAGCAATGACTTGAGCGGTGGTGAGCGGATAATCCACATCCGGACTAGCCGAATTGAGCAGTGCTGCAACAGCGGTACGCAGGAGGATGCGTGCACCCGCGGTAGTTCCAGAACCACCTTTGAAACTTAGCGCCTGGAGCAAGGTCTTGTTGTCCAGACCAAAACTATCGGGCACATCAAACACACTTTCCAAAGTCTGGTTTGGCGAGAATCCGGTTGCTGCCCAGGAATCCAAGTGTTGTGACTGTTTCCAGTAGCCAGGCGTACAGCCTTGGAACGGTGGCGGGGTAGGAGTAAAGGTCGGAGTTGGTGTGGGAGTATTCGTGGGGGTATTCGTTGGTGTGTTAGTCGGTGTATTCGTGGGTGTATTTGTTGGCGTGTTTGTAGGAGTATTTGTTGGGGTGTTCGTCGGAGTATTCGTAGGTGTGTTGGTTGGTGTATTAGTCGGCGTGTTTGTAGGCGTATTTGTTGGCGTATTAGTGGGAGTATTCGTTGGGGTGTTGGTTGGCGTGTTAGTCGGAGTCGGTGTATCTGTGGGCGCCTCAACATCGTAGCAGAATAAGAGGTGGCTTAAGCCAAAGAACGTGCCATTCGATGGATTCACTGGGGCATGTAAATCTGTGTCGGCAGTCACCTCAGGATTGTATAGATAGAGATTTCCATCATTTCCGCCTTTGACAAAAACCGCATCGACACCAATGTTGGCAGTGAAATCAAAGACAGGACCGTCGGCCGTATCTCGCACGTCAATCGTGACAGTCAACGTCCCATCGCTGTAAGTACCATCGGCCACCGGCTCCACTTTAAGCTCGGTTGTGCCAGGAACGAGATCTTCGCAGCTCGGGTTATCCGCTACTAAAATAGGTTCAACTTGAGCTGCACCAGCGAGACTGCTGGCAAGTACCAGCCCGATAAGTGAGAGCACAGCTGCAAGCATAATGATTGATTTTCGACTTGGAATATTCATGTTAACTCCTTGAGACTGTAAACAAAGGTTATTTATAAAACTTACTACTTGTGAAAGATAATATTTTGAAAGTTGATTACTACTTCCTGTAATTCAAACCACGCCAGATACAGAAAACTAAATACGCATGCGTCCTGTCGTGCTTGGAAAAATGGGGAGTTTTATTTTAAATGAACAGTGGGCTTTTTGAAGCGAGTTGGTTTCGTTGGGATCACAGTTACCTAGAAGGCGGATTGGTTAGCAATTCTACAACAATAAATACTGTCGCGACACGTTTACATCAAATCGTAATTGGACTGCTATAGTCCGATTTTGCTCTTAATTTAAAGAGGTGACCAACATTTCACGACATTAAGCTTGGTTGATGCTTGCCTTTTGTTAAAGAGCGATAAAAATTATCTTCTTCTCCGTACCTTTAGTAGCCAGCCAAAGAACATTGCAAACAGCAAGCCGAATAATGAGCCTGAAGCCACATCTCCCGGGTAGTGATCACCAAGGTAAATTCGAGAGAACGCTACCAGACTGGCAATCAAGTATCTCCAACCACTCAGCCGAGGAAATCTGCGGTTGAGTAACCACGCTCCACCAAACGCTGCAGCAGAGTGGCCTGATGGGAATGACCACGATCCTGGCTTTTTACCAATGACAATCGCTTGAATAATTGTGATGAAAGGACGCCGCCGCTTGAAGTAGTTCTTAATAGGATGCTCCACGAGCGTGGTCGTTATCGCCAGCGGGATAGCTGTATCTCGGAGAAGCCCACCAATTATCCGGAGGTTACGCAGAGCGGCAATCCCCATCACTGCATACCAAGCCGTGGCTCCTGTGAATACCAGAGTGAGACCATAAAATAGAATATTGAGAAGTCGAGTATGAGGCAAATGATTGACTGCGAGAAACAGATTGGCATCTAAGGCATCTAGGGGTTTGAGCCTTTTGAGAACCGCCTTACGCAGATATTCACGTTTCTCAGGATCGGCTACTGTTGGCGCACCTTGCTGCTCAGGATTCAGAACCTCTTGCGCCGCTTCAGAGACTACCTCGCGTTGACGCTTCTCCGGCGTGGCAAGGACACGAGCAGTGGCTTCCAAAACTTCCTGGGGCTTTTTGCTTTCAGGTGCAGCCTCAGCCGCTTTTTCTACTTGTCGCGCCGCTGCTGCAGGTGTTGGTGGGGGTGGCTGAGTTTGTTCAATCTCTGCTGCAGTCTTGCCCGCGGTGGTTTCTTCTAGCTCACCAATAACCTCATCTGCTTTCTCCTGAGAGTCTACCTTGGATATTGCCTCTTTCAAGGCTCGCCGGACAGGCTTGGCTTGAACCTTTTCTTCCGGTGTGGGCATTTCCCAAGGCGCAACAGGCGTATCCCCTAGCTTCTGCTCAGGAGGCTTGGTCGGTTTCTTCTTTTTATTCTTAGCGGTCGTTTTATCGCTCATGTTCGCTATTGCTTTACTTACCTTTGACTAATATAAAATTCTTTAGAAGAATTACAAAGTGAAAATTAGCCATTCACGATCTCGCCCCCATTGGGATGCAAGATTTGTCCTGTCATGTAGGAAGAGTCATCACTTGCCAAAAATACATAGGATGGTGCTACCTCTTCAGGTTCACCTGCACGGCCCATCGGCACATCGGAGCCGAACTCCGCTACTTTGTCTGCTGGAAATGAGGCCGGGATCAAAGGTGTCCAGATTGGCCCAGGCGCAACTCCATTCACACGGATCCCTTTTTCAACGAGTGCATGAGCCAAGGAGCGGGTAAAGCTGACGATTGCTCCTTTGGTGGCTGCGTAATCAATTAAATATGGACTGCCACGATAAGCTGTCACAGAGGTTGTATTGATGATCGCGTTACCTTTTTTTAAATGCGGCAGAGCGGCTTTTACAATATAAAAATAGGAAAATATGTTTGTACGGAACGTTTTTTCGAGTTGTTGTGAAGAAATCTTTTCCACTGTTTTTTGAGGATATTGAACAGCAGCATTGTTTACAACGATATCCAGCCGCTTCAATTCCTTGACCGTTTGCTGTACCGCCCGCCGACAGAATGACTCATCCCCTACATCTCCCGAATTCAAAAGGCAGGACTGCCCATATTCTTCGACCAGCGACTTTGTCTCTTTCGCATCTTTATGCTCGTTTAGATAAACAATTGCGACCTGGGCCCCTTCTTTAGCAAAAGCTATTGCCACTGCCCGGCCAATCCCACTATCGCCTCCGGTGATGAGGGCCACCTTTCCATTTAGTTTTCCAGCCCCGCGATCAGATGAATCATCGACCTTAGGCGGCGGTCTCATCTTATGTTCTAAACCAGGTTGTTGCTGTTGATGTTGAGCAGGACGTTGAGTTTTCTTGGGTTGCTGTTTTTGTGGCATGGGGCTGTTTTCCTAATTTTGATACTTTCGATGTTGAGCACAGCCCGGACAATCACGGGGAAGTGGGCACAACTCGACGGCGGTTGCTAGGCTGATTCCAATTCCTAAGTCGGAAACCGAGGAAGATCAAGAGAATGCCGAAGATTAATTCGTAGGCACCAAGTGTCCAGATCAACGCAACGCCACCGGTAGCAGGTCGAAGTACGAGCAAAATACCCAAAGCAATCGAGGCAACGCCACACAACGCCAACCACCATTCATTTGTGATCTCGCGTCGAAGCCGGATAGCGGCTGCAATTTCCAGGATGCCCGTAATGATCGCCCAGGCTGCGATAACGAAGAGAATCACCAAACCAGTCAATGCTGGCTGGAGAAAGGCAATCGCACCCGCTGCAATACTAACTATTCCTTCCAGCAGGAAAACCCACCAGCGCGGCGTATCCTTCGAACGGCGAACGCCTGTAATTACCGCAAGCACGCCATCGAATAGGGCATAGAAACCAAAAAGATAAACCAGAGCAAGCCATGTAAGGCCTGGCCACAAGAACGCGGCCAGGCCTAATAGGACTGCGATCAATCCTCGCAACGCAACCAGCCACCAATTATGAGCCAGTGCGTTGACCATTACATTTCCTTGCTCATGGCCGCTTGGACGTTCACTCTGTTCTCGGCCAAAACAGTCAATTTTTCATCCGTTTGTTTTTCTTCTTCAAGCGTTTGCTCAAGCAAATCAGCCGCTTTCATATAGCCTAATTGCTTGGCGTGAGCACGCGCCGTGCCATAAGTAGCGATTTCATAATGCTCAACCTTTTGGGCAGCTCCAATCAATGCTGCTTCCAGCGCGTCCTTATCAGATTTTGTTTGAAGCACTTCCTTCCCTTCCTCAATTATGCCTTCCATACCTACGCACTTCTTGCCGCTGGGCTTGATGCTCAAATCATTGCAGATCTCCTCGATGCGTTGCGCCTGTCTGCGTGTCTGTTCCAGATGGTGTTCAAATGCACTGCGCAAATCATGCGAATCGGTGGCTTTGGCCATCTTGGGCAGCGCCTTGATCAACTGGTTTTCCGCGCTGTAAAGGTCTTTCAACTCATCTACAAGTACATCGTTTAGGGTATGCATCTTCATTTTAGCCTCCAGATACTGATCGTCATTAAACAATATTAAGATTGGAAAGTAATTTACACAACTTTCCTTTGTCGTGTATAACGAAGATAATTAATGCGTATTACGAAATCAGTGCGACCTCATTAGTGTCCACACAGCGCTGGTATAATCATGAAAATCTTCTTTTTTGTTTTACAGGTGTTATGGAAACAATTACCCAACACGGATATCTATTACTCGCCGATATCTCTGGCTACACCTCATTTGTCGCAGGGACGGAACTGGATCACTCGCACGAAATCCTTTCCGACTTGCTTGAAACCATTTGTGTCCAGATCGAAAAGCTTCTGACTATTCATAAGCTTGAAGGGGACGCGGTATTTGCCTATGCGCCAGAATCAAAAATAACCCGCGGGGAAACAATCCTGGAATTGATCGAATCCACCTACGCGGCCTTTCGTGATCGCCAAGTGGATATCCACCGTTCTACTACCTGTACTTGCCTAGCCTGTAAAGGCATTCCCAGCCTCGATTTAAAATTCATTGCTCATCATGGCGATTACATAATGCAGCAAGTGCGCGACATTCGTGAGATGGTTGGTTCAGATGTTAATCTTATTCACCGCCTATTGAAGAACCACGTCTCCGATGCCACCGGCTGGAAGGCCTATATGATGTTCACCGAGCCCTGTCTCGCTCATCTGGAATTGAACCTGGAAGGCGTGTATGAACAGATGGAATCTTACGAACATCTTGGCACGGTCAGAACGCTCAATCTTGACCTTCATAAGCGATATGCAGAACTCAAAGAGGCAAAGCACGTCTTTTTCTCCGAGCAGGATGCCGACCTGCATTTCGCTGTGGAATTTCCAACACCTCCTCCTGTGACGTGGGATTGGTTGCAAGACCCAAACAGGCGCAACCTGTGGAGTGGCGGCGTCCACTGGTCTCGCGGAGACAGGCCCAAGGGTCGAGCAGGAAGCGGGGCTAGCAATCATTGCGCGCATGGCAAATCTCTCAGCACGGAAGTTACCCTCGACTGGCGTCCGTTCGAATATTCCACCACAGATTCTTATGAGAATGGGAAGAAGACGTTCAGTGAGACATTTCGTCTTGAGCCTCTTCCAAATGGTGGCACACGCGTCCACAACTTTTCGCAAGTCCATATGCCTGTCCCACGCTGGGTTCGCCGCATCATGGCGCGCATATTCATCTTAAACAAGTTCAAGTATGACCAGGCACTCGCAAAAGCCGCACAGCTAGCGGGGGAAGAATACAAATCATTCAATTCTGAATGAGACGCCTAGCACAACTTCTGTCTATTAAACAAGGCGAAAGCCGCATGGCCTCTTTGGTGATCGGCATCATGCTGTTCACCTCTATGGGTGCCGCTCTGGGTGGGACAGGAATCGAAGCGCTTTTCTTCGCACGATTCGGCGTGGAATATCTCCCCTATATGTTTGTAGGACTGGGCTTCACCAGCATGCTTATGTCCTTTGGAGTGACTGCCGCGCTCGGACGTATCCCACGCCGTA
>Ga0137374_10005902_pt1 | contig 14579 bp, 15 predicted proteins | sample SagtaG_20_FD_104811 | JGI IMG/M metagenome (GOLD analysis project Ga0137374, IMG submission 104811) | Vadose zone soil microbial communities from Sagehorn Ranch, Mendocino, California, USA - Sage1_R_100_16 metaG | ecosystem: Environmental > Terrestrial > Soil > Vadose zone | place: USA...
GGGCGCCTCCAGCGGCATCGGGCTCGAGACCGCGCTGAAGGTCGGCGAGGCCGGCGGCGAGCTGCTGCTCGTCTCGCGCACGCGCGAGAAGCTGGAGGAGGTCGCCACGCAGGTCGAGGAGCTCGGCGGCACAGCCCACGTCCACCCGGCCGACCTCTCCGACCTCGAGGACATCGACCGTCTCGCGAACGAGGTGCTGGAGCAGCACGGCGGCATCGACGTGCTCGTGAACAACGCCGGCCGCTCGATCCGGCGCTCGGTCGCCGCGTCGTACGACCGCTTCCACGACTACGAGAGAACGATGCAGCTGAACTACTTCGGCGCGCTGAAGCTCATCCTCGCGTTCCTGCCGGGCATGCGCGAGCGCAAGTCGGGCCACATCGTCAACGTGAGCTCGATCGGCGTGCAGACGAACACGCCGCGCTTCTCGGCGTACGTGGCGTCGAAGTCGGCGCTCGACGCGTTCTCGCGGTGCACCGCGCCGGAGGTCGTGCAGGACAACGTGAAGTTCACGACGGTCTACATGCCGCTCGTGCGGACGCCGATGATCGCGCCGACCGACATCTACAAGGCCTTCCCGACGCTGACGCCGGAGGAGGCGGCGCAGATGCTCTGCGACGCCATGGTCTACAAGCCGAAGCGCATGGCCTCGCGGCTCGGCACGTTCGGCGAGGTGCTCTACGCGGTGTCGCCGAAGACCGTCGACATCGTCCTCAACACGGCCTACAACCTCTTCCCGGATTCGAAGGCCGCGAAGAAGAAGGACGGCGAGAAGAAGCCGGAGCCCGCGGACGAGAAGAAGGACGACGGCCAGATGTCGACCGAGGCCGTCGCCATGGCCTACCTGCTGCGCGGCGTGCACTTCTAGCGGCGGCGGCCCCCGACTAGCGGCGGCGGAGGCGCTGCGCCGCGGCCGCGGACACCCGCAGCCGCACCCGTGCGGAGCGGTTGCCGACCGCATCGACCGCGTACGCCTCGGCGCGGTAGCGGATGCGCGTGGCTCGCTTCGCGGCGCCGGCGCAGGGCTTGGCCCGGAGACGGTTCCTTCCGGCCACGCCCTTCTGTCGGAGCGTCCGGACCGCGCGCCAGCGCCTGCTGCGGCCGAGACGCTGGAGCCGGATCGTCACCCGCGCCGCCTCGGACAGGCGGTAGGTGATCGCGGTGCGGCGGATCGCCAGCGCACTCAGCACCGGGCGGATCGCGTCGACTCGCACCGGCGCGCCCGCGATCGCCGAGGCGCCGTGCGGATCGGTCACCCGAACGCGCGCGGTGAGCGTGGTCGTGCCGGCATATGAGCGCGAGATCGTCGGGGTGGTGCCGCCGGCGGTCTCGAAGCTGCCGTTGCCGTCTAGGTCCCACTCGTAGCGAAGCTGGAGGCCCTCGGGGTCCGTCGAGGCGGAGGCGTCGAAGCTCACCTGCCGGCCGCCGCGCACGACGCCCGGCGTCGCGGAGAGCGCGGCGGCGGGCGCGCGGTTCGCGACCACGGCCACCCCGAGCGGGTTGTTGAAGAGCTGCCGGTCCTGGCGGAGGATGCTCTGCGAGCCGTCCGGGAGGTCCACCGAGACGAGCCCGCCCTCCTGGTCGTCGAGCGTGAAGTCGCTGACGACGACGTCGCCGTCGGGAGTCAACGACGGCCGCTGCGGAACGACGATCCTGTCGGTGCTGGTGTTGGGGGTCTCGGCGTCCTGCACGCCTGTCGCGGGGTCCACCGCCACCAGCGCGGTGCCGCCGTTCTGGTTCACGAGCAGAATGCGCCCGCCCGGCTCGACGGCGATGCCCAGCGGGTTGCGGAACAGGTTCCCCCACTCCGGGGCGTTACGCGACAGGATCGTCTGGGCCTTCGTATCCGGGTCGATCTGGATCAGCGCGCCGAAGTCGTAGACGCAGTTGATGACGGTGGTGCCGTCGCTGAAGTCGCCGTAGTTGGTGACGAGCAGGGCGCCGTCGGACGCCACCGCGATGCCGAACGGGTAGCAGAGCTGGCCGCCCTGGGTCACGAGCTCCTGAGCCCCGGTCGTGGGGTTCACGCTGATCACGCTGGGCGTTCCGAGCGTGCCCACGTTCTCGACCACGTAGACGAGGCCGTCAGGGCCGATCGCGAGCCCGGCCGGGTCCACCAGCAGGTTGCCCGAGGTCAGGAGCGACTGCCGGCCGGTGACCGGGTCCACGCGGACGATGCGGCCGTCGGCGGTGTGGTCGGTGCTCGTGGCATACGCGCCCATGTCAGCCACGAGCAGGGTGCCGTCGGGGGCGACCGCGATGTCGTACGGGTGCCGGAAGAAGTCGCCCTGCGGGCCGTTCCGCGAGATCTCCACGAGGCCGCCGGTCGCGGGGTCGGCCCTCAAGATGACCGGAGCGGGTGCCGACTGCTTGACCACCACCGAGTTCGCCACGTAGGCGACCCAGGGGTCACCGGGAGCGGCGAATGCCGTTCCTGGTAGCAGTGACAGCGCCAGGGCCGCCAGCAGGACGGCGAGATAACGCATCACCTTCTGATATCGGCCGCCGTGACCGGTTAGATGAAGGCAGGACCCCTGCGTACGAGGTTCGCGTAGAGAGCCTGCTGGATCCGGTCGCGAACCCGCTCGGAAAGCTCCAACACGAGCGCGCGGTCCTCGGCGCCCTCGGGCCCGTACGACGCCGTCTCGATCGGGTCCAGGAACTCGATCCGCCACTTGGACGGAAGCGGGACGATCCCGAGCGGGCCGAGCAGCGGGAAGGTGGGCGTGACCGGGAAGTACGGCGACCCGATCAGGCGCGCCACCGCGGGCAGGTCCGCGACCTTCGGATAGATCTCCTCGCTGCCCACGACGGCCACCGGGACGATCGGCGCGCCGGTGCGAAGCGCGATCTCGACGAAGCCGCCGCGGCCGAAGCGCTGCAGCCGGTAGCGCTCGGAGTACGGCTTGCCGGTGCCCTTGACGCCCTCGGGGAAGACGGCCACGAGGTGGTCCTGCTCGAGAAGCCGCATCGCGTTGAACGGCGAGGCCACCACGCCCCCGACCTTCCGCATGCCGGCCGAGATCCAGGGCAGGTCGAAGGCCCAGTTGAGGACGAGGAAGCGCGGGTAGCGCGGAAGCGGGTGCTCGCGCAGCAGCGCCATCGAGATCATCGTCGCGTCCCACGGCAGGATGCCCGCGTGGTTCGCGGTGAGGAGCGCGCGGCCGTGCGCCGGCACGCGCTCGGCCCCGACGACCCGGACGCGCCACCAGGACTCGTACAGGAACGCGAAGAACGGCTCCACCAGCTCCGCGAAGCCCTCGTCGAAGCCCCACTCGTCCTCGGAGTAGTCGCCGTCCACCCGATCGAGGATCCGGTTGAGCGTCTCGCGCGCGTCGCGCGGGAGCGCGGTGGCGCCGCGGGTGAGGGCCTCGGGCAGCTCGAGGCCCGCGTCGAGCCCCGCGCGTAGCAGGCGCATGAAGTCGATGGCCGTCAGAAGGGCATCGCCGCGCAGCGGCCACCGGCCGCTGCTTGCGCCACGGCCGGCATCGCTGGGCAGCGGCCACGGGCCGCTGCCTGCGCCACGGCCGTTCACGCCGCCGCCTTCGCCTGCTCCGCCCAGGTCTCGACGGCGTCGACCGTCGAGCGCCGCGGGGTGTAGCCGACCTCGTCCGTGAGGCGGCGGGTGTCGACGCCGCGGCCGTAGTGCAGCAGCCGCTCGAAGTCGTCCGACTGGGTGTCGAGGCCGAGCCGCCGGCCCGTGGACGTGACCGTCCCGTACAGCGGCGCCGCGATCGGCAGCGCGCGCTTCCCGGCCAGGCGGATCATCCGGGCCAGGCCGATCGTCCCCGGGCAGGCGACGTTCACTGCGCCGCGCACGGGGTTCCAAACCGCCGCCACGAGCGCCTCGAGCGCGTCGTCGATGTCCACGAGCTGGATGCGCGGGTCGAATCCCATGAAGGTGGGGCAGACGGGCTGCGAGAGATAGCGCGTCATCTGGGTACGGAGGCCGGCGCCGATGGCCGGCTGGTAGCGGAGCATCGTGCAGCTCACGCCGGTGTGGCGGCGGGCGTAGGTGTCGAAGTAGTTCTCGATCTCGGCGACGTCGCGCTGGAAGCGGGTGCGCAGCGGGAACAGCGTCGCCATCTCCTCCTTGAAGAACTGCGGCGCGTGCGGCTCGGCGCCGTAGACCCCGGCCGAGCCGCGCACGACGATCGTGCGGAGCGTCGGCGTCCGCTCGCAGGCGGCCAGCAGCTGGAGGGTGCCGATCACGTTGACGTCGTGCATGGCGCGCGGCGACATCCCGGCCCGGGCTGCCTCACGATCTGCTCGTGGACGAGCGTGTCGGCGCCCGTCGGAGGGATCAGCCGCGAGAGCTCCGGATCGCGGATGTCCGCCTCGATGAACTCCGTGCGCTCGAGCGCCACCTTCGGGCGCCGCGTGTCGAGCCCCGCGACGTGCTCGACCTCGGGGTCGCGCTCGAGGCGCTGCGCGAGGAGGCTGCCGACGTGGCTGCCCACGCCGGTGATCAGGACCCGGCGCCCGGCCACTAGGACTTGCTGCCGCGCTTGGTGGAGCCGCCGCTGGGCTTCGAGGTCGAACCGCTCCGCTTCGAGGCGCTGCCGCTGGTGCGCTTCTTCGGCAGCCGCTCCTCGATCTTGTCGAGCCGGCGGCCGATCGCCCGGAGCTCGGCGCGCAGCTCCTTGATGTCGTCGGAGGTGGCGGGCCGGCGGCCCTCGATCGCCTCGGCCATCGAGCGGCGCCCGCGTGCTAGCCGCTCCTCGGCGCCCTTGCGGAGCTCCTCGACGGAGTCGACCAGGTCGTCGAGCGCGCCCTGCGCCGCGGAGCGACCCCGCTCGGCCGAGCCGATCGTCGCATCGACGGTCCGTTCGACGGCGTCGCGGAGGTTGTCGGCGGGCTTGGGCACTTCGCCTGCAGGTTACCCTCCACTCCCCCCTTGGCCCTCGATCACGAAGTCCGCCCCAGCCGCATCCGGCCGGCCGCCGAGCTGGCGGAGCGGGTGCTGCTTCCGGGTGACCCGGCGCGTGCGCTGGCCGTTGCGCAGGCGCTCCTCGAACGAGCTCCGCGGATGTTCAATCACGCGCGTGGACTGTGGGGCTACACGGGCACGGCCTCCGACGGGGAGCTCCTCACGATCCAGGCCACGGGCATGGGCGGCCCGAGCGCCGCGATCGTCTGCGAGGAGCTGATCGCGCTCGGCGCGCGGCGGCTCGTCCGTATCGGCACCTGCGGCGTGCTCGACCCGGACATCTCGCCCGGCGAGGCGTGGCCGCGGCGTGCGTGCTCGGGGTGTCCGACGTCGTGGCACAAGCCGCGCGCGGTGCACACGGCGCAGCGATGCCTTCTTCGAGCTCCAACGGAGCCCGGCGGATGAGCCCGGACGAGCTCGCCGAGCTCGGCGTCCGGATCGGCGAGGCGGGCTACGCGGCCGTCAGGAGTCCGTGACCGTGAGCCGCTCCTGCGCTCGCGGCATCGGCTCGCCTCCGGGGGCAAGCAGCTGGGCCAGGGCGGCGATGTCGCGCGTGATCTCGTCGAGCCGGGACTCGATCCGGCCCAGGCGGTCATCGCCGGACGACCCGGCGGCGCCGGAGACGCGCTCCTCGAGCCGGTCGATGGCGTCCTCGATGCCCTCGAGCCGCTGCGACAGGGACCGCAACCGGCGCGTGACGCGCTCGATGTCGGCGGCCGAGGGCAGGTTCAGCGCGCCCATGGCGGCCTCCTGCGCCTGCACCGCCTTCTCGCGCGCCTCGAAGGCGCGCGCCACGGCGGCGTTCACCACCGGATTCGAGATGAGCTCCTCGGCGATCTTGCCGAGCGCCTCCTCGCCCTGGCGGGAGAGCCTGTCGACGAAGCTCTGGTCCTGCTCTGGCGCCGCCATCGCGCGGCAGGGTACATCACCGGCGCCCCTTCGACCCCCAAAATACCACCCTAAGGCTCAACTCGACCTTTACACACGTTTGATTCGACCGCTCCGAGGAACAATCCGGTCACCTGGACGGCACGGGAGGCGCCTGTGTGGGTGTCCAGATCGCGGGAGGGCGATGTTGAAGTTATGGGCAGGGCCGGTCGATACAACGTGCGAGTACAGCGCTCGTCCCGACTCCACGGTTCCCCGTTGCAGAGCACAAAGCCCTCAAGTAGCGTTCAGCCCGCAGCAGGTGGTGAAACGCGCGCGGCTGCGCGCGGTTGTCTGCGGCGTCCCGAGGGAGGGCCTGGAAGAGCACGGATGAGGAAGCGGGTTGTCACCCTCCTGCTTGCGGCAGGCCTACTTGCCGCGGCCGCGTTCACCGTTCTGACCTTCCCTGCCTCCGCGCAAACCCAGACCGTGTACGTGCAGCTCGCCACCGGCGAGGTCGTGCCGGTCACCGTGGACGTCCCCCCGGGCACCTCCGTCGACGACATCGCCCTGCCGGGCACTCAGGTCCCGGCTCCGACCGACACCACCACCACCCCCACCACACCCACCGTTCCCACCTCGCCGACCGAGCCGACCACCACCGCGCCGGCGCCCGCACCCGGCGGCAGCAGCCCCACCTCCAACGGCGGATCGGCCCAGGAGCAGACGAGCTCCGGCAGGCGCGTCCAGGAGGAGAGCGGCACGAGTCGCGACCTCACCGGCCGTGCCAGGACTCGAGCCCGGGATGAGCTCTCGAAGCGCCGCGGCCGCCGCTCGCCGCTCCGGAATCCCGACGGCACCCCGACGCCGTCCAACCCCGGCTTCACCGACGTGCTCCCCGGCCCCTCCACCGCCACCGGGGTCCCGAACTTCATCATCCGCAAGTTCCGGGTGCCGCCCTTCCTGCTGTCGATCTACCAGGCCGCCGGCATCGAGTACGGCGTCCGCTGGGAGGTCCTCGCCGCGATCAACGAGATCGAGACGGACTACGGCCGCAACCTGAACGTGTCCTCCGCGGGCGCGCTCGGGTGGATGCAGTTCATGCCCTCGACTTGGAAGATGTATGGGACGGACGCGAACAAGGACGGGCGCAAGGATCCCTACAACCCGGTCGACGCCATCTTCGCCGCCGCTCGCTACCTCAATGCCGCGGGCTACGAGCAGGACGTCCGCCGCGCGATCTTCGCGTACAACCACGCCGACTGGTACGTGGACTCCGTCCTCCTCCGCGCGCGCCTGATCGCCGGCGTGCCCGCCGACGTGATCGGCTCGCTCACCGGACTGACCGAGGGCCGCTTCCCTGTCTTCGCGCGCGCGCGTTACGCGGACGACATCGCCGAGCAGCAGCTGCTGAAGCGCGTCAAGCGCGGTGAGAACGCCGCGCAGCTCGTGGAGTCGGACGACGCGCGCCGCAGCATCGACATCTTCGCCAAGAAGGGCGCGCCGGTCGTGGCCGTGAACGACGGCGTCATCAAGCAGATCGGCAACAACAAGAAGCTCGGCCGCCACATCGTGCTGCAGGACGTCTACGGGAACCGCTACACGTACGCCCACCTCGGCGAGACCTCGCGCTACTACCCGGTGCCGAAGCGGGACGACGCCTCGGACCCGCACCGGAGCGCCAGCGCGCTCGCCGCGAACCCCGCCGATCCGAAGCCGGACCAGCCCGCGTCGGCCGGCCGCCAGCTGGACTCCTCGGACACGAAGAAGGAGCGCGACCGCGGCGGTGACGTGCCGGCCGACCAGACGCAGGCCTCGGCGCCCGTCAAGGAGCGCATGTTCGCCCACCCGGATATGCCGGGCGCCCGCGAGGCCGGCGGACTCGAGCAGCAGCTCGACGCGCAGATGCGGAAGAACGGCAAGTACGAGACCTTCAAGAACTACTTCTCGCGCCCGTACGGTCTCGACCCGTCCAAGGTCCGCCTCCGCCCGATGAAGAAGGGCTCCCACGTCATCGGCGGCACGATCCTCGGCCGCATCGGCAGGACCGAGCCGGGCATGGCGCCGCACCTCGACTTCTCGATCCGCCCCGCCGGCCGCGGCGCGCCGAAGATCGACCCGAAGCCGATCCTCGACGGCTGGAAGCTGCTCGAGGCCACGGCCATCTACCGCGCCTCCGGCCGCAACGTGCTCTACGGCAAGGACGGCGCGGGAGCCATGTCGATCGGGCAGATCCTCCTGCTGCCCAAGCCGCTTCTCGAGAAGCGCGTGCTGTCCGACGAGCGCATCGAGATCTACCCGTGCGGACGCGAGGACATCCGCTCCGGCCAGATCGACAGGCGCGTGCTCGCGACGCTGGAGTACCTCGCCGAGTCCGGCCTGGACCCGACCGTGACCGCGCTGAAGTGCGGCCACGGCTACTACACGAGCTCGGGCAACGTCTCCGAGCACTCCTCGGGCAACGCGGTCGACATCGCGATGGTCAACGGCATCCCGATCCTCGGCCACCAGGAGCCGGGCGGGGTCACCGAGCAGACGGTCCGCCGCCTGATGCAGCTCCAGGGCACGATGGCGCCGCACCAGATCATCTCGCTGCTCGAGATCGGCGGGGCCACGATGGCGATGGCCGACCACAACGACCACGTCCACGTGGGCTTCCACCCGATGTTCGGAACGAACAAGAAGCTCGGCAAGCAGACGATCGCGGTCCTCGAGCCCGGCCAGTGGTCCGACCTCATCTCGCGCCTCGGCGAGATCGAGAACCCGGTCGTGCCGACCAAGCCCTCCAAGTACGCGCTGCCGGCAAAGCACAAGCGCGCCAGCCGCGCCCACATCGGCGAGTAGGACGACGGCCGCCGAAGGCCCGTTCGGCTTCGTCCAGCTCGAGTTCGGGTTCCTGCTGGGCCCTCCGGACGGGCGCTATCTGGTCCGGCCGTCGGCCGACGCCCTGGTGGAGTCGGTCCTCGTGCTGAAGACGCTCGGGGCGCCGGAGCGGCGGCTGCTGTCCGGGCGCAAGCCCAGGCCGGTGACGGAGGCGGGGCCGGAGCCCGTGCCGACATCGCGTGCGACCATTGTGCGCGCCGCAGCGTTCGCGACCGCCGATGACGCCGCCGCCTGGCTCGCCTCCGCCGACCTCGATGCCGAGCTCGACAGCGGGATCGCCGTCCTCAACCGGGCGCTCCAAGCCCACCGTGTTGCGGCGGCCGACCCGTACGTGACGGAAGTCTCCGCCGAGCGTGCGCTGGTGGTGCGGATCGGTTACGGCAACGGCGAAGAAGTGGCTGACGGGCGCTTTGGCGAGTGCGTGGAGCTGCCGCGCTCCGTCCGGCGCCGCGCGCGGCGCTCGATGGAGGCGCCGGAGGAGCGCTTCGCGGCGCTGCTGGGCGGCCGCGAGGCGGTGCTGCCGGCCGAGGAGCTGGTCCTGCGCGCCCGAGCCGATTTGAGCGCGGGGCGGCTCGCCGAGGCGGCGCTACAGGCACGGGTGGCGATCGAGGCGCTCCTGGCCGCGCTTCGCTCCGACGCGGTCGCCTCTCACCGCGAAGCCGTCGCGGATGCCGCGAACGCGGCGTTGCGCGGGGAGCTGCCGGGGGACAGCGCGGCCGCTTTGGAGGACGCGGTGGCGGCTATGGAGTTGGCCCTGAAGAGGCGCCGTCTGGGGGGTTAGAGCGCGGCCACCACGGCGCGCAGCTCGGTCACCACGTCGCCGTCCAGCTTGACCTCGGCGTCACCGTCGTACGGCGTTGGCCCCTGCGTGACCAGCACCAGGCGGCCTCCGCCGCCATGGGTGATCGCCGGCAGGCCGGCCACGGGGTAGACCTCGAGGGAGGAGCCCACGCACAGCATCAGGTCGGCGTCCATCGCCAGGGCCTGGGCCTCGGCAAGCGCCCGCTCGGGCAGGAGCTCGCCGAAGAGCACCACGTCCGGCTTCAGCGGCGCGACGCACGCCTCGCAGAGCGGCGCGCCGTCGGCGGCCGCGAGCAGCCCGACGACGCGCTCGATCGACACCCTGCCGCCGCACTGCATGCAGACGCTCCGGTCGATCGAGCCATGGACCTCGATGAGTCGGTCGGTGCCTGCGAGGCGATGAAGGCGATCGATGTTCTGCGTGATGACGGCCCGGACCAGCCCGCGCCGCTCGAGCTCGGCGAGCGCACGATGGGCGTCGTTCGGCTGCTTGTCGACCAGCGACGCGAAGCGCTGCCCGTAGAAGCTCCAGAAGCGGTCGGGGTCGCGTCGCCAGGCGTCGATGTGCGCGACCTCCATCGGGTCGACGTTCTCCCAGAGCCCCGTGCCGGGCGAGCGGAAGTCGGGGATGCCCGACGGAACCGAGATCCCGGCGCCCGTGAGGACCACTGCACGCTCCGCCTTCCGCAGCAGATCGGCGACCTGCTGCGCTCCGGTTGAGGTCGCTCTCACTTGCCCTGGAACTTGGGCCGGCGCTTGGTCAGGAAGGCGGAGATCCCCTCGCGGGCATCCTCGGACCCGAACGCCCGGGCGAACCCCTCGCCCTCGAAGCGAAGCCCGTCGTCCAGCGACGGCTGCGCCGAGCGCTTCTTGATCTCCTCCACCGCGATCGGCGCCTGCTCCGCGAGCTTCCGCGCCCACGACAGCGCCGTGTCGAACAGCTCGTGGTCCGGCACCACCTGGTTCGCCAGCCCGACGCGGTGCGCCTCGTAGGCGTCGATTGGGTCGCCGGTCAGGTTCATCTCGAGCGCCTTCGACTCGCCCACCAGCCGCGGCAGCCGCTGCGTGCCGCCGAAGCCGGGGATGATCCCGAGGTTGATCTCCGGCTGGCCGAAGGTGGCGGACTCCGCCGCGATCCGGAAGTCGCACGCCATCGCCAGCTCGCACCCCCCGCCGAACGCGATCGAGTTCACCGCCGCGATGGTCGCCGTGGACGACTGCTCCATCCCGCGCATGAACCGGTGAGCCGACTCCACGAGCTCCGCGCCCTCGGTGTCGGGCGACATCTTCGTGAACTCCTTGATGTCGGCGCCCACGCTGAACGTGAAGATGTTCGACGACGCGATCACGAGCACCCGCGCCTTGCCCTCGATCGACTCCCAGAGGTCGATCAGGTCGCGCACCGCCTGGGGCGAGAGCGGGTTCGCCGGCGGGCGGTTCAGCCACGCGACGGCGATGTCGCCGCGCGTCTCGAGCAGCACGGTCTCGCGCTGGTCGCCGGGGTCGGGCTGCGGATACGGGAAAAACCCCTGGCCGCTCTTCTTGCCGAGCCGTCCCTGCGCCACGAGCCGCCGCAGCACGGTGGGCGGCTCGAAGGCGTCGCCCCAGTCCGCCTGGGCGCGCTCGAGCTGCTCCAGGACGGTGTCGAGCCCGGCCTCGTCGGCGCGCGTGAACGGGCCCGGCAGGATCCCGGCTCCCATCATCATCCCCATCTCGATGTCCTTCGCGGAGGCCACGCCCTCCTCGAGGACCAGGCAGGACTCGACCAGGGTCTTGAGACCCATGCGGTCGACGATCGTCGCCACGCCGCCCTGCGCGCTAGCCGTGCTCATAGAACCCCTTCCCGGTCTTCTGGCCGAGGTGCCCCGCCTCCACCAGCTCCTTCATGCGCTTCGAGACATAGAACCTGTCTCCGTAGGAGTCGTGCAGGTGCTCGGCTGTGTGAAGGGCGATGTCGAGGCCCGACAGGTCGGCAAGGAAGAACGGCCCCATGGGAATCGTGCCCGACTCCTTGATGACCTTGTCGACCTCGAGCGGGTCGAGCTCCTCCTCCTCGGTCACGCGCCAGACCTCCGACGCCGACGAGATCAGGATCCGGTTCACCACGAAGCCGGGTACCTCGCCGCAGCGAACCGCCGTCTTGCGTATCGCCTGCGCGAAGTTGGCGGCCGCCTGGAGCGTCTCGTCCGAGGTGTCGTCCCCCTCGATCACCTCGATCAGCCGCATCATCGACGCGGGCCAGAAGAAGTGGAAGCCGACGACCTTGTCGGGCCTCAGCGTGGCCTCGGCCATCTCGGTGATCGACAGCGAGGACGTGTTCGACGCGAGGATCGCGTGGCCCGGCGTGACCTCGTCGAGCTCGGCGAACACCGACTGCTTGATCTCCATCCGCTCCGGCACCGCCTCGATGACGAAGTCAACGTCGCCGAAGGCGTCGTAGTCGGTCGCGCCCGTGATGCGCCCGAGGATCTCCTCGCGCTGGGCGTCGGCTTCCTCCTGGGTGATCTTCTCCTTCTTGACGAGGTTCCCGAGCTGCACCTCGGTCACCTGCCGGGCCTTCTCGAGGCCCGTGTCGACGAACTCCTGCTTGACGTCCTTGAGGACGACCGGGATGCCGGCCGAGGCCACGACCTGGGCGATCTCGCCCCCCATCGTGCCCGCCCCCACGACAGCGGCTTTGAAGACGAACATGGCGGCGGACCCTAGCGGAGCGCCGAGCCCGGGGGCCGAGTTCATCGACCGTCCTGCTTAGGGGACCGTATGGGTACTCCAGGCAGGACAGTCGAAGAGGAATTGGCGCGAATCGCGGGCGCCGCACATGGGGTGGTGACGCGCGCGCAGCTCCTCGATGCTGGCGTGACGGCCAGGCAGATCGCCCGACGTGTGCGGTCCGGCAGCCTGCTGCGCGAGCACCGAGGGGTGTACCGAGTCGGACACAGGGCGCCGACCATCGAGGCCACCTACCTGGCCGCCGTCTTTGCTGCCGGCGAGGGCGCGCTTCTCAGCGGGCTGGCGGCTGCGCATCTGCTCGGGCTCGTGAAGCGCCCGGCTCCCCCACCGGAGGTCACCGCCCCAAACGAACGGCGCATTGAGGGAGTCAGGACACATCGGTCCCGCATCCTCAATGCCCGAGATGCGACGGTCTTTCGCGGGATTCCGGTTACAACTGTGCCGCGGACACTTGTCGACATCGCCGTCGAGCTGTCCGCCGATGACCTGGCGCGCACCTGCCACGAGGCAGGGGTTCGCTACGGCACCACTCCAAAGTCGGTCGAAGCCGTGCTTGCTCGGCGGCCGAGCAGCCCGGGCGCGCGCAAGCTCCGCCGGGTCATTCATGGCGAAGTTCGCGTCACGCTCAGCAAGCTCGAGGCCCGATGCCTGGAGCTCCTGCGCGCGAACGGACTTCAGCTTCCGCTGACCAACCGCCCCGCCGACGGCCGCCGCGTCGACTGCCGCTGGCCGGAGCACCGGCTGACGGTCGAGCTCGACGGTTACCGCTTCCACAACTCGCGCTACTCGTGGGAGCAGGATCGGCGTCGCGAGCGCGAGGCGCGAGCCCGCGGCGACGAGTTCCGCCGCTACAGCTACGGGGACGTGATGGAGGACCCGAGGTTCATGCTCGCGGAGCTCCGTTCGCTGCTCGCTCCATCCGGTTAGCGGAGGCTGGCCTCTTCCTCCGCCTCGATCCCGAAGCGGAGGAGCGTGCGTCGGAGGGCGTCGCGGAGGGCGCGCCTGATGAAGAGGGCGTCCGCCACGCCGCGCAGCGGGCCGTACTTGACCAGCTCGTACTCGAGGCTCAGCTCGACCTCCGAGCCGTCGCTTCTCGGCAGCGCGTGAAGCGTCTGCGTGCCCATCAGCGCCTGCTCGAAGACCTGGGTCGAGAAGCGGTCGGGGGTGCTCTCGGTGACCGTCTCGGTGACTCGCCCGCGGCCGTCCGGGGTGGACTCCCACACCACCCGCCCGCCGGGCTCGGGCCAGGCCTCCGTGAGCTCGAGCCGCCGCGCGAAGCCCTCCACGAAGCTCGGCCAGCGGTCGACGTCGGCCCACAGGCGGAGCGCGTCGGGCGGCGTGAGCGGCAGCAGGGAGCGCGCGCTTGCCCGCCTCACCGGCCGTAGACCTCGCGCACGATCTCGTCGATCGAGGACTTCACCGAGTCGATGAACGGCCGCACCTCTTCGACCAGCCGCTCGTACTCTGCGCGGCCGTCGTCCGTCAGCGAGTAGTAGCGCCGCGAGCGCCGCTCCGGGTGCTCCCACCGCCCCTCGATCAGCCCCCTTCCCTCCAGCTGGCGGAGGAGCGGATACATCGTGTTCGGGTTGACGGAGAGAACCCCGGCGGTCATCGCCCCGATCCGCTCCATCAACTGGTTCCCGTAGCTCGGGCCCTCGTTGATGAGGTGCAGGACGAGCATCGGCAGGATCGCCCGTCGCCGGAGCTCGCCGGTGAAGGGGTCTTGCGTTCGCCTGCCGGGGGCGACGGCCTCCTCGATGCCCCCGGCCTGGGCGACCGCCTCGCGGGCGGCGTCACGGCTGCGCTCCTTCTTGCCCGCCATCTCCGGCGGACATTGTTACCTCTAACTAAGCAGCGGCTGCCGCCGGCTCCTCGACGCGGCGAGGCATGAGCACCTCGCGCGCGATGACGAGCCGCTGGATCTGCGACGTGCCCTCGTAGAGCTGCATGATCTTCGCGTCGCGCATGAGCTTCTCCACGGGGTACTCCTTGATGAAGCCGTAGCCGCCGTAGACCTGCACGGCGTCGACGGTCACCTCCATCGCGGTGTCCGCGGCGAAGCGCTTGGCGTGCGAGGAGATCAGCGTGTTGCGCTTGCCTTGGTCGAGCTCGACGGCCGACTTCCAGACCATCAGCCGCGACGCCTCAACCTTCGTCGCCATGTCGGCGATCATGAACTGGATCGCCTGGTGCATCGCGATCGGCACGCCGAACTGCACGCGCTCCTTGGCGTAGTCGCGGGCGAACTCGAACGCGGCGTTCGCGATCCCGACGGCCATCGCGGCCACGCCCGGGCGCGTACGGTCGAGCGTCATCATCGCGAGCTTGAAGCCCTTGTTCTCCTCGCCGATCAGGTACTCGGCAGGAA
>Ga0137374_10005907_pt1 | contig 14569 bp, 10 predicted proteins | sample SagtaG_20_FD_104811 | JGI IMG/M metagenome (GOLD analysis project Ga0137374, IMG submission 104811) | Vadose zone soil microbial communities from Sagehorn Ranch, Mendocino, California, USA - Sage1_R_100_16 metaG | ecosystem: Environmental > Terrestrial > Soil > Vadose zone | place: USA...
GTCCGTTGTCCCGATGGTGGGTGGTCTTGTCGGCGTCGTCCCGTTCGTCGTCGAGTGGTTCGGGGCGCGGGACGGGACGTCCGGTGCGGACGGCGCTTCCGGCATGCTTCGGGGAGCCGTACCGCTCGACCGCACCGATCGCGGCGCGCCAGGCCAGGTCGGTGGTGGTGTAGCCGTCGCGCAGCGTCAGCAGCCAGGCCAGGCGGGTCAGCTTGCCGAACCAGATCCAGCGGGCCAGCCCGAACCGGGGCCGGGCGGCGGGCAGCTTGCCCTCGGCGCGCAGCGCGGTGCGGTGCCGGTAGGTGGACAGCAGCTCCCACAGCATGACGCCGGTGACCGACATCAGGGCGTAGGAGACCGCCTCACCGTTGGGCGCGAAGCCGGGGTCGGCGGCGTGCCAGTAGTTCATGGTCGCCGCCCCCGCGGCGAAGCCCCAGGTGGCGCCGCGGAACAGTAGGGCGGAGTCACCGGCGGCCCGGGACAGCCAGTCCAGCCGGGCGACGTACGCGGTGGACAGCTCGAACCCGGCGGCGAACACGACCGCGGCCGGCAGCGGCCACCCCATCACGGTCATGGCGAAGCGGATCTGCCCGACCCACGCCACCGCCATCGGGAACATGATCGGCAGCACGAACAGGGCCCGCTCCGCCCACCGCGGCGCGGCAGCGCGCAGCCGGCTCCTGCGGGCGGCTCGCCGGGCCCGGCGCTGCTCCACGCGGGCCTGCTTCTCGGCGGCGTCGGCCTGGCGTTGCCGGCGGGCCGCTGCCCGGCGCTGCTCGCGCAGCTCCAGGTCCAGCCGGGCCGCGCGGGCGCGGCGCTCGACGTCGGCGTCGGCGGACAGCCGTTCCTGCTCGGCCCGGCTGGTGTGGCGCAGGGTGCGGATATCCGCGACCGCCACACCGTTGACCTGCGCGGGCGCCGGCACTGGGCCGGGTGTCCCGGCCTCGGCGGGACGGGTCGTAGGGTCTGTCATGGGTCGGACCTCCAGCGTCCGATCAAGGCCCCGGGCGGTGCCCTCGCACCGGTCCGGGGCCGCCTGGGTCGCTCGGGTGGTGCTCGCGCGTCTCGTCGTTGCGCCCTCGGCCGGCCGTAACGGGTTCGCTAACCCCCGCGGGGCCGGCGCGGGCCTGGTGGTGCAGCGTGATGGTTGCCGCGCACCGTTAGCGGACTTGTTAGCGGTCGCGACGTTCTCCCTGGTCAGGACCCGTCTCGGGGTTAGCGGGTGGACGCGGCGCCGATGCTCGGCTGGCGGCTGGTGCGGTATCGCCGCGCGCCGCTGCCAAGGGCTGCACGGCCGGGGTGGTGACCGCCCAATCGGCGGTCGCGGGTACCGCGGGTATCGGCTGCCGGACGGTCGGCGGGCCGGCGGGTCCGTGGTCGGCGCGAGCGGGACGGCCCGGTACGGGCGTGCCGGGACGTGGCGCCAGCCGTCCCGACGGCGGCGCCGGTTTGTCCCGCCCGGCCGCCGTGGGGCCGGTGGTTGAGCGGACCGCCCGCTGCGGACGGCGGGCCGGCGCGGCCCCGGACCGGCCCGATGCGCCGGTTCCCGGTCCGTCGGCGCCGGCCCGCCCGGCCCGCGGCGGGATGCTGTCCCGACGTCGGCGGCGAGCGCGGTGCGGTCGACCATGGCGCACCAGCGGTCCAGGGCGCGGCGGCGGGCGACGATGGCGGCGCAGCGGGTGCAGGTGATCGGGGCGTGGGTGAGTCTCCAGCGGCGTCCGGGCTGGTCGGCGGGGCACGTCGGCGCTAGAGCGCTGGCCCGACCGGGTGGGGTGTCGGCGAGGTGGACCAGGCCGCCGCGGATGCTCACGGTGTGCTCGTCGCCGCTGGCGGCGGCCAACGTCGTCTCCGGCACTGTCGTCTCGGGCTGCGGGTTGATCAGGTCGGCGATGGTGGTCCGACCAGCAGCGAGGGCGGTGAACCGGGCCATCTGTTCGCCGATGCCGCGGGTGCCGGCCAGCGGGAGCCGGGCGTGTGGCCACACATGGGCGGCCAGCTCGGCGTAGGCGCCGGGGACGAGGACGACGACCTCGGCGGTGTCGGCGACGCCGAGTTGTTCGGCCTGCTCGCGCAGGCCCTGCGCGGTGATGGCGTAGCGGCGGCCAAGGCGCATCTCGTAGCGCAGGATCACGTCGCTGAGGTCGAGCAGGCCGTAGAACGCGGACAGGATCATGACGCGGGTGCCCGGGGTGGTGATCGCGTCGGCGGCGCGGCGGGCCGCGCGGTGGTAGCTGCCGGTGTACAGCTCGCCGGCCGGAGCTTCGAAGCACGCTTTCTTGCGGACGCCACAGGCGACGATGATCAGGCGTTGCGGTGCTGGTGGCGGGGTGGGCAGGCGCCGGTGGCCGCGGATGTACTCCAGGTGCTCGGCGATGGTCCAGCCGAGCCAGGACCAGCCGGGCAGCCAGCCGCGTCCGGACGCGTTGACGGTGCGCAACCCGTGGGCGTTGCGGTTAGCGGCGATCGAGGGTCCGGCCTCGGGGTGCAGCAGGTCGTTGGGGATGCGCCGCCACCGGTCGCCGTACACCTTCACCACCGAGGTTTTCTGCCCGATCGAGACGAGCACGCCGCCGCCGCGTCCGCCGTCCCGGCGGGGCAGTGACCCGGGCAGGCAGGTGACCCGCTGGCCGGGGGCGATGCGTCCCGGCCCGTCCGGGTGCACGGAGCCGACCGGCGGGCCGGTCGGGGCGGGTGCCGCCGGGCCACTACGGCGGGACGGGTCGTTGGCCCGGATGACGGCGGCGGCTTCCCGCAGCGGTTGCCGGTCGAGCCGGGTGACGTCCCGGCGGGCGGCGGCGTGGGCGCTGCCGTGCCCGGTCGCCGGGACGGGAACCGGGGCGGTGTCCCGGCCGGCGGCCAGGTCGTCCAGCCTCCCGGCCCAGGCGACGGCCCACGCCGGTAGGTAGTGCCGCCGGTAGGCCCGGGTGAGGTTGCGCCGCTCGGCGGGCGTGCGGTCGGGCTGGTCCTGGTCGCGGAGCCAGGCGCCGTAGCGGCGGGTTGCTGCCTTGGCGGCGGCATCCAGTTGGCCGAGCCACGCGTCGAGGTGATCGCGCAGGTGGTCCACGACCGCGTTGGGGCCGTGGATGTGCACCGAGCGCAGTCCGCTAACTCCCCGCGCGGCGCGGACGGTGCAGCCGAACGGGCGCAGCATCGCGACCAGGGCCTCGGCGCGCAGCGCACCGAGCCCGGCGGTGTCGTCGATCCACTGGATCAGGCTGCGCCGCTCACCGTCGCCGGCCGTCCCGGTGCTCATCGTGGATACCTCGCGGCGTGTGGCCGGCAGGTCGTGACCTGCCGGCCGTCGACGAGGATGAGCCGCAGCGTGGCGCGGTCGGTGGTGCAGTGCACGCAGCGGTACGGGTTCGGGTGCGGCAGCCGCTCCTGGGCGACCACGGCGGGCAGCTCACCGTCGACGCTGGTGCTGGTGCTGGGGCTGGTCGGTGTGGTCACCGGACGCTCCTCGATGGGTTGGCGGGCCGGACCCGTCGCGCGGCGGGCCCGGACCAGGCGCGGGGTCAGGATCGGCGGGCCGGGCAGTCGGCCACGTTGTGCCCGTCGGCGGTGGTGCCGCAGGTGGCGGCGGCGCGGGCGTAGTCGCGTTCGGCGAGGATGACGGCGGGTTCGTGCACCATCCGGATCGCGTGGCGGTCTTCGCCGAGCTGGCAGCGGCCGGTCTGGTCGTATTCGCCGTCGCGCCACGGCTCTCTGCGGCCGAGCAGGGCCGGGTACAGAAGGATGTGGTGGCCGCAGTGTCGGCAGGTGGCGACCTGAGTGCCGGAGCCGTCGGCGAGCAGGCTGTGCGTGCCGTCTTCCAGCTCGATCACCCGCGCCCGGATGCCGCGAAGTCGGGCCACGTGCCGGTCGGTGTCGGGCGCACACAGGGCCTTGGCCTGCTGCCCACCCGAGGGTGGCCACCAGAGCACGACGTTGGTCGCCGGGTTCGAGCAGAGCACCGCGTTGCAGCCGGTGGTGACCGGCTCGGTCGCCTCGGCGCATCGTGCGCACGGCAGGGTCGGGTTGTGCCGGCGTAGGCACGGCTGCGGGGCCGGCTCGCTTGCGGGGCGGGCGAGGTGTTCCAGGTCGGTGAGGCGGTAGCCGGCACCGGTGGAGCCGCTGGGGAACAGCAGGTCGGCCAGGGCGGTGCCGTCCGGGCGTTCGTGGATTGCCGTGATGACCGGGGTTTCGCCGGTGTTCGGGTAGCGGACGGTGTCGCCGACGCGGATGCCGGGCAGGAACGAGCCGGCCACCAGGATCACGGTGCGGGTCGGGACGCCGGCGCGCCAGGCGCCCCGGGAGGTCAGTTCGATGCCGGTGACCTCGACGGCGTCGTCGAGGTCGGGCCGGATCGAGGTGACGTCGATTGCGAACCGGCGGGTGAGTTCGGCCCGGGTGTGGGCGCTGCGGGCCTTGAGCGGCAGGATCGTGATGCGGTCACCGAGGCGCAGGTCGAAGCTGGTCATGTCCGTGGAGTCCTCTCCGGATCGCGAGCACGGGTCAGACGGGGAAGTCGCCGAAGGCGTCGGGGTCGACGTCGATGCCGTCGTGGCGCGCGGCGGCGGCGTACAGCGAGCGGGCGATGTCCGGCAAATGGGTGAACAGGCCGTGCCGGTACACGACCTCGGCGCGGATGGCCTCGGCCCCCGCGCCCCACTGCTCGACCAGGAAGGCGGTGAGGATCTCGCGCGCCTCGTCGGTCACGTCGGCCGCCTCGTCGCCGCCCACGAGGTCCAGCGCGGCGGTGAACAGCGCGCCGCCGATGTCGTAGCCGACGCCGGCCGGGTGCTCGCGCAGCCGCCGCGCGGCGGCCCGCAGCAGGACCGCCGGGGCGTAGGCGCCGGTCTCGAACGGGCAGGTCGGGTGGCACGGGTCGGCGAAGTGGGCGCCACAGCCGACGCACTCGTGGTTGTGGTCGAGCTGGCGGGTGCCGGTGATGCGCCGCGCCGAGGTGGCGAGCGCGGCCGGAGCCGTGACGGACTCCTCCGCGGCGTCGGTAGTCGTCGCGCCGGCTGCGGCCGGGCGAACTGCGGTGTCGGCGAACTTGGCCGCCTTGGTGGTGCGAGCCGGCACGGTCCAGCCGTAGCGCGGGTCGGCCGCCTCCCGGATCGCCGTCTCCGTGGTGTAGGTGACGGTGACGTTGACCCGGCCGACCTTGGTGATGATGCCGGCGCGGTAGCTTGCCCGCGAGTAGAGCACCGCCTCGTCGCCGACCGCGGCGTGCTCGGCGCCGAAGACGTACCCGGCGGCCACGACCTGGTCGCTGGTGTCGAACCGGGCGACCACGCGGACCAGGTCTTCGGTGGACGGTTCGTCGCCCGTCGTGGTGTGGGCGGCTGGGTTGGTCGTAGGCTCGCTCATCGGAGACGCCTTTCGTGCCAGGAGGGTTTGGTTTCCGCTGGCCCGGTCGGTGTGCCATCACTGGCCGGGCCTTCACGTGCACCTCAATCGTACAAAAAAGGTGCAGAAAATGGTGTCCTTCGATGTGCATTTCTTGGACCTTTTTCTGTATCTTGGGTCACATGGCAGCCTCCGAGCCCCGACCTCGCCGGCCCGAGGTCTCCGAGGGGATGGCGGCGGCACGCCGACGCGGTGTGCGGCTCGGCCGGCCGCCGGTGCCGACGCCGGCGGCGGCGCGCCGGGCGGACGAGCTACGCGGCCAAGGGCTGTCGCTGGCCCAGATCTGCGCCGTCCTGGACGCGGAGCAGGTGCCGACCCCGTCGGGCAGAGGCCGCTGGGCCAAGAGCAGCGTGAGGTACGTCCTGGCCCGCTTCGACAGCGAACAGGGCGACGCCCAGCCGCAGTAGTGGCGGGCTGATCCCGCACGTTGCCGGTGGATACCGGCCTGTGCCGCCTGCTGATATCGTTACGCCACGCGTGTTGCGCGATCCGCCTGTCGGTGATCTTCGTTCAGGCGCCGCCGCGCTCCTTCGTCGCGCGGAAACCGGAAGGCCCGGGTGCGGGAGCAAGCTATGCCTCCGGCAGCCGGACCTCCCGACCGGGCGCGGTCGGGAGGATGGGGCAACCCTGAGCGGCATGAACGGTCCGCTGGCCGCTAACGCCCCCGCTAACGGGCGGTGGCGAGCCTCGGTGCATGACAGACGCGACAAGGGTGGATGCGCCATCCGCGCAACGAGGCCGTGATCGGCGGCACCGGTTTCCCGGCCGGGACTGTCGGCTGACGCCGCGGTTCACCACGGACGAGGTGGCCGAGATCGAGGCGGCTGCCGCGGTGGTCGGGATGACCCCGACGGGGTTCTGCGCCGAGGCGGCGTTGAGTACCGCCCGCGGCGTGCGGTCGGCCGCTCTGGACCCGGCGAGGGAGAGCTTCGCCGACGCGCAGGCGGACCTGTTCGACGCGCGGGTCGCGCTGGGGCGCATCGGCACCAACCTCAACCAGGCGGTGGCCGCGCTGAACGCCACCGGGCAGGCGCCGGACTGGCTGGAACGGGTGGTGCTGCTGTGCGAGGGGCGCATGCAGCGGCTGGATGAGGTGATCGAGCGGGTGGACCGGCGCCTGCCGTGATGCCCAACATCGAGCGCGGTAAGCGGGTTGGTGGGTTGCTGCGCTACTTGTACGGGCCGGGTAAGCGGGAGGAGCACGTCGACCCGCACCTGGTCGCCGCGTGGGACGGCGCCGGACCGCTGCACCGGTTGGAACCGCCGGTCGGACTCGGCGGCAAGCGGGACTTCCGCCGGCTGGTCGGGCTGCTGGAGCAGCCGGTCCGCAACGGCCGGAATCCGCCGCCGGAGCCGGTGTGGCACTGCTCGGTGCGGACACACCCCAGCGACCGGTGGTTGTCCGATGCGCAGTGGGCGCACATCGCCGGGGAGGTGATGGCCCAGGCCGGCCTGGCCCGGCACGGGGACACCCGCGCGGTGCGGTGGGTCGCGATCCGCCACGGCCCGGACCACATCCACATCGCCGCCACTCTGGTCCGCCAGGACCGGCGCACCGAGTACGCCCGCAACGACCGGTGGAAGGCCCAGGCCGCCTGCCGCAACCTGGAGGAACGTTACGGCCTGTACCGGGTCGGCCCGGCCGATCGGACCTCGCACCGCCGGCCGAAGGCCGCCGAGCTGAACAAGGACACACGCACCGGCCGGGCCGAACCCGCCCGGGACCGGCTGCGCCGCGAGGTCCGTTTCGCAGCGGCTGCCGCCGCGACGACCGAAGACTTCTTCGACCTGCTGCGCCGGGCCGGGGTCCTGGTGGAGGCGCGGACGAGCACCGTCAATCCCGGGCAGGTCACCGGCTACAAGGTCGCGTTGGCCGACCACACCACCGGCGACGGCAACCCGATCTGGTACGGCGGTGCCCGCCTCGCCCCGGACCTGTCACTGCCGCGGCTGCTGGCCCGCTGGTCCGACAACACGGTGCCGCCCTGGACGGGCTCATCGGCTGCGCTGTACGAGCGGGCCGCCGACCAGGTCCGGGCGGCCACCTCGGATGTCCGTCGGCTCGCGGCAGGCGCGCCGGGCGGCGCCGCCGCGGCCGGCTACGCCGCGGCCGACACGCTGACCGTGGCCGCCCGGCACGCCGAGGGCAGCCGACGCGGTCCGCTGCACGAGGCCGCCGAGGCACTCGACCGGGCCGCGCGGCTGCCGAACGGCCGCACGCCGGCCCGCAGCCCGCGTGCCGAGCAGTTGCGGGCGGTGTCCCGGCTGCTCGGCGTGGCCGGCCAGCTCGCCGACAACAAGACGTTGTTCCCTATGCTGCGGCTGATCGTCAACCTGTCCCTGCTCGCCGACGCCCTGGCCGAGCTGCGCGAGTCGCAGCGACGGCTGCACCAGGCCCGCGCCGCCCGAACCGCGGCGCGGCTGCTGCGCGCGGCGGCTGACGCGCCGGCCGGCCCTGCGCCCACCGTCGCGGAGGCAGGAACGGTGCCGCTAACGGGTCCGCTAACACGTCCGTCAACCCCACGCCGTGGTGTGCGACGTCAGACGTCTCGCCCTACCACCCGTCCGACCAGGTAAACACGCACCCGACGCCGCTGCGGCGAGGAATCCAACCGGGACAGGCGTGGCGGAATGCTCGTGCCGGACGGTGCGACGCGCCGTTGTCCACAGGCTCCGGCGTCCCGTGCACGTCGTCCACAGGTTTCCTGCGTCTGGTTGCCCATCGCCGGCGCGCTCCCCGACAGTGCGGAGTGTGCCTCGCGCGGTCGGCACTGAAGGACGTCGAAGGATGGCACACCCAGAACAGCATTTGATGTACCTTTCATTGTACGGTCTGTGTGGGGTGGAGGATCGGGCACAGTGGAGACGTCGAGGAACGGGGATGACGATGGTTGACCGGTCGCCCACGACGCGGGCGCGACGCTCCGGCGGGCATTGGGTGTTGACTGCCGCGGCCGTGCCGTTGTCGCCGCTGTTGTTGGCTGTTGCCGTGCGGCAGGAGCGGGCGTGGGACGCCTGCGTCGCCCGTCATGGGTCCCCTGCTACGCCGTCGCAGGGACCGTGTGCGGGCTCGTATTCGTGGCTGGCCGTGGCGACGCTGGGTTTCTGGGCGCTGGCGATCGCGGTCACCGTGACCGGCGCGGTGATCGGGGTGGTGCAGGGCCGGCGTCGCCGACGGTTCGCACACGGCCGGTGGATCAGTATGGGTGTGGTCGGGCTGTGCGCGCCGTGGGCGCTGGCGGCGTACGCGCTCGGCTACGGCGCGGGCCGGCTGCTGCCGGCTTCCCGCCCGAACCCGGTGGAGCGGGCCCGCCGAGGTGGGTGGCAGGAGGCGGTGCGGCTCTACGCGGCTCTGGCCGGTGGGCAGCCACCGCCACAGGTGTTGGCGCCGGACCTGCGCGATGCCGGGACGGTCTACATGGACGTGCCGTTGCGGTTCTCCCGCTTCTACCGCATGGACGTCAGGTACCAACCGGGCGGCATGATCGCCGTCGGCTCGCCCAGCTTCGTGGCCGGAGCGATGATCGGCCGCTCGATCGGTGCCAGCATCGGCTACCTACGGGCGGCCAGCGTGTCCCGCCTCCAGTGGCGGGGACACCATGTCGCCCGAGTCGTCGTCACCGCAACCGCCACCTGGTGCCAGGTGCAGGGCCGGTGGCTGGCCTTTGACCACACCGCGGTCCTGGACTACCGGCTTGGCCCGGACCAGTCGTGCGTCCTCACGTTCGGCGACATCGTGCCGTTGCGGCTGCACGGTCCGTCGGTGTGGTGCCACGCGGTGCTGTACGCGTACCTGCGCTACGGCGCGGGAGCGTGGCAGGACGCCGCTTTCCTGTATCCGCTGCGCCAGGCCGCGCAGCAGTTCGCCACCGCCGCGCGCTGACCGGAACCCCGCGTGCCCGCCGGCCGGGCGGGTAGCCCGCCGGTCCGCAACCGGCAGCGGGGCATCGGTTGCCGCGGGATTGCCCGCTAACGGGTTCGCTAACGCCGGGCCGGGATTGTCGAGGCAGGCACCGGCTCGGCCGCGAGGCGACGCTGATGAGGGGTGGCGAGGAGCGGGGATGGACGGCATCGGGCAGGATCAGCATCCGGACGTGGTGGCCGAGGTGGGGCAACGCCTCGGGCAGGGTTTGGCCGTGCTGGCCACGCTGGGCGAGGCCGCGGCCCGGCTGGCCGCCGAGGAGATGCGCCGCAAGGCGCAGCGCGAGGAGCGCGCCGAGCAACTGCGCGACCGGTTGCGGGCCCAGGAGAAGAAACGCGCACAGCAGGACGGCTTGGCGCGGCACGCCGAGCTGCGCCGGGCGGCGCAGCGTGACCGGCGGCTGATCGCACTGGCCGTCGACGAGGACTGGCTGGCCCGCGCCGATCTGCTGGACCTGGCCCCGGTGTGGCGGGCGGCCCGGGTGCGCGAACCGGAGTTTCCGGAGGCCCGGGCGGCGGCCGAGATCGTGGAGGAGCGGCTGCGGGACATGTACCCGCGGCCGATGGACCTCTACGACCGCGCGGTCGCCAACGGAACCTCCCGGGCGGAGGCGATGTTCAGGGCCGCGCACGAGATGGCCCGGACCCGGCCCGCCCGTCCACACGGCGGCCGTCACTCCCCGGCCGTGCAGGCCGGGCCGGAACCGGTCGTCGGCGCCGAAGCCTTCGATGCGGCGCTCGCGCAGGAGCGCGCGCGGCTGGCCGATGGCGTGCCCTCAGCCTCGTACGCCGAGGAACTGCAACGGCTCGGCACCGGGGGTGCCGCCGCCGCGCAGGCGCTGCACGAGACGCTGGCCGCCCGCGCCGGGCAGGAAATGCGGCAGGGCCGCGCGGACGCGGCCGTCCCGGACGACCCGGACACGGCGAACGTCGACGAGCACGCCGCCACAGGAATGCCCCACAACGCCCGCGACGTCGGCGCGGCCAACCGCGACGCCGCCGGGGCGCGGACCGCGGCGCAGTTGGCCGCGGAGTGGTACCCCGACGGGCTGCACCAGTCCGGTGTGCTCCCGGCGCACGTCGCCGGCCGGCAGCCGGCCACCACCCGAACCCCGGTCCACAACGGCCGGCCGACAACGGTGCGGACCCGATGAACGCCGCGACCACGACGCAGCCGGGCCCGGCGGGCCAGCCCGCAGCAGCGGCCGGGCAGGCGCCGGCCAACCCGCCGCTGTATCCGCATCTGGAAGCCTGGGTGGTCGGCTACTTCACCCCGATGTTCCTGCACCGGGTCCCGGGCAGCCCGCGGGTGCGGTGGTGCCCCCACTGGTGGGACCACGCCGAAGCGATCGCCCGGTTGACCGTGTTGTGGAACGGCTGGGAAGCCGCCCGCTGGGAGCCCTCGGCCAAGCCCGGCTGGTGGCTGGACCTCGACCACCATCTGCCGATCCTGCTGGGCTTGGAGGGTCCGTTCCGCGCCTGCCGCCAACCGGAGGGTCACCGGCCGGGCAAGCACGAGCCCGACGTGGTCGCCAGCGTGGAACCGGCACCGTCGGGCTGGTGGGACTGACCACCGGGACGCGTACCTCCAACAAGCGCAGGCCCGGCTGTGTGGCCACGTGTACGCGGCGGTGCGAGGCGTTACCTGACGCGGGCTGGCGCGGCCGGCAGAGCACGTCGGGTCGTCCGCGCCGGCAACGGTGCCGGCGCCGCTGTTGCGGCGCCGGCCGCCTGGTCCTGGCGGGCGAGTTGGGCGGCGTTGCGGGCGCGGCCGGCCTGCTCGGCTCTGGGCTGCACCACCAGCGCGGCGGTTGTCGCGCCGCCGAGGCGGGCGAGCTGGGCGACGGCGTTGGGCAGGGTGCGCCATTCGACGGCGCGGCGGATTGCCTCCGGTGCGGTGTGGGCCAGTGTCCGCCCGGCGAGCACGATCTGGCGTAGGGGTGCGTCGATGCGGTTGACGCCGATGGCGCCGCCGCGCACCGACGCAGTCACGGCGCCGTCGCCGGCCACGGCCGGGGCGTTCGGGTCTCGCCGGAAGGCGTTGCCGCGCAGGGTGTGTGCCGCGGTGAGCGGCGCGAACCACCGCCCGGTGGAGCCGTAGGCTTTCACGTCGCCGGCCCAGGCGACGGTGAACGGACGGGGCCCGGGGACGGGTCGGTCACCGTCGAAGCTGGTGAGCACGGCGATGGTGGCATCGCCGCGGCCGGTGCCGGGTTGGGCGAAGTGCGCGTTGAGCGCGGTGCGGGCGATGGCGATCGCCTGGCGGGCGCCGACCAGGACCGCGACGCGGCCGGCGACCTCGGCGGCCAGCCGGGCGGCGTCGCGGTCGCCGGCCGCGTCGGTGACCCCTTCGGCCAGGACCCACACCGTGTGGCCGGTACGCGGGTCGTGCTGAACCCATGCTGCGGCAGGCGCGGCGGGCGGGCAGATGCGGGCATAGCGGTGGCCTACGACGTCCGGGTCGGGAAACCCGGCGCCGCCCAGCGGCGTCGCGGTGCGCCCGCGCTGTGGTTGAGGTGTGGCGGCCGGCGCTGGTGCAGCCGGGTCGTGGTGGTCCGGGTCGGCGGCGGTGTCGTCGTTCGGTGGGTAGATCGCCTCGAACACGGTGAGCGGATTCAGGTCCAGCCGGGTGGCCAGGTGTGCGGACAGCCGGGCCGCGTGGCCGGGGTCGCGGGTGGCGGCGTCGGCGACCAGCGGCGCCGCCGCGTGCAACGCGTTGAAGCGGCCGGGGATCTCGTCGAGGCGGAACCGGGCGAGCTGCGCTTCGATGAGCAGGTCGACCAGCGGCCGGCGGGCCTGCTCCAACGTCTGCACGGCGCTGGCCCGCCCGTGGGCGACCAGCGCGGCGGGGTCGGTGCCGGCCGGCAGGGAGATGGCGTCGAGGGGGCCGGGCCAGCCGCGCAGCAACTCGTAGGACTTGGTGACGGCCGCGCGGCCGGCGGTGTCCGGGTCGAAGGCCACCACCAGCGGCGTGCCGGGCGGGACCGCGTCGGTGAGCCGGGCGACCTGCTCGGCGGTCAGTGCGGTGCCGCACGGGGCGACCGCGATGTAGGGCTGCCGGTAGGCGTCCGCGTCGAGTGACTGTCGCAGCCGAGCAATGGCGACGACGTCGGCGGGGCCTTCGACGAGCATCACCGCCGCCGGCTCGGTGTCCCCGCCGAGCTGTTCGGCCATGCCGTACAGCAGGTGTTTCTTGCTGTAGATCGCGGTGGTCGTGGTGTTGCGGTACTTCGGCGTGTCCGCCCGTCCGGACAGGTCCCGGCCGGTAAACGCCACGACCTGCGCGTCGGCGTCGCGAATGGGGAACATGACCCGGTCGCGGAATACGTCGATGATGTTGCCGTTGCTCGCGGCGGTGACCAGCCCGGCGGCGAGCAGCTCGCCGTCGCTGAATCCGGCGGCGCGCAGGTGGTCGCGTAGGTGGGTCCAGCCGCGGGGGGCGTACCCGATCGTCCATGGCCGGGCGTGGGCGGTGGCGGCGACGATGCCGCGGCTGCGCAGGTACGCAAGCGCCCGGTGCTCGTCGAGCACATGGGAGCAGTAGAACTCGGCCGCGGCCCGGTGCGCCGCGACGAGGCGCTGCGGGTCCGGGTCGAGCTGGCGGGTCATGGCCGCCTGGCCGGACCGCGGAACCGGGGCACGGTCGGGGTTGTCCGGCGGGCCGCCGCGGCGGGGCCGCCGGCCGCCTCGCCGGAATCGGCGATCGGCCACAGCCCCGCCTGCGGTTGTTCGTGGGCCAGGTCGTTGCCGGGCCGGGTCGCGGTCCCGCCGATCACTGCGGGTGCGGGTGGGGTGGGCAGCCGCACGCCATCGGCGGTGAGGTCGCCGACGATGCGTTCGCGTTCGGCGGCGTCGGAGATCTGCGCGACGGCGGCGGCGGTGTGGGCGCTGAGCACCGGCGCGCCGACGGCGCGGAACCACGGGTTGAGTTCCAGCATCGCGGGGCGGGCGCCGGAGGCGAGCAGGATGGCGGTGCCGCGCTTGAGCGCGCGCACGTCTTCGGGGCCCATGATGCGTTGCCGGCGGGTGCTGATCTGTCGGGACAGGTGCCCGGTGGCGTCACGGGTCAGCGACAGCGTGGCCACATCGTGTTCGCCGATCAACGTGGACATGTCGGCGGCGAAGCGGGGGTCGTCGCTGCCGGCGCCGACGAGCTTGACGGTGGCCGCGCCCCACAGGGTGCCCATGCCGCGGTCGCCCCACACGGTGGTGCCCTGCTGGTAGGTCTGCAGGATGGTGACCAGGATGATGCCGCGGCCGCCGTAGTGGCTGTAGAGCTGCGGCAGGTCCGCCAGCGGGCAGATGTTGGCGGCCTCGTCGAGCATGCACAGCATCGGCGGGTCCAACCGTCCGCCGCGGGCTTCGGCGCGACGTACCCCGTAGCGCATCACCTGGTCGGTCATCGCCGCCACGAGGGGCCCGGAGGAGCCGGCGCCGTCTTTGGACAGCAGGTACAGGGTGTCGGTGGACACCGGGAACGCGTCGGGGTCGAAGCGGGGCAGTGCGGCGTCGGCGGGTTGGTTGACCCAGGCCATGATGCGCGGGTCCTGTAGGCACTTGGCGGCGGTGCGGGCGGTTTCGTAGATGCCGTCGCGGGTCTCCGGCGCCCCGTTCTGCCGGCCGCGCAAGGCCCGGGCGACCTCGGGGTAGCCGTAGTAGAACAGCAGCGAGACCGGTTCGTCGTCGTTGGCGTCGGCCAGCCACGCCTGCACGTCCGACATGCCTGACCCGCTGGCCGCAGCGGCGAGGAAGAAGCTGGTCAACAGATCCTCCGCTGCGAGGAGCCAGAAGTCTTCGCCCTTGTCCCGGCGGATCGGCTGCACGAAGTGCGACGCCATGCGGGCGGCGTCCTCGACGGAGGCGACCGCGGCGAGTGGGTTCCACCACCAGTGCTGCCCGGTGCGGGTGACGGCCTGTGGGTCGAACACCCACACCCGGCCGGCGCGGGCGCGCGTGGTGTGCGTGGTGGCCCACACATCGGCCCGGTTCGACGTGGCCACCACGGCGCCGGGGGCGTCGAGGATCAGCGGGACGGCGACCGCGGTGGTCTTCATCGCCCGCGGACCCATCACCGCCAGGATCCCGTCCTCCCAGGAGGCGCGTAGCAGCGGACCGCGCCTGCGTTTGGGCAGCAGCATCGTGCCCAACACCAGGCCGATGTCGGCCGGCTTGAGGTGCTTGTCCGGGGTGTCGGCGATGCTGGGCCGAAGCTGGCGGGCCCGTCGGGTGACGCCGGCCGGGGTGAGGTCGGCGA
>Ga0137374_10005918_pt1 | contig 14549 bp, 14 predicted proteins | sample SagtaG_20_FD_104811 | JGI IMG/M metagenome (GOLD analysis project Ga0137374, IMG submission 104811) | Vadose zone soil microbial communities from Sagehorn Ranch, Mendocino, California, USA - Sage1_R_100_16 metaG | ecosystem: Environmental > Terrestrial > Soil > Vadose zone | place: USA...
CGGCAGATCGGGGAACGCGGTGCTAGAATCCGCCGGCCTTCAACCCCCGAGCCCCCCATGTCCCAGCGCACGCCCCTCTACGAAAGACACGTACGTGCCGGCGCCCGCCTGGTGGAGTTCGCCGGGTGGGAGATGCCGGTCCAGTACGCCGGGATCCTGGCGGAGCACGAGGCGGTCCGGACGCGCGTGGGCCTCTTCGACGTGTCGCACATGGGCGAGGTCGTCTTCCGCGGCCCGAAGGCGCTCGCGGCGCTCAACCGGGTCTTCACGAACGACCTCTCCAAGGTCGCCGACGGCCAGGCGCAGTACGGGTGCCTCTGCCGCGAGACCGGCGGGATCGTGGACGACGTCGTCGTGTACCGGCGCTCCGCCGAGGATCTCCTCGTCTGCGTGAACGCCGGGAACCGCCAGAAGGACTTCGACTGGCTCGCCTCGCACGCCGGCGGCGCCGACGTGAAGAACGAGTCGGACGACTGGGCGCAGCTCGCGCTGCAGGGCCCGCGCGCCGCCCAGCTCCTGCAGCGGCTCACGAAGGTGAACCTCTCGCAGCTGCGCTCGTACCGTTTCGCGCCGGGCGACGTCGCAGGGATCCCGTGCCTCGTCGCGCGCACCGGCTACACCGGCGAGGACGGCTTCGAGCTGTTCTGCCCGTCCGCGCAGGGCCCGCGGCTGTGGGACGCGCTCTTCGAGACGGGCAAGCCCGAGCAGCTCGAGGCCGCGGGCCTCGGCGCGCGCGACTCGCTGCGGCTCGAGATGGCCTACCGGCTCTACGGCTCGGACATGGACGACTCGACGACGCCGCTCGAGGCGGGGCTCGCCTGGGTGGTGAAGCTCGAGAAGGGCGAGTTCATCGGCCGCGACGCGCTCGTCCGCCAGCGCGAGCAGGGCGTCCCGCGCAAGCTCGTCGGCTTCACGCTCACCGACCCCGGGATCCCGCGCCACGGATACCCCGTGCTGCAGGACGGCCGGAAGGTCGGCGACGTGACGAGCGGCACGAAGAGCCCGAGCCTCGAGATCCCCATCGGCCTCGCGTACGTGCCGACGGGCCTCGCGGCCGAGGGCTCCACGTTTGCGGTCGAGATCCGCGGCCGGGCGGCGGCCGCGCGGGTGGTGAAGACGCCGTTCTACGTTCGGAAGTAGGGAGGAGCCGACACATGGAATTCCCCGAGGACCTCAGGTACACGCGCGAGCACGAGTGGGCGCGCACGAAGGGCACCCGCATCGTGGTCGGGATCACGGACTTCGCCCAGGATCAGCTCGGCGACGTCGTCTACGTCGAGCTGCCCGACGTCGGCGATCCGGTGAAGAAGGGCGAGTCCTTCGGCGTGGTCGAGTCGACGAAGGCGGTCTCCGAGCTCTTCGCGCCGATCTCCGGGAAGGTCGTCGAGGTGAACAGCCCGCTCTCCGACGCCCCCGAGACGATCAACGAGGATCCGTACGAGGAGGGCTGGATGATCGCGATCGAGCCCTCGGACCCAAAGGAGCTCGAGGCGCTGATGGACGCGAAGACGTACCGCGCGTTCGTCCAGGAGCAGGAGTAGCAGGAGCCCCCATTGCGATACCACCCGCACACGCCCGAGGACGTCCGGGCGATGCTCGACGCCGCCGGCGCGAAGAGCCTGGACGACCTGTTCCGCTCCATCCCCGCCTCGCTCCGCCTGAAGCGGCCGCTCGACGTGCCGCCCGCGGTGGACGAGATCTCGCTGTTCGCGGAGCTCGGCCGGCTCGCCGCCCGGAACGACGTCTCGCACCCGCCGTTCGCGGGCGCCGGCTGCTACCCGCACCACGTGCCGCCGGCGGTGGACCAGCTCCTGCTCCGCGGCGAGTTCTTCACCGCCTACACCCCGTACCAGCCGGAGGTCTCGCAGGGGACGCTGCAGGCGCTCTTCGAGTGGCAGACATTCGTGTGCCTCCTCACCGGCCTCGACGTGTCGAACGCCTCGATGTACGACGGCGCGACCGCGACCGCCGAGGCCGCGCTCATGGCGACGCGGCTCACCGGTCGCAAGAAGATCGTCGTCTCGGCGGCGCTTCACCCCGAGTACCGCAAGGTCCTCGCGACCTACCTGCGCTCGACCCACGACGAGATCGCGGTCGTCCCGTTCGGCCCGGACGGCCGGACGGACCTCGCCGCGCTCGAGCGGGCGGTTGGGTCCGACGCCGCGTGCGTCATCGCGGGCTGGCCCAACTTCCTCGGCGTCGTCGAGCCGCTCCCCGAGATCGTCCAGATCGCGCGGCGGGCCGGCGCGCTCACCGTCGCCTCGACCGCGGAGGCGGTCGCGCTCGGGCTCCTCCAGTCCCCGGGCGCCCTCGGCGCGGATGTCGCGGTCGGCACGTTCCAGTCGTTCGGGAACGCGATGAACTTCGGCGGCCCCGCGCCCGGCTTCTTCGCGACGCGCGAGGCCAACGTGCGGCAGATGCCGGGCCGGATCTGCGGCGCGACGCTCGACAAGCACGGGCGGCGCGGGTTCGTGCTCACCCTCTCGACCCGCGAGCAGCACATCCGCCGCGAGAAGGCGACGTCGAACATCTGCACCAACTCCGGCCTCGCCGCGCTCGCCGCCACGATCCACCTCTCGCTCCTCGGGAAGGCGGGGCTCTCGCACCTCGCCCGCCTGAACCACGCGCGCGCGCGGATGCTGCGCGCGGCGATGGAGCGCGTCGGCGTCCGGCCGGCCTTCTCGGGCCCGGTGTTCAACGAGCAGGTCTTCGACGTGGGTGACGCCGAGGCGGTCGTCGCGCGGCTCGCGAAGAAGGGGATCGTCGCGGGGGCGCCGCTCGCGCGGTGGTACCCCGACCACCCGAGGGCGAAGGGCGCCCTCCTCTGCGTCGCGACGGAGCTCCACTCCGAGGAGCTCATCGAGCTCTTCGCACGATCGGTGAAGGGCTAGCCATGTCGAACCCCACCGGCTGGAAGCCCAGCATGGAGAAGGACGCGAAGGTGCCCGCCGCCGCGGCGATGGCGGCGGCGGATGGCACCGGCCTCGGCGGCGCCACGCGCGGGCTCGTGCACGAGGAGGCGCTCCTGTTCGAGCGCGGCTCCACCGGGCGCTGCGGCGTGTCGCTCCCGCCCCTCCCGGCGGGCCACGACGTGCAGGACCTGCCCGCCGCGCTCGTGCGCGGCGGCGTCGACGGCCTTCCCGAGATCTCCGAGCTCGAGGTGGTCCGCCACTTCACGCGGCTGTCGATCTGGAACCACGGGATCGACACGGGCTTCTACCCGCTCGGCTCCTGCACGATGAAGTACAACCCGAAGTCGTCGGAGGCGCTCGCGCGCCTCGCCGGCTTCGCGAACGTCCACCCCCTGGCGCCGCCCGAGCTGTGCCAGGGCGCGCTCGAGCTCATGTGGCGCCTCGAGCGGGCGCTCTCGGAGATCGCGGGGTTCGACACGACGGCGCTCTCGCCGGCGGCCGGCGCCCACGGCGAGCTCTGCGGGGTCATGGTGATCCGCGCGTATCACGAGTCGAAGGGGAACGCGCGCCGCAAGGTGCTCCTCCCCGACACGGCGCACGGCACGAACCCCGCGTCCGCCGCGCTCAACGGATACGACGTCGTCCAGCTCGCCTCCGGGCCGGACGGCCGCCTCCACCCCGAGGCGGTCCGGGCGGCGATGGACGAGGACGTCGCCGCGATCATGCTCACGAACCCGAACACCCTCGGGATCTTCGAGAGCCACATCCAGGAGATCGCGGAGATCGTCCACGCGAAGGGCGGCCTCGTGTACGGCGACGGCGCGAACATGAACGCGCTGCTCGGCGTCGCGCGCCCCGGCGATATGGGGTTCGACGTCATCCAGTACAACCTGCACAAGACCTTCGCGACGCCGCACGGCGGCGGCGGCCCGGGCTCCGGCCCGGTCGCCGTGAAGGCGCACCTCGCTCCGTTCCTGCCGCTGCCCGTCGTCGTGAAGGAGGGCGAGGCCTACCGGCTCGTCACCGACGCGAAGGAGCGGCCGAAGAGCGTCGGGCGCCTGCGCGAGTTCTGGGGCAACTTCGGGATGTTCGTCCGCGCGTGGGCGCTCATCCGCGAGTACGGCCCCGACGGGCTCGCCGATACCGGGAAGCTCGCGGTCCTCAACGCGAACTACGTCCGCGCCCTCCTCCGCGGCGTCTACAACCTGCCGTACGAGACCGACTCGCTCCACGAGGTGGTCTTCGACGACAAGCTCCAGAAGGCGAACGGCATCGCGACGATGGACGTCGCGAAGCGGCTCATCGACCACGGCTTCCACCCGCCCACGATCTACTTCCCGCTCGTGGTGTCGGGCGCGATCATGATCGAGCCGACCGAGACCGAGTCGAAGGAGACGATCGAGCGCTTCGTCGCCGCGATGAAGGCGATCGCGGAGGAGGCGAAGGCGGATCCCGACGCGCTGCACGCGGCGCCATCCCGGCCGATCCGCGCGCGGCTCGACGAGACGCGCGCGGCGCGCAAGCCGGTCCTCCGCTGGCGCCCGGGCATCAAGGTCGAGTAGTCGCATGCCATAACCCCGTCGCCTGCTGCGGCGTGCTCTCTCCCCCGGAGGGTCGCGCCGCGCCTCCCGCGCCCACGGGGGGTATGATCCGATCACGCCGCCCGTCCGGGCGGTGCGCTCGGAGGCCCTGATGCGTGCGCGCCGGCTCGTCCTCCTCGTCCTCCTCGTCCTCGCCGTCCTCCTCGCGGCGCCCGCGGCGCGGGCGGCGGCCCCCGCACTTCCCGAGACCGGCCCCCTCCTCGCGCTCCGCGCCGGGTTCGGCGTCCCCCAGGGCTCGATCGCGCGGGCCGGGCCCGACGTTTCGGACGTGGTCGCCCGGAAGGTGCCGCTCGGGTTCGAGCTCGGGTACCGCCTCGGCCGCCGGGTCTGGGGGGAGCTCCAGTTCGAGATCGCGCCCGCGACCGCCGCGTCCGCGCTCTGCGCGGCGGGCACCTCCTGCTCCGCGTCCGACGTCCGCTTCGGCCTCGCCCTCCAGCTGCGACTGCTGCCCGATAGGAGGATCGACCCGTGGATCGGCGTCGGCGCCGGCGTGGAGGTCATGAACGCCGAGGGGCTCGACGCTGCCACCGCGACGCGGACGGAGTGGAGCTGGGCGGGCCTCGAGCTCCCGTTCGTCGAGGCCGGGGTGGACGTCGCGGTGTCCCGGGAGGTCGCCGTCGGACCCTGGGCCTCGGTCGGCTTCGGGCGCTTCACGAGCGAGTCGATGCGCGCGAACGGCGGCGATACCGTGAGCGGCGCCGTACACGGGCGCGCGACGCACCGCTGGCTCACCGCCGGGCTGCGCGCGACCTTGAAGCTCTAGCGCACGAGCTTCCGCCAGAGGAGCGCGATCCCCGCCCCCATGACGAGCGACGCGGCGAGCGCCCACGGGTTGCCCGGAGCCTCGCGCGTGCGCAGCACGACCGCCTGCTCCGACGCGATCGCCGCGAGCCGGAGCTCGCCGCCGCGCGGCAGCGCGAGCGCACCGCCGCGCGCGAGGAGCCGCACCTGGTCCGCGCCGGAGGGCCCGCGCGCACCGACCACCGCGGCGGGCGCGCCGCCCTCGCCGGGCACGAGCCGCACGAGCCGCACGTCCTCCCCCGCGATCCGGCAGCGCTGCCCCTCCGCGAGCGCGCACGCGGCGTCGCCGGCGGCGATCCGCGCGACCCAGGTCCGGCCGAGATCGACGAGGAGCGCGAGCGACGCGCCGCCGCCCGCCGAGAGCGGCACGTTGTAGCCGACCGTCTCCTGCGCGAGGCGACCCGCCGCGTCGCGCACCTCGAGGCGCGCCCAGGCCTCGCGCGGCATGCCGTCGGGGAGCGCGTCCACCTCCAGCGAGAGGAGCCGCACCTCGCCGAACCCCGGAAGGTCCTGCCACCCCGACGCGACGAGCACGCCCGCGCCGTCCCGTCCGAGGAAGCCGCCCGCGACGTGCGCCGCGAGCGCGAGCAGGAAGCCGACGTGGACGACCGATGCGGCGTAGGCGGTCGGCGCACGCACGCCCGCGCGCCACTTGCGCACGACGGTGTCCCACGTCGCGAGCACCGTGTTCAGCGCGTAGAGCGCCGCGACCGGGAAGAGCAGGTACAGCCACAGGTGGGCGGGGTGGACCGGCGTGAAGAAGCCGCGCAGGTCGTCCATGTGGATCGGCGCGGACGCGCCGTCGCGCGTCGCGGTGAGGACGACCGAGCCGACGGCGAGGAGGACGACCGTCGCGTAGCCGCAGGCGAGGCCGAGCCCCTGCGAGCGGAGCCACCCGAGCCGGTCGCCGCGCGGCCGCCCTGCGCCCGGGGGCGCCTCCGCCCCGCGCTCGGCCGGAACGCCTCCGGGCCGCGCATCATCCAAAGGCATGCGAGGACCGGGCGAAGAAGAACGAGGTGCCGACGTATGCGACGAGGACGAGGAGGAAGCCGACGACCGCGAGCGCCGGGCGCGCCCACGGCCGCGGCTGGAAGGACGGCGTGAGCTTCACGTGCACGAACGCGGCGTAATGGAACCAGAGGATCACCGACCAGATCACCTTGGCGTCCCACACGAAGTAGGCGCCCCAGGCGACGACGCCCCAGACGCCGCCCGTCACCATCGCGAGCGACCACAGGACGAGCCCCCACAGCGCGAGCCGGTCCACGAGCGCGAGCCATTCGCCCTCGCGCCGCACCCACCAGGCGACGGCGGCCGCGCCGGCGGCGGCCCACGTCGCGTACGCGAGGAACGAGAGCGGGACGTGGAGCGGGTACCAGATCGTCCGCATGAGCGGCGGCGGCCAGCGGAGATCGCCCGGGAAGGCGAGCGCAGCCGCCATCGCCGCGGCGAGCACGGCGAGGAGCGGCACGAGGTAGGCGCGCACCGGCCGGAACGCGACGGTCGTGACGATCGCCATCGCGAGAGCCGCGGCGCTGAACGACTCCATCTTGTTCGTGAGCGGGAAGAACTCGATCGCGAGGCCGCGCGCGAGGGTCGCGCCGAGGTGGAGGGCGACGCCCGCCGCGAGGATCGGGCGCGCGGCCCGCGGGCGGAGGAGCGCCGCGACGGCCGCGAGCGCGTACGCGGCGGCGGCGGCCCAGAGGAGCCGCGCGAGCCATGGGTGAGCGGCTGCCATGAGCTCGGGCGGAGTGAGTCCCATCGATCCCATCGGGCGCGCGAGGATACCGAGGATGGCAGGGGGCCACCAGCCCGCGCCGGCCCCTCGCCTCCGAGGCTCAGGGCTCCGAGGGCGGGCGCCAGAAGACGATCCCCCGGCGATCGCCGGGGAACATCGTGAATCCGAACGGGAACCGGACCTCGCCGTCTCCGTGGAACATCCCGCGGGGCGGGTTCGGAAAGGGCTGCGCGGCGCGCACCGACGCCACCGCGAGCCGATCGAAGAAGTCCACGTTTGACGACTGCATCACCGCGAGGTCCTTCACGTTGCCGTCGGTGTCCATCGTGATGCCGAGGACCACCGTGCGCTCCCGGTAGAAGAAGAGCGAGCCGTCCGGGTCGCGCTGCCGCTGCGCGTCGCGGACGCGCGGGATCCACTGCTGCGCGACCTCGCTCTTGAAGCGGTTCATGAACGTCGCGTACTTGAACTCCCGCGCCTGCAGCCAGGTCTCCTCGCCCTCGGGGAGCCCCTCGCCGACGCCGTCCATCGAGGGCCCGCCCGCGATCCGCGCGAGCGCCTCGCGCGAGACCGAGAGATCCGGGCCGGCCTTGCCGCGCCGCCCCCGCTCCCCCCCTTCCCCGAGCTCCGGCATCCGCAGCTCGCCCTGCGGGCGCGCCATGGCCACCCGATCGCCCGGGGCGCCCTCGCGACCCGGCGCGCCGGTGTCCTGGCCGCCCGGCTGCACGTTCCGCTTAGGGGCCGGCGCGGCGGCGGAAGCCTTCCCCTCCGCGCCGGCCTCCGGCCGCAGCGCGACGCGCGGACGGTTGTCGGCGTGGCGCGAGACCGTCTCCTTCTCCACGCGGGTGTTCCGGTCGGAGAGGAACTTCGCGTTGGGCGGGGGCTCGGACGAGGCCTTCTGGTCCGGAGAGAGCTCGACGACGCGCCCCGCGGGCCGCTCCTCGGGGGCGGGCGGCGACGGCGCGGCCGGCCGCTGCGAGCCGGCGACGGCCCGATTCGCGTCCCACTGCGCGGACGAGAGCGGCGCAAGCGCGACCCGCGTCCGGTCGACCGCGGCGGTCGGGAGGCGGAAGGCGCCCGCCGCGGCGAGCGCCCAGAGCAGCAGCGCGTTCAGCGCGAGCGACGCGACGACGGCGGCTGCGGCGCGACGGAGCGGCCGCTCCGTCCGCTTCTGTCGCCTGAGGCTCGGGCCGAGGTGGGCCATCCGTTCCTGATGTTAACAGCCGGGCGGCCGGATTCCCGCAGGTTACCGCCGCGCTCCACCGCGGCCGTACGCTCCCCGCGCGGGGATCAGGTCGCCGGGGCCAGGGGCGCCGCGCGCGTCGCCTTCCGGAAGCGCTGGAGCCGCTCCCACGCGACGGAGATCGCCCAGGTCACGCCGATCATCGCGACGATCCCCAGGACGGTGCTGCCGAAGGAGAGCGACTTCCGGACGGAACCGACGTCGGTCCGCCACGAGATCCACTCGAGGATCGCGCCGTATGTGAGCTCGACGGACGCGATGTAGCCGACGAGCGACTGGCGCCCCATGAGCGTGAGCCACCCGAGAGGGCGCTCCGCGGCGTCAGGCACGAGCTGCAGGAGGCCCGTGAACGCGACGCAGATCGCGAGCCGCATCGCGAACCAGGACGGCGAGGTGCGCCAGAAGCTCTGGTACGCGTAGACGGGCGACCAGCGGTCCGCCCACCACGCGAGCGCGAACAGCGCCGCCGCGAGGCCGAGCCAGACGGCCGGGCGGTTTCGCCCGAGCGCGAGCGGGGCGAGCGCCGAGCCGGCGAGCAGGAAGGCGACCCAGTTGAAGAGGTGGAAGTTCGCGCGCGGCCAGCTCGCGTACAGGTACGCGTAGAGCACATCGACGAGCCGGCTCGGCGCCGTCCGCAGCGCCGCGTCGCCGGCCGCGCCCGCCTGGGACACGTCGTAGTGGCGGAGCGCGTCCGCGAGGAGCGGGGTCGCGAGCACGACCGCGATCGCCGCGAGCCCCGCGAGCGCGGCGCTGACGCGCCGCGGGCGACCGACGCACAGCAGCGCCGTCGCGGCGAGCCCGACCGCGATGACGTTGAGGATGTCGACCTTCAGGATGTCCGCCCAGCCGCCGGGCCTGGACCAGGCGCCGCCGAGCAGGTACTCGGCGATCCGGAAGCCGTAAGCCACGCCGAGCAGCCACAGCGCGCGCCGGAACGCCTGGCTTCGCCGCGCGTCCGGCGGGAGCCCCTTGCGCTCCTGCGCCGCGTCGCCGAGCGCCTGCGAGAGCCCGGCCATGTAGAGGAAGCCCGGCGCCGCGAAGCCGCCAATCATGTCGAGGACGACGTGCGGCGTGACCCACGACCCGCCGAGCAGCCCGAACGGCCAGCTCGCACCGGTCGCCGCCGGCGAGAGCCACGCGTCGAGCACGTGCACCTCGACCATGAACAGCACGGCGAGGCCGCGCTGCCAGTCGAGCCAGAGCTTCCGCCTCGGAGCCGCGCTCTCCCCTCTCGGCTCCGTGGAGAGGGGGGCATGGGGGGCTGCGGTGGTCACTTGTCGCGGTACGTGATGCGACCGCGCGTGAGGTCGTAGGGCGACAGCTCGAGCTTCACGCGGTCACCGGGGATGATGCGGATGTGGAACTTCTTCATCTTCCCGGACGCATACGCGAGGACGGTCGGGCCCTGATCGACCTTCACGCGGTACATCCCCCCGGCGAGTGCCTCCTCGACGGTCCCCTGTACCTCGATGCCCGCTTCCTTCTCGCTCACTCTCTCTCTCCTCAAGCGCGAGCGGCCTCGGTCACCCGAGGCCGCCCAGGAACTTCACGAGATGATGACTAGCCCTTCCGAACGCCGGCCGCCCGCATACCGTTGGGGCCCCCGAACCCGTTCGCGTCATTGAACCACCCCACGGTCCCGATCGCCATCGCTTCACGCTTCCTCGGAGCTCCAGCACGACCCCACCGCAGGCCCACGGAGGTGGAGGGGCACGGACCCTCGAGCCGGGCGTGAACTATCTCCGAAAGGCCCGGGGACGGTCAAGGCGAGGAACGCTGGGGTTGCGCGCAATGATGACCGCCGGGGTCAATCTCGTCGCCGCGCGGATCACCCGGGGCTTCACCGTGAGAGGGCGGCGAGGAGCGCGCTCGCGCGCGCGCCGACGCGCTCGTCGGACGTGAGGCGGGAGAGCTCCTCCCGCGCCGCTTCACGGTCGGCCGCCGCGGCGAGGAGGCTCTCCGCGCGCGCGAGCCGGACGACCGAATCGCCGGGCGCGAGCTTGGCGGCCACCTCGGCGCAGAACCGCGCGGCGAGCGGCTGGCCCAGCCGCCGGTGAGCGCGCGAGAGGAGCGCCCAGGCGCAGGCGTCGAGGTGGTTCGTCACGACGAGCCCCTCCAGGATCGCGCGCGCCGTCTCGACGCGGCCCGCCTCGAGCTCGGCCTCGGCGAGCGCGGCTATCGCGTCGCCCATCTCGCGGGTGATCCCCTGGATCTCGGCGAGCGTCCGGGCGTCCTCCGCCCCGTCCACGAAGTTCACGTTCAACATGGGTCGTCTCCTCAGCGGACGTTCTGGATGACGGCCATCCGCGTGTCGTGGCCGGTGCGGAGCAGGTTCGAGACGAGCGAGAACATCTCCTTCTGCTGGTCCATGATCCGCTGGATCTCCATGAGCTTCAGCTGGGCGTCGCGATCCGAGGAGAGCGCGCCGTCCCCGGGCGCGGACCCGGCGCTTCCGCTCGACGCGCCGGTGGAGGAACCCGAGACGGCGCCGGAGGAGGCCGGCGCGACGGTCGAGGCGACCGCGGCGCTCGCCGCCTCGTTCCCGATCGACGTCGCGAGCCCCGCGGCGGCGTCGATGAGCGCTGGGCCGTAGCGAAGCGCGACGGGCGCGAGCTGCGGGAACCCCGCCGCCGTCGCCGCCGCCGCGAGCACCGGGCCGCCGACCTTCGAGAGGACCTCCCGCGCGAGCGGGCTCTGGAGCACCGACAGCGCGATCCCGACCTGCGGGAAGAACTGCTTCGCGACGTTCACGATCGCGCCGATCGAGCCGAGGACCCCGCTGCTCTTCGTCGACTTCGAGGTCGCGGAGGAGGTCGAGCCCCCGGACGCCTTCGCGGACGCGTCGGCCCCCTTCAGCTCCTTCATCTTCGCCTCGAGATCCTTGTCCCACTTGCCGTTCAGGTACGCGAGGAGGCGCACGAGCTTCTCCTCGATGGAGAGCCTCTTGTCGTCGAGGAAGGCGAGCGCGCTCGACGTCTTCTCGGTGGAGCTCGACTTCGACGTCGAGGCCTTGGGCGTGGCCGCGCCCTGCGCGTAGCCCGCGCCGGAGGAGCTGGAGCTCGACTTCGTGGCCTTCGAGGTCTTCGCCGCGGCGCTCGCGGCGACGCCCCCGAGCGCGCCGGCGGCGGAGCCGACCGCGACGCCGACGATGGCGTCGGCGACCGCCGCGCGCACGGCGCCGGCGCCCGCGTTCGCGGCGGCCTGCGCCGCGTCCGCCGCGCCGGCCCCGGCGAGGTAGGCGAGGGAGTTCGTGATGGAGGGGAGCATGAAGGTCCTTTCGAGGGTCCCGGCGGCCGCACCGGTCGCCGAGCGGGAGAGCGCGGCGCGTGCCGCGCACGACCCCCGTCTTCCCGTGCGGTTGGGGCCGAGCGTGCGTCCGCTGCCGCGCCCCACGTCCGCCCGCCGGCCCGTTCCCCGGCCGGCGGGCGCGCGCTACATTGCGCGCGTGCGCTTCCTCGGCGTCGACGTCGGCCGCGTTCGGATCGGGCTCGCCCTTGCGGACGACATCCTCCGGGTCGCCCGCCCGCTCCGGGCGGTGGCCCGGCGCGACGTCGCCGCGACGCTCGCCGACATCGCGGGCACCGCGCGCGAGTACGAGGTCGAGCGCGTCGTCGTCGGGCTGCCGCTCAACATGGACGGCAGCGAGGGCCCCTCCGCGCGCCACGCGCGCGCGTTCGCGGGCAAGCTCGAGGTCGCGCTCGGCGTCCCCGCGGTCCTCTTCGACGAGCGGCTCTCGACCTTCGAGGCCGAGACGCGCTTGCGCGATCAGGGCTTCTCTGCGAAGGATCGCCGCTCACGCGTGGACGCGGAGGCGGCGGCGGTGATCCTGCAGGGCTGGCTCGACGGGGGCGGCGCGTGAAGCGGGCGCTCGTGTTCCTCATCGGGCTGGTCCTCATCGTGGCGGTCGCCGCGGCCGGCGTCGTCTGGCGCCAGCTCGCGCTCTTCCGCGAGACGCCGTACGGCTCGCTGAACGAGAAGGTCGTCGTCGTGCCCGCCGGCGCGTCCGCGCACGCGGTCGTCCGAACGCTCGCGCAGGCGGGGGCGCTCTCGGACGAATCGCTCGCCTGGCGCTACGTGCGATGGGTGAAGCGCGACCGGCGGCCGCTGCGCGCGGGCGAGTACGCCTTCACCGGCCCGCTCCGTCCCGACGAGGTGCTCGAGCGCGTCTACCGCGGGGAGGTAAGGCTGCACCGGTTCACGGTCCCCGAGGGGCTCCGGGCCGACGAGATCGCGGCGATCGTCGCGCGCAGCGGCCTCGCGTCCGACGCGGACTTCCTCACCGCGACGCACGACCCGGCGCTCGCACGGTCGCTCGGCGTCCCCTACCCCGGGCTCGAGGGCTTCCTCTTCCCCGACACCTACGCGTTCGCGCAAGGCGTGTCCGCGCGGACGATCGCCGAGGAGATGGTCGACCGGTTCAAGGAGGAGTACGCGAAGGCGAACGAGCTGCGCCGATCCGGCGTCGTCTTCACGATGGGCGAGGCGGCGACCTTCGCGTCGATCGTCGAGAAGGAGACCGGACGCCCCGAGGAGCGGCCGCGGATCGCCTGCGTCTTCCACAACCGGCTGAAGCTCGGGATGCGGCTCCAGACCGATCCCACCGTGATGTACGCGACGATGCTCCGCACCGGGCGGTGGTCGAAGAACATCTCGCGCGCCGACCTCCTCGCGCCTCACCCGTACAACACGTACACCAGCGGCGGCCTGCCCCCCGGGCCGATCGCGAACGCGGGCTCGGCGGCGCTGCGCGCGACGCTCGCGCCGGCGGAGTGCGCCGACCTGTTCTTCGTCTCGCGCAACGACGGGACCCACGTCTTCTGCCCCGACCTCCGCTGTCACAATGCGGCGGTCCGGCAGTGGCAGGTCGAGTTCTTCCGCCGCGTCCGCTGACGCGATCCCGCTCCGCCGCGCGACGCGCCATTGCCCCTTCCGGGGCGGGGTCGCCGCGCCATTCCTCGCGGGGCGAAGTGGTCCCGTTCATGGGCTGCTCCTCTGCACCGCGCTCGCCCGGACCTTATGCTCCATCCGTCGGCGAGCCGCCGAGGCGAGGACCTGCAATGGGAGACGTGTCGCAGATGAGCTGGGTGTCCCGGATCGCGTCCTTCCAGGACCGGCAGGGGTATTCGGAGCAGCACTGGGAGGGGGCGTTCGAGGACTATCTCGCGCTCGTCCGGCAGAACCCGAAGGTCACCCGGACCGCCTTCCAGCGCGTCTACGACATGATCCTGTCGCACGGGAAGACGGAGTACATCGACAACAAGAAGAAGCTCGTCCGCTACGACTTCTTCACCGATCCCGACTTCGACGGGAAGGACGCGATCTACGGCCTCGACATCCCGCTCATGAAGCTCGTGAACGTCTTCAAGAGCGCGGCGCAGGGCTACGGGACCGAGAAGCGCGTCATCCTCCTGCACGGGCCGGTCGGCTCGTCGAAGTCCACCATCGCGCGGCTCCTGAAGAAGGGGCTCGAGGCGTACTCGAAGAAGGCGGAGGGGTCGCTCTACACGTTCGCGTGGGACGTCGAGCGGACGAACCTCGAAGGCGTGCGGCGGCGCGAGGTGATGCCCTGCCCGATGAACGAGGAGCCGCTGCACCTCATCCCGCACGAGTGGCGCGCGAAGGTCTACGCCGACCTCGCGGGAGAGTCGGGGTTCCGCATCCCGGAGACGGGCGACCTCTGCCCCGCCTGCCGCTTCGTCTACAAGGAGCTCATGACCGAGTACAAGGGCGACTGGGAGAAGCTCATCTCCCACGTCCACGTGCGGCGGCTCATCCTCTCCGAGAAGGACCGCGTCGGCGTCGGCACGTTCCAGCCGAAGGACGAGAAGAACCAGGACTCGACCGAGCTCACCGGCGACATCAACTACCGGAAGATCGCCGAGTACGGCTCCGACTCCGATCCGCGCGCGTTCAACTTCGACGGCGAGTTCAACATCGCGAACCGCGGCATCATCGAGTTCGTCGAGATCCTGAAGCTCGACGTGGCCTTCCTCTACGACCTCCTCGGCGCGACGCAGGAGCACAAGATCAAGCCGAAGAAGTTCCCGCAGACCGACATCGACGAGGTCATCGTCGGCCACACGAACGAGCCCGAGTACCGCAAGCTCCAGTCGAACGAGTTCATGGAGGCCCTGCGCGACCGGACCGTGAAGATCGACATCCCGTACATCTCCCGGCTCGACGAGGAGGTGAAGATCTACATCCGCGACTACAACAGCCGGAAGATCCGCGGGAAGCACATCGCGCCGCACACG
>Ga0137374_10005927_pt1 | contig 14542 bp, 14 predicted proteins | sample SagtaG_20_FD_104811 | JGI IMG/M metagenome (GOLD analysis project Ga0137374, IMG submission 104811) | Vadose zone soil microbial communities from Sagehorn Ranch, Mendocino, California, USA - Sage1_R_100_16 metaG | ecosystem: Environmental > Terrestrial > Soil > Vadose zone | place: USA...
ACTACGCGAGCGAACATCTCACCAAAGCGATGTCGGAGGCGGCCGAGGGTGACTATTCCGACGCCAACGAGTTTGCCGACGTTGCAGAGGAGTACGCGGACAAGGCCATCAAGCTCTCTCGAGAGGCCCACCGCGGAGCGGGTCGATGAGACTCGCGCATGCCGTCATGCGGCGCATCTGCGGGATCGCGATGCTCGGCCTGGTCGCGTGCAGCCAGGGCCCGGTCATGCGCGGCCAGATCGCGGGGCTGAGTAAAATAGCCGCTCAGGCCGAGCGCAATGGTGCGATGCGTTGCGCACCGCGCGAGCTCGCGATGGCCAAGGCGCACCTGAAGTTCGCCGAGCTCGAGCTCGATCAAGGGTTCACGTCGCGCGCCGGCGCGCACCTGGCCGTCGCCGAGCCCAACGCGCATGCCGCTTACGATCTTTCGCCGCCCGAAACGTGCGCCGAGCGCGGCCTGGTGACGACCGCCGAAGAGCCCGACACCGACGGCGACGGCATCGTCGATTCGCGCGACATGTGCGTGCTCGAGCCCGAGGACAAGGATGGCTACCTCGATGATGACGGGTGCCCCGAGCCGGACAACGACCTCGACGGAATTCTGGACAAGGTCGACAAGTGCCCGAACGAACCCGAGGACCCCGACGGCTTCGATGACCAGGATGGATGCCCTGATCCGGACAACGACAAGGACACCGTGGCCGATCTGGACGACATTTGTCCAAACGAGCCCGGGCCGCCGGACGGCGAACGCCCCGGTTGCCCGCGCAAGCCGGCACTCGTCATCGTCACCGATAAAGAGATCAAGATCACCCAGCAAATCCACTTCGAATTCGACAAAGCGGTGATCCGGCCCGAGAGCTTCCCGATCCTGGATGCGGTTGCCGAGGTTTTGCAGAAGAACCCCAACATGCGCATCGAGGTTCAAGGCCACACTGACAACAAGGGCTCGGCAGCCTATAACCTCAAGCTCTCCGATCGTCGCGCTGCATCGGTCAGGAAGTATCTCACCGGCAAGGGGATCGCGGCCGACCGCCTCGCATCACACGGCTACGGCCTCACACGCCCGCTCGTTCCGAACGACACCGAACAAAATCGGGCGCTGAATCGGCGCGTGCAGTTCATACGCACCGAGGGGGGGCAGGCTGCGCCGCCGTAGCCGATTTCCTGTCCAATTGAAGGAGCCACGGCCCCAGCGACATAAGCCCCTGTGCCGAGAGGAGATTTTCCCGTGGACCGTCGTTTTCGTAAGTGGTTTGCCCTTGCCTCCGCGTTTTTGGTTTTTTCCCTGGCGTCTCCCTCGTCCGATGCCGCACCGAAAGATGCAGCCGCCCTCAAGCTGGCGGACGACGCGATCAACACCGATTATCTCGCCACGAATTTCGCCGAAGCCGAGAAAAAGCTGCGCCGCGCCATCGCGATGTGCGCCGGCAACGCGTGCACCGCGCAGGTGCGGGCGAAGTTGCATCGCGATCTGGGCGTCGTACTGGTGGCCGGCTTGAACAGAACCGAGGACGGCAAGAAAGCATTCGCCGAGGCCCTCCGGGCAGACCCAAGCATCACGCTCGAAAAGGACCTGACGACCCCCGAAATCGAGCAAGCATTCCAGGCTGCGCGAGGTGGCGGTGGCGCAGCGGCTCCCGCGGCGCCATCGGGTCCCGCGGGTGCCGGCACAGCGGGGGTCTCGGGTGACATGAAGCATACGCCGCCGACCGAACAGGTGACCCTGACGCCGCTGCCGATTTACGTCGAGCTCGGTGACGGCGTGACGCCCGCCAAGGTCGTCGTTCGCTACAAGCCCTTCGGTGTGGCGGACTGGAAGACGCTCGAACTGCGCAAGGTGGGCAACGGCTACGGAGGCGAGATCCCCTGCCAGGACGTGGGCAGCACCACCGGAGATCTCAGCTACTACGTCCAGGCGACGGACGCGGCGGGCGACGTCGTCGCAACGAGCGGGATGCGCAACGCGCCCATCAAAGTTGCCATCAAAAGCCAGATCGCCGGCGAGGCTCTTCATCTTCCGGGGCGACCCGCTCCCGCGCGCTGCAGCGACAAAGCCGACTGCCCTCCGGGTTTTCCCGGTTGCACGACCGGCAAGAAGAAAACGGGGGGCAAGGGATGGGGAGCGAGCTGCGAAAAGGATCGCGAGTGCGGCGAGGGGCTCGCGTGTAAAAATGGCGCGTGCGACTTGGGCGAAAAGGCGCCCGGCGAAGAGGAAGCCACCGCGTCGTCGGGCAAACCCTGTGAGACGAGCGCCGAATGTGAGTCCGGCGAAACGTGCAGCGCCGAGAAAACTTGCGAGTTACCGTCGGTGCCGCTGAAGAGACTCTGGATCAGCGCGAGCATTCAACAGGACCTCTCGCTCATCGCTTCTCAGAATGACGTCTGCGGCAACATCGACTTCACTCCACCCGCTCAGTTCACTTGCTACAACAACGACGGCACCCCCTACATCGGCATTCCCGAACCGGGCGGAATGGGCTACGGCAACGCGATCAAGGGAGGAGGGCATCTTTCCACCACGCGTTTCTTGCTCGGCATCGATTACTTGCTCGGCCGCAATCTGACCCTCGGCGCACGGGCGGGCATCGCGATCGGCGTCGGCCCAGATTCGTCGAGTATCCACGGTGAGCTGCGCCTCGCTTATTGGCTCGGACGAGATCCTTTTCGCAGGAAAGCGCTTCGTCCCTACCTCGCGCTGCTCGGCGGTTTCGCCGCGATCGACGACAAGTTCGACGTCCCCGTCGACGACCGCGGGCGCCCCTTTCATCTCACGGTCTGGCACAAATCCGGTGCCTATTTCGCGGGAGCCGCCGGCGGCGCTATGATTCCCCTCGGAAATAACCACGGCGTGCTGGCCGAGCTCCGGGTGCAGGCGCTTTTTCCCAACGTGGGCGTTGCCGTCTCCCCGTCAGTCGGGTACTCGCTCGGATTCTGATTCCCACGTTGCTCCCGGTCAGGATCGGATGCCGTCCTGGTAGGAGGTTCTCTTGCACCACGCCCCCCACGAACTCGAACTTGCGCAACCTCCCGGCGGCTGGGGTCCACCCCCCGGCGGTGCCCCTCCAGGTGGCTGGGGGCCCCCCGGTGGGCCTCCTCCTCCTGGTGGAGCTCCGCCTCCCGGCGGCGGGCCCCCCGGCGGTTGGGGCCCGCCAGGCGGTGGCTGGGGCCCTCCCGGTGGACGGCCTCCTGGGGGCGCGCCTCCAGGCGGTTGGGGGCCGCCCGGAGGTCCACCTGGCGGGGGTTGGGGGCCTCCAGGCGGCGGAGGGGCGCCGCCCGGCTACCCGCAGGGAGGTCAAGGCGGTCCGCCGCCGGCGTACCGCGGGAGTCGGCCGACCTTCTCTCCCGGTGATGCGATCTCGTTTGCATGGGAGCGCGTCAAGGCCGATCCGGGCACCATCCTGGCCACCATCATCGTGGGGATCATCCTGTCGTCGATCATCGCGTTCATCGTCAGCTTCGGAGCGAACCTCGTCATCGGGCTCGCCGGCGCGGCGACGAACGCCGCCGTCGGTGCGGCTCGTCGTCACGCCGCGCCGCCGGGGATCGATTTTTTGACGCCGGTCTACATCGGGGCCATGGGGGTCGTTCAGCTGATCAACCTGGTGGTGTCCTCGTTTTTCACGGCCGGGATCATGAGCTTCTCCCTCAAGGTCGCGCGCGGTGCCCCCTATTCGTTCGGCGATCTGTTCGGCGGCGCCCCGTACTTCCTGTCCGTGCTGGTGGCGAACATTCTCACCGCCATCGGCGTCGGCATCGGGATGGTGTTCCTCATCGTTCCCGGCGTGATCCTGGCGCTCGGGCTCAGCATGACGATCCCTCTCATCGTCGACCGAGGACTTGGCCCGATCGACGCTTTGAGCGAGAGTTGGAAGCTCACTGACGGCAACAAGGCGAACATCTTCATCTTCGGGCTCATCGCCTTCGGACTCGTCATCGCAGGCGCCTGCGCGTGCGGCGTGGGGCTGCTGCTCGTCGCGCCGCTCCTATTCGTCGCCCACCTTTACATCTATCTCAGGCTGAGCGGCCAGCCGGTGGCAGCGGTCGCCCGAGCTGCTTGAGCACCGCCTGAAGATCGGCCCACACGTCGCGCTTGGCGGCGGGGTTGCGCAACAGATAGGCGGGATGAAACGTGGGCATCACCGGGATGGTGCGATAGAGCTTCCACTGGCCGCGCAGGCGGGTAATCCCGCCGCTCATCCCGATGAGCCCCTCCACGGCCGTGGCCCCGAGCGCCACAATCACCTTCGGTGCCACGAGTTCCAGTTGTTCGCGCAGGTACGGCGTGCAAGCCGCCATTTCGGAAGGCTCGGGCTTTCGGTTGTCGGGCGGGCGACACTTCACGATGTTGCAGACGTAGACTTCTTCGCGCTGGTAACCCATCGCCGCTATCATCCGATCGAGCAGCTGCCCTGCTTTGCCGACGAACGGAAAGCCTTGCGCGTCCTCGTCTGCGCCGGGGCCTTCACCGACGAAGCAGAGCTCGGCCTCCGGATTGCCGCGCGCGAACACCGTCTGCCTTCGTGCCGCGTGCAGGCCGCACTTTTGGCACGCTTTGATCTCCTCGGCGAGCTCGAGCAAGCGCAGCGTGCCCTTGGCTCCTCCCGGCGCCGCAGCCGGAGCCGATTCGGGGGCAGCTCGCGCGGGCGACGACGTGGCTTGGGCGGGCACACGAGCTCGGGGGGCATTGTTTTGCGGCAAGCTCCCGGTGGTGGCCGTTTCATTTAACAAAACTGCGTGCGCGCGCAGCTCTTCGGAGATGCGCGCGAGCTCCTCGCGGGCTTTCAATGCGCCCCCAGCGAGCCGAGGTACCGTTCTGCTTCGAGCGCTGCCATGCATCCGGTGCCCGCCGCGGTCACCGCCTGACGGTAGATCCAATCCTGAACGTCCCCGCAGGCGAACACACCGGGAACACTCGTTTCCGTCTTGCCGGGCACGGTCTTGATGTAGCCATTCGGATGGAGAGCGACTTGACCGACGAAAAGCTCGGACATGGGAGTATGCCCGATGGCAACGAAGAGAGCGGACGTCGGGATCGTACGTCGACTCTTGCTCTTCCTGTCTTCGACCTCGATGGCCGTCACGCGATCTTGCGCCACATCGTGGACATCGCTGATCTCGTGGCTGTAGAGCACCTGAATCTTCGGGTTGGAGAGCACACGATCCTGCATCGCTTTCGACGCGCGGAAATCGTCGCGCCGATGCACCAAGGTGACCGACGGGCAAAGCCCGGCGAGATAGCTTGCCTCTTCCATCGCCGTGTCTCCGCCGCCGACCACCGCAACGGGCTCACCTCTGAAAAGCGCCCCGTCGCACACCGCGCAGGCCGAGACCCCCTTGTTCTTGAGCCTGTCCTCGTTGGGTAGACCCAGGTAATTGGCACGCGCTCCGGTGGCAATGATGATCGTTTTCGAGAGGATCGGTTCGGGGGCATCGCCGATCCAGATTTTGAAAGTAGGCTGAGAGAGGTCGACTTTGGTGACGTCCGCGGTCTCGATCTCGGTTCCCTGGCGCTCTGCCTGATCACGGAAGCGCTGCATCAGCTCCTGCCCGGTCACTTTGTCGGGAAACCCGGGGTAGTTCTCGACGTCGGTCGTGAACATGAGCTGCCCGCCGGGGATGAGGCCTCCCGCGTTGAACCCCTCGATGCAGAGGGGTTTCAGGTTCGCCCGCGCGGCGTAAATACAAGCCGTGAGCCCCGCTGGGCCGGATCCGATGACGATGACATTACGCACTTCCGATGCCATGGATGACTACGTATCCACTCTCGGCGCCCGAGGGAAGGAGTGTCGTCAGTCTCTGACCGGATTGGCCTTCAGCGCGGCCTTGCCCTCTTTGACGTAGACACTGAATCTCACGGCTTTGCAGCCGTGGCGCTGCAGGAGCTGGTCGCGATTTTTCCGCAGCGTGTTCTTGAATTTTTCGAAGCTGATCCCATCGGTCGGTTCGCCGCACTCCTTCTTCAAGCGCACGAACTCTTCGTAGACCCGCTTCCACTCGACCGCTTCGTCTTGAATCGGAGGCGGGCGACCGGTTTCGGCCGACATCTGACCGAGAATTTCGGTCGGGACCTGGCTGACGACGGTCTGCTCTTCGTCTTCGTCGACACCTGGCCCCCTGCTCGGATCTACGACCGGAACCGGTCCGTGCCCCGACGCCATCGCAGCTTGCGGACCCGCCGGACGGCCGGCCGCAGGGGTCGGCTTCGGTGGAGCGGGCGCCGCCGGTGCCACCCCGACCAATGTTGGCGACGGCGGCTTCGCGGGCGGCCGAGCAGCAGGCTTCGGCGCCGGCGCCGCCACAGCGGTCGCAGCGCCTCCGGCGCCGGCTTGCACGGAACTCGCCGCGCCCAAGCCCAGGCCCAGGCCCAAGCCCAAGCCCGGGGCCGGCGTCGGAGCGGGAGGGCGAATGGGAGGAGCAAGGCCGGGCCCCGAAGGAGCGCGCGCCGGCGGGGGGGGCGCCGGCGTCGGAGCGCGATCAGCCGTTGGTGCATCGTGGGGAATCGAGAAAGCGCTCATCGCCGGTTGGGCCGGGATCGGCCCGAGCACGGCATCGAGATCGGCCGCGCGGCGCGGCGCGCCGCCTTTGGCGGCGAGCTTATCGGCCCCGTCGTTGATGTTGCTGGCGATCTGCCGGTACACGCCTCGAAACTTGCTCGGCTGAAGCTGATCGACATTGCCCTTCGAGAATTTCTCGGCTTCGAGGCGAAATACGTGCAAGGGCCGCGTGTGCTCGAGGAAGCTGAAACCGAGACCCGCTGCCGCGAGCAACAGGGACACGAAGAAGATGAGACCAGTGGGGACTTGGCGCTTGTCCTTGTCGTCGGCCGCGCGCAAAAAGCCGTAGGGCGAACCGAGAAGGTGCGCGGTGCGCGCGACGGCATAGCCCGCCCCGAGGTCCCACGATTCGCCGACCAGGCGGGCGTAGACGACGCCGAGATCATCGTGGACCGTGCGGACGTCGCTGACGCCTTTCTCTTTATACGTGGCATCCGACTCCAGCGATCTCAGGTCACTCGTGATGGTGTCCAGCTGCGCGGTGTCGAAGCCTTCCGGCGCTCCCGAGGAAACACGCGCGCCATTGGCGTAAAAGCCGATGGCGGCACCGGTGCGTTTGGATAGCTCGCGCGAGAACACGTCGTCCAGGATGCGAACGCCGATGATGGCGCCGGCAGGCATTTGCGTGACGTCGTGTTCGACGGGCCGTCCGACGATCCGATAAATCCGGCCACCGAGCACCCACGAATCGTCGCGCACCCACCCGTGGAGTGCATCGGCGACGACCGGGTAACCTCCGAGCTCGAAATTGTCGATTCCGCTCGCCTGATCGAAACCGACCTGAGCGACGACGCGCCCCGCTTGGTCCACCGCGAAGAGCGCATCGAACTTCAGCTCGGCGGGGATGGCGTTGAAGTGTTTCTTGAGGGCAGCCTTGACCTTGTCTCTGGACTCCGCCGGGATCTTCTCGGCCGAGCCGCTCGACTTCGCGAGGTGACTGCGAATGTCTTCGTCGAGCGACGGGACGATGAGGGCGATCGACCGCTTGCGGGCGTCATCGCGCAGGTACGAGCCCACCACTTGACTGTCGCCAGCCAGAGCCTCGCCCATCGCGCGGAGGTTGGCGCGATCGTACATGCCCGTCGCCAAGAACAGCACGAAAAGCACCGCCCCGAGGGCGACGGCCAGCACGACATACCAGAAACGCGACAGCAGCATGCTAGTCCCTTTCCCCGCCGGCGCCGGCGTCGGATTTTGCGCTCGCCCCTTCGGCCACGGGTATGGCCACGTCGGCGACGGCACCGCCGAGGTTCAACGTCTTGGGCGATCCGACCGGGTTGCCGGCAAAGTATGCCTTCACCGTGTATTCGCCGGGAGAGAGCTGCGGAATGAGGAACATCCCTTGTGGCGTGGGATACGCGATCGCGGCGACATTCGGCTCGACGACGACCCAGCTTCGGACGCTCGGCGACAGTTCGTCCCGAATCTCGTACTTGCCCGGACCGGGCGCGGTCCAATCACGGGCGGTCAAGGGGGCGGTTTCTCCGGGCGGAAACGTGGTTTGGCCGACGCCGTAGAGGCGGTGGGCAAAGGGATCGCGATTCTCGAAGTGGAGCCTGGTGCCCGGCGCGACGACGACGGTGACCGGCGTCGTTCTGCCTCCCCCCACGGTGATGAGCAGCGGAAGCGCCGGCGGCTGCTGGGCCGACCCTGCGAGAGCCGCCACGCATACTTCTTTCGGTGCGTACGCGACCAGGTGGCGAAACTCCGCGCGCACGGTGGGCGACGGCTCGCGCCACGAGAACCGATGTGAGCCGACGTCTTTGGCTTCGGCCCACACGGGATTCATCAGCTTGTCGAGGCCGAGTAGCTTCCCTTTGATTTGCGCGCCGAGCGCGACGCCGGGAATGGCCAGCCCCAAGCCGAGGATGACGAGCCTACGAAACGGACCAAATCTGGGAGACAGGAGACGTTCGGGCATTGGAAGGACGGTACACAACCGAGCGGGCCTGTGTAAATGCCGCTGCTGCCAGCCCACAGCTCCGTACCGCTCACCTTAAGTCTACACCACGGCTGCCCTTTTAGGTTGGCTTAAGACCCATCGCTCGGGCGACCCCGTCACGATACCGGAGCCATCCCTGGTGAGCGGACGCAACCGCAGCAACCACCGCCCCTTGGGCAGTGCGGTCGGCCGGCACCTGGCCCAAGAGCGCGTCCCACGCATCGCGTCGGTGATCCCCCTCCACGGCGCGGTGGGCTCGCGCCAATTGCATGGATTCCGGCGGGCAGCCATAAAAGCGAACGAGCGGGTGCAGAGCGATGCTTTCCTCGATGCGCGCCTGCTCTCGCGTCCCCCGGCGTTCTTCGCGTTCGTGCACGCTTCCTTCCACGAAGATCGTCACGACCGCCGCCCCGACGTACCACGGAGAAGAGGCGCTGTACCGGTCGAGGAACGCCCGGTACGCCACTGCCTCGGGTTCGATGGGACCGTCGCAGACCGAAGCGCGCGAGATACCGAGGCCATCCATCATCTGCAGGAACAGCTCCGGATGCGAAATGCCGAAGGAGTAGTGCCCCGTCTGCTCTTCATCGATGTTGCGCGCGAGCGCGGCGCGCACTTCGAAGGGTGGCCCCTGTCCGAGCACGCGCGCGAGCAGCACCGGAAAATCTCGCACGTAGGTGAGAAACTCGTGCCGGAAATGGATCTCGAGCTGCTCTTTGCGGAGCCCGCCGCGCGTCAAGTGCTCCCACGCCCAGTGGTCCTTCTGATCCATGATGGAAAGAAGCGACTCTTCGAGTGAGTGACTCGTCGCGGCCTTCGAGCTGCCTGCGTTCTCGTCGGCCAAGCGCTAGCCCCTTACTTGCGCTGCTCGAGGGGCACGTAGTTCGTCTCGGTGGGTCCGGTGTAGATTTGGCGGGGGCGGCCGATCTTCGACGCCTGTTCGGTCATTTCCTTCCAGTGCGCGATCCAACCGGGAAGCCTGCCCAAGGCGAACATCACGGTGAACATGTTGGTCGGAATGCCGAGCGCCCGGTAAATGATGCCACTGTAGAAATCGACGTTGGGATAGAGCTTGCGCTCGATGAAGTAGGAATCCGAGAGCGCCGCGTCTTCGAGCTCGAGAGCGATGTTGAGGAGGTTTTCTTTGACCCCCAGGCGAGCCAGCGTGCGGTCGCAGGCAGCCTTGATGATCTTGGCGCGCGGATCGTAGTTCTTGTAAACGCGGTGGCCGAAGCCCATCAGACGAACATGCGAATTCTTGTCCTTCGCCTGAGTGACGAATTTCTTGACGTCGCCTCCGTCGGCCCGGATGCGCTCCAGCATTTCCACGACTTCTTGGTTGGCCCCGCCGTGGAGTGGCCCCCACAGGGCGCAAATGCCGGCGGCGATGGAGGCAAAGAGATTGGCCTGCGAGCTGCCGACGAGCCGAACGGTGGAGGTGCTGCAGTTCTGCTCGTGATCGGCATGCAGAATGAGCAGTAGATTGAGGGTGCGCACCGCGTCTTCGTCGATCATGTACGGCTCGGATGGCACCGAGAACATCATGTGCAAGAAGTTGGCGCCGTAGGACAGCGAGTTCTGCGGATAGACGAAGGGCTGACCGATGGATTTCTTGTATGAAAAGGCGGCGATCGTGCGCACCTTGGAAAGCATGCGGGCGATGGTGATGTCGAGCTGCTCGGTGTTCCGGACGTCCAGTGCTTCGGGGTAAAAGCTCGACAGCGAGCACACCATGGCCGACAGAATCGCCATCGGATGGGCGGTGCTCGGGTAACCATCGAAAAACCGCTTCATGTCCTCGTGCAGAAGCGAGTGGCGCGTCAGGAGATTCGAGAAACGCATCAGCTCGTCGCGGACCGGTAGATGGCCGTAGATGAGCAGATAGGACGTTTCGACGAATGTCGAATGCTCGCCGAGCTGCTCGATGGGGATGCCGCGGTAGCGCAGGATCCCCTTTTCACCGTCGAGGTAGGTGATGGCACTCTTGGTCGAGGCCGTGTTCATGAAGGCCGGATCCAGCGTGACGTAGCCGGTCTTCGCGCGAAGCTGGGCGATATCGACCGCCTTTTCCCCCTCGGTGCCCTCGATGACCGGCAAGTCCAGGGCGGTGCCGTTCAGGTTGAGTTGCGCTCGATCCGTCACGCCCACGACCTCCTTTTCGCTCCCGCCGTCATGACGCGGACCATACCATAGAATCCTCGCCAGCCCGGAACGCCCCGGTTGGGGCTAGGCTCCCCGCCATGAAAAAGCTCGTTCCCCGGCTTTCGGGATCCGCGCTCACTCTCGCCAGGTTGGCTGCCGAAAATCCCGCGACGAACGGTCTCATGCGAGATGCGCTCAAGCGCATGCTCGGCGTCGACGATCTCGCCCAATTGCCGGAGAGCCTGCGCGGCCACCTTCCCATGGACTGCCGCCCGATCCGGGCTCGCGTGGATACGCGTCCCCGCAAGGGGGACTTGCCACCACCTTCGGGATCGAACTGGCCGCCGCGAGCATCGGCGTACGTGGCCGCCTACCGCACGGGGCGGACCACTCCGCTACGGGTTGCCGAAAGAGCCCTCTCGGAATTGACGCGACTCGCCGAGCTACGGCCGACCATGAACGTCGTGGCGGCGATGAATCGCGAACTGACGCTCGGTGACGCGGAAGCATCGACGCGCCGCTACGCGCAAGGATCGCCGCTCGGGCCGCTCGACGGCGTGCCGCTGCTCGTCAAAGATCAGCACGACGTCGCGGGCCTGCCGACGAGCATCGGATCGCCTTCGCGGGCCGATGTTCCCGCCCGGCGGGACGCTACCGTGGTGGCGCGCCTTCGGGAGGCGGGCGCGATCGTGCTCGGCAAGTCGGTCCTCACCGAGTGGGGGCTTTCGTCCATCGGCGCCAACGTGCACGTGCGAATGCCTCACAATCCGTTCGACCCGAACCGCGCGGCCGGTGGGTCATCGACCGGATCGGCCGTTGGGGTCGCGCTCGGGCTCGGTCCACTGGCAACGGCGGGGGACGGAGGTGGTTCCATTCGCGTTCCGGCGAGCCTCAATGGGATCTTCGGTCTCAAGCCCACGTTCGGGCGCATCAGCCGCGCCGGCGACCGATTCCACGATTCGGTGGCCGTCTTGGGACCGCTCGCGGTGTCAACCGTGGATCTCGCCCTCTTTCTCGATACGGTCGCAAGCGCACCGGACCCCGAAGACGAGGTCACCGCCTGGGCGCCGCCCGGATCGGCGCCGCATGCCTTCGCATCGAGCCTGACGATGGACGTGCGCGGTCTGTGCATCGGCATCGAGGAAGGCGAGTGGGCGGATGCTTCGCCCGACCTCGCCCGCGCAGCGCAGGACGCGCTGCGAGCTCTCGAGGCTCGGGGCGCCGTGCTCCGCAGCGTGAAGATTGCGCTCGCCGTCGAGGCGGCGAAAATCGGCTATCTCACGATCGGATCGGAAGGGCTCGCCAATAGCCGCGGGGAATGGCTCGCCGAACGGGGGCGCCTCGGTGACGACCTCAGGCTTTCTCTCGGTGCCTTGGCGGGCATCTCCGCGCTCGAGTACCTCGACGCCCAGCGCCTGCGTCAAATGTTGCGCCTCCAAGTGGCCGAAACGATGCAGACTGCGGACGTGCTCGCCCTGCCGTGCACGGCGACGAGCGCGCCTCGGTACACGGAGCGGGATGCCGCATCGTCCTTCACCGATCCGAAAGCGCTCGACGGTCTCTGTCGGTTCGTCTTTCTCGCCAACTTGACCGGGCTGCCCGCCGCGAGCGCGCCGGTCGGAAGCGATGGGTCCGGACTGCCGGTGGGGCTGCAAATCGTGGGTGATGCCTGGGACGAGAGCACGGTGCTCGGAATTCTGGCGGAACTCGAGCGGCAGCAGGTTGCCTCGGTTCGCCGCTCTCCTCACGCGGTCGATCTTCTCGGCGATTGACCGTTCAGGGGTGTGTAACCCCCACACCCGCCGCGCGCCGACGGTCGCAACCTGTGATACGATTGTTTGGGCCGGCACGCACGGCAAGGAGAATACGACCGACGATGTCGCAGTTTATAGGCCGCGAAGAACGACGCGCTCTTTTCGCGATAGCGATGACCGCGGCCATGGCAGCCGGAGATGGCATCACCTACGAGGGTCAGCAGTACACCCAATGCGCGGTGCATCTGCTCAAAGCCGCCATCGGCGATCCGATCACCCTCGGCGAGGCTCAGAAGCTACTCGAGCGCTGGACCCTTCTCGGCACACCGCTCGAAGAGAGTTTCTCCGAGGCGATCTGCGCCATCAAAACGCGACGAAAGCAGCTCGGTGACGCAACGTTCGGCGAGGGGGCTTCGTAACCACCTCGGCTCACGCATTCGGGCTGCGCCGAAATGCGGCGCGGACGAGGGTGAGAGCAACGACGAGCACCGCGGTGGTTCCCCACCGTCCGAGCAGCGGTGCGGCCAGCGCCAGCATCATGAGGATCGCTGCCGGAACGGCCACCCGATAAGTTTGGAGCGAGGCGGCATCGGTGTCGCGCACCATGGGGGGAAGCGTCGAGCCTAGGCCGAGCATTGCCCCCACGAGCATCGTCGTCTGGGACACCGGGTCGGGCAAGAGGCGCAGTCGATAGCCGAAGACGGCGATGGTCACCGCGCCCACCCAACGCAGGATGGCGCTCGTGCGTACGGAGAGCACAGTCGCGAGCGTGGTGTAGCCGGCGGCGCGGTCACCCGGCCGGTCCTTCTCGTAGTTACACTGCAGGTACCAGACCGCAATCGCAGCGGTCATGAGCAGCGTTCGCCACTGGGATGCCAGCTCGCTGAAAAAAGACGCGCTGTCGAACGCTCGGCTCGGATCGAAGACCGACGAAGCCCCGATCGCCGCCGCGACACCCACGAGCGCACCGTGGGCCAGATTCCCGAGCAAGGGCCAGCGCTTCGCAGCGTTATAGAAGACGAGCAGCAGCGCGGACGCGACGACGAGAATCCAGGCTCGCGGCTGAATGACGACCGTCGCGACAGCGAGCAACAATCCCAGGAGAGCCGCCGCGCCCAGCGTTGGACCGGCGGGTAGGCGTCCGGCCACGATGGCACGATCGGGCGCGTTGACCGCATCCGAGTCGCGATCCATCAGGTCATTGACGAGCTGTCCCACCCCCCAACCAAGGCCGCAGATGGCCGCCGCCACGGCGAGGCGCCACGACGAGCGCGCCGCCGGGTCCACGCCGGCCGCGCCGGCGAGTGCGGCGATAGCGGAAAGGGCAAAAAAATGGGGGCGCAGCGCAAACGTGAGCTCCGCCAAGAAGGACCCGAGCGGAATCTCGAGAATCGGCGCCTCACCTCGGAGCACGCGCCGTGCATATTCTGTCCCGCACAAAGCGAGCTCGCGGTAGCTGGGTCGAGGCATGGGGGCGAATCGTGGGTGCTACCGTGCCATCTACTTTCCCACACGCGGGCCAGCTGACTCAACCGCGTAAGTTTTGCATGCCTCGACGAATGGCATGCCGGGTGCTCCGCCCGCGCTTGGCGTCGCAGCTAGTCGGCGTCGATAGGAGGAGAAGAATGAACAGGTACATGGAAGGCGTGCGCGACGCCCTTTCTCGCGCGGGGCTGGTTCAGAGCTCCACCTCGACCTGGCTCAGCGGGTTCGCGGTTGGCGCGGGGTTTGGTTTGATCGCGGGTGCAGCTGTTGCAATCCTCGTCACTCCCACGAACGGACGCGAAATGCGTCAGGAGCTCGGGTGGAGAGCCAAGAAGCTCGCCGAGCGAACCCAGGGCGCGATCGCCGACGTGACCCAAACCGTGAAGGAAAAGGTCGCGAACGCAGAACGCGAGCTGCCGTATCAGGGCCGTAACGAGGTTCCCGTAGGATAACGTTAGTTAGGGGTCAGAGGTTGGGGGTTAGGGAATCGGAGCCCTAACCCCTAATCCCTAATCCCTTTCTCCTAACCTCTAGCTTCGACCCCGTCCTTACGTCGGAGTGTCGTTGACGCCGTTCTCGTTGGCTTCATCAGCAGGCACGTGCTCGCCATACGCCGCGAGCTTGGTGTAAAGACCGCGCCGGCTGATGCCGAGGATGCGCGC
>Ga0137374_10005939_pt1 | contig 14526 bp, 12 predicted proteins | sample SagtaG_20_FD_104811 | JGI IMG/M metagenome (GOLD analysis project Ga0137374, IMG submission 104811) | Vadose zone soil microbial communities from Sagehorn Ranch, Mendocino, California, USA - Sage1_R_100_16 metaG | ecosystem: Environmental > Terrestrial > Soil > Vadose zone | place: USA...
CAATTATTGTCTTGGTTACTCTACTCTCCCCTGTTTTCGCAAAAACTTTCGTCTAAAGCGCAATTATACTGTGGTCTCCTATGTTCTGGCACAAAAAATTGGATGAACAATTATTTTTCTGGCTACTATCCACTCCAACATTTGCACAAAGAAAATTTGAATTACAATTATTACTCTGGCTACTTCCGTCTCCTTGGTTTGCACAGAATGTGCTACTTATACAGTTATTCAGTTGACTACTACCTACTCCACTATTTTCACATACTGGAGTATCAATACAAACTGCAGAGACCTTGTAGGATAGGGTGCTCAAGGATACCAAGCTAACAAATGATATGAGAAGAAAGAGGCCGAGTTTTAGCATATATAGCAAATATTTGCCATGCTTAAAAATATTCTGAAATAGAAATGAGAGTAGAGAAAATTCTTTTTTTTGAAGTCCATGCCATATACAGATACTTCATCACAAAGGCAACAGTGAATTAGAACACTTAAAACTCCCACCATTTTATGCTTCTATAACTGCAAACCACAGGCTGTGACAGAGATAACTTTCCCAATAACCCTCCAAGTCTCTGCTGTAGCTTAGTAAATTTTTAAATATTTCAAAGTCTTATAGTTATACTACTTCGTCAACAGTATCTCTCTAGACTGGACTGAAGAGTTTAAGCCATTCCAAGTCCAGCTAGGGTTTAGTTTTACTCTTACGATTTCGTTAGAATAATAAATATTACAATGACATAGAACCCTTTATTACCACAATAATAAATCTGCTTTACAGAGGGATGCTATAAATATTATATAGGTGGTGTCTGTTCCGAAATGAATTTTGGTTACCATTTACGAGAGTTACGATTTCTTCATCAATTCGAATCAGAGACTACTTAATCTTTAGGGATAGTAATGTGTTGTGTATTTTTTGAAATCCTAGTGAATATAACAAATCCGTCCAAGATGAAACATTTACGTGACACCGTACGTAGGTTTTATCAGATCAGCAATATCTACCCAACATCTAGCGATTTTGTCCATGGTCGAGGTAGCATTTACTGTGGATACAACTGATTTAAGGCTGGGCATTTTCTTAGTGATATAATAATCATTTACTATTTTTAGGACCTTATTGAAGTCTGAGTAAAGTCTTATTACTTGCATTGAACTATCAATATCTCTTTCAATGAATCCTTTGACAGACTGATCATGCATTTGAGATATTATGATGTTTGCAGATTTAATTTGTTCTATAATGTATGGGTCTTCTTGGAAAGGATGCATGAATGACGCAAGCGATGAAATATAATCCCCCGCGCTCTCCATATGATTAGCCGCTATTCTATAGTCTAGGAGATCTATGTTACTAAGGTTCAGACTTGACGCTAATTTTCTGTCCATCATGGCACTTCTCATTAATCTTACGATCAAAAAATATTGTCGGTCTACTTCATCATCCCTTTGTTTGATCAGTTTGCTGGTCATCTCGTTTCGTTTAATCAGTGAGGAAATAGTATCCCTGTGCATTCCACCAATGATGGAGCTCATTCGGCGTAGAATCTTCGATACTTCCATCGAGTGAGCATCAAGCAAAAACTGTACTGTAATGTTAAGGTTGTCCTCGTCCACAATCTCCAGGCCAACAAGCTTGCTTATCGAGGACTTGATACGATCGCGTGTATCATAATTGATTGGAGATTTCCCAGAGATTTGTATTATTTCGTACCCTAATAAGTAGTAACCATATATTTGATTAACTAATATTTCGCTAGGAAGGTCCTTCAACGAAATAATTACCTCTTTTAAAATTCCTTTTTTTGCATCTCTAGGAACTATCGTAATAGAGTTGTCATTGCTGGTTTCTATGGATACCGTATCGCCTTTTTTGAGTGAGTTCGATTTTACCCACTCTGATGGTAGCGAGACTAGAATGCTACTTCCTATACCTTGTAACCTGCGTTCAGAATTCGGCATATAGAGATTTAAACATGTTTATACTAATTAAACGTTATTTTTATATCAATAAAGGTATTATATATCGATTGAGATTGCTTCAAGTCGCTCGTGTAGTTGCTAAATCCAAAGCGTACAGCCCTTGCCATATTACGGGATTTTATCATAAAGTGGTAGACCACACATCGCAGCTCAAGAGCGGTTCGATCGGGGCCGGCGTTTCTTTATCCGATGGAGTCTTAACGACTGTTGTAATTTATGGCAATGTTCCCAGTAGGAGCTTTGATATTTCCATTAATGGTACCGTAGCAGACGATGCGATAGTATCTAAGAAAGTACTATCGGATTATTTCAATTTAATTAGCAAACCTTGTCATGTATCTATTAGTCACGAGACTAAGATCCCAATAGGATTCGGATTAGGGTCGAGTGGCGCAGCGTCTTTGAGTCTCTCATATGCGTTAAACGAGGCTTTTGGTACAAATCTTTCCCCACTTGCGTGTGCACAAGTTGCTCATTGCGCAGAATTGTCTTGTAAGACTGGACTCGGGACTGTTATTTCCGAATTTATTGGTGGCCTCGAAATCCGCACAATAGCCGGTGCGCCTGGAGTGGGTAAAATTGAAACGGTTCCCTTAGAAAAAATGTCAATTGTTTCCGTATGTCTAGGTCCCCTGAATACTGCTAGATGCTTGGATGTCCAGAATGATAGCTTAACAGAAATAGCTATAAAGTTCATAAAAGCTTTACTAAAATCCACCACAGTTGATAATTTTTTACGCTTATCTTTTGAATTTACAGAAGGGTTGGGTGTCATTAAAGGAACTTGCAAATCAATAATTAACCTGTTAACATCAAATGGCTTTTTTTCCAGTCTCGCATTGTTTGGCGAGACGGTATTTACCGTCGTTCGCGATGAGGAAGTAAAATTTGTATTGCAATTATTGGAAGCCTATGCACCTTATTGTATTGTGTCCAAGGTTGATAATACTGGGGCAAGAATCTTGAAGAATTCTAAAATTGGCTAAAAAAATTCCGAAAGGACATCCTAGATACCTTTCTCTTTCGATAAGGGAAAAGTTGGTGCATGGACTGAAGAAAGGAATAGTTGTTCCACATGGGCTTCTAGCCCATGGAAGAGGGGAAGCTTTTGATTATTTGCTAGGCGAGCGTACTATTGATGCTGCCCTCAACGCAGAGAAGGTGGCTTGTTCCTTACTGTTAGGGTCTAAGGATCCGGTTATTTCAGTTAATGGAAATGTTGCGACCCTTTGCTGCAAAGAAATAGTAGAATTGAGTAGGGTTGTCAATGCAAAACTGGAAGTTAATTTGTATCATCGCAGTCAGAAACGATCTCGATTAATTGGCAAAATGTTGAGGAGGAATGGTGCGATAATTGTGCTGGGTATTCAATCGGATCCTCGATTTTTTATTGAAGGTATTTCAAGTGACAGGAAATTTGTTGATGAAAAAGGCCTAATTAGTGCAGATACTGTGTTACTTGGGTTGGAAGACGGAGATAGGACTGAAGCACTTGTTAACTCAGGCAAAAAGGTAATATCGGTTGATTTAAATCCTTTATCCAGAACATCTCAGGCATCCACTATTACCATAGTAGATAACTTAGTTAGGGCTATTCCCAACATGATCAATATTGCAAGGAATCTCTCTAATTGGGATAAAAGTGAACTGTTAAGGCTTGTATCTGAATTTGACAACAAATTGAACTTACTTCACAGCATGAATATCATTAGAAATGGGGCAGGAAGCTCTACTTGATAGTATGCTCCCAACTGAGGTGATCTAGAAATTATGAAACTAACAATCGACGATATTTTGAGGAAAAAAAAGACCAACAACCGTATCGTTATGGTCACAGCCTATGACTATAGCATGGCTAGAATTTGCGATTCGACTGACGTTGATATTCTCCTGGTCGGAGACAGTGCTGCTACAGTTATGATGGGTTACGATACTACTAGATCAATTAGCATGGAAGAAATGCTTATTTTTTGTAAGGCAGTACGCAATGGGACCAATAGAGCTCTAATTGTAGGAGACATGCCGTTTGGGTCTTACCAGGTAGGACCTGAAATTGCCCTATCTAATGCTGTCAAGTTTATTAAATGCGGCTGTGACGCAGTTAAACTCGAAGGTGGATATGAGATCGCCAGTACCATAAAAAAATTATCAGAACATGGAATTCCTGTTATGGGCCACATAGGCCTTAAACCACAAACAGCTTCCATCACACATGGCTTTCGTTTAGAAGGGACGACCACCAAAGATGCGGTCAAACTAATTCAAGATGCAAAACTTTTAGAAGAATCGGGAGCATTCTCAATCGTACTAGAAAAAGTAACTGCTGAAGTCGCTCAACTTATTTCTATTAAAGCTGGAATTCCAATAATAGGCATAGCTTCTGGTCCTTTGCTGGACGGCCAAGTTTTGGTCCTTCACGACTTACTTGGACTATATATCAATTTTCACCCCAAATTCATTAAAAGATATCTAGAATTATTCGAGTTGATAGGAAGTGCAATTGCCGACTATTGCCTTGATGTTAGAAATGGCACTTTTCCTAATGAAGAACACACTTACCATATGGAAAACTTGCAGAAGCAAGAACTCGAAGATTTATTTTCATCTAGAAATGATATATGACTGAAAAGGGGTCTTTGACAATCAAACAAACAAAAGCGAACCACCCCTCTAAAGAAATTATAGGCATAGAAAGTCAGATTCTTGCTTCGAAAAAAATAGTTTTATGCATAACAGGAAGTGTTGCGGCTTATCGTGCGATCGACTTGAGCCGATTGCTGATGCGCCAAGGAGCGGAGGTACATCCTGTCATGACAAACTCTGCTGCCAGTTTCATAACCAAAGGGATAATGAAATGGGCAACCGGTAATGATGTTATTACTAGACTGACCCCAAATTTGGAACACATAGAATTAGCTGACTACAATAGGTCTGACCTGATCATAGTGTACCCATGCACCGCCAATACAATAGGAAAGTTCGCAAATGGGATCGATGATTCGCCCGTGACGACATTATTGAGTGTGGGCATTGGGTCAGGAATTCCAATATTGATCGCACCAGCTATGCATCAATCTATGTACGAAAATAAGATAATTAGCAAAAATATTGATGGCCTTAAAGCTTTGGGTGTTTCGTTTATCGAACCTACACTTTTAGAAAATAAGGCAAAAGTTGCCAGTCCAAATGAAGTATTAGATTTCGTGCTAAAAGCAGTTTTCAAAAGCAGCGGAAATCTAAGGAAGAAAGTGTTGGTAACGGCTGGATCAACTTTGGAAAGACTAGATCCAGTCAGAGTCTTGACTAACTTGAGCTCAGGAAAAATGGGATTGAGCATTGCAAAAACGGCATCCAGACTTGGTCTGGAAGTAACTTTGATTTACGGCCATGGCCAAGTCGATCCACCGATAAATGCAAACCTAAAAACGATAAGAGTTGAAACAGCTAGTCAAATGTACGAGAAGGTGAAAAGTGAGATATCGCATAATTCTCCACATGTGGTTTTTCATTGCGCTGCCGTTTCAGACTACACGATTGCCGAACCTCTGCAGCGAAAGTTAAACAGTACGAAAAAAAACTTCACGCTTAAGATGATACCGACCAAAAAAATTGTTAATGAAGTAAAGAGATGGAAAACGAATGTAATACTAGTTGCTTTTAAGGCTGAATACAATGTTTCATCAGAATTGCTTATTGCCCGCGCCTTAAAAAAATTAAAAGAATGTAACGCGGACTTTATCGTTGCAAACGACCTTTCTACAAAGGGTTGCGGGTTTGGATCCGATAGCAATGAAGTTTTCGTTATTGATAGAAATAAAAAAATCATGCACTTACCAATTCAGAGCAAAGAATCGATTGCCAAGAGATTAATAGAACTAATAATTGGAAACAATCTATTAAATCACCCGCATTAATATCTATTCAAAAGTTTTTAACTGTTAGAAATAGCCTTGTATGTGTTTCTGGTTATCGGTCAATGGTAATCAAATCTTTAGTAAATTTTGTTAATATTTCGTTTCCCAATCGAGCGTGATTGTTAATCATGATTGTATCCTCAATTCTGACTCCAAATTTTGTTGTAATGTATATACCAGGTTCAATGGTTATTGCCATATTATCCAGTAAAACACTATTCTCTTCAGGGCGTATCCATGGTCTTTCATGCACTTCCAGTCCGACTCCATGGCCAGTTGAATGAATGAAATATTCTGCATAACCGCTTTCAGAAATGAACGTCCTGCATTCGAGGTCAACGTCGCTGCATTTAACGGAAGACCTCGCCTTATCAATCCCACGCTTCTGAGCATTTTTTACAGTCTCGTAGATTTTCTTTTTTTCTTCAGTTTGGTTTCTTAACGCGAATGTCCGGGTCGCATCGGAAATGTATCCTCGATAACGAATGGTTAAGTCTATTACAATGAAGTCGCCTTCAAGGAATGACCTTTCGGATGTCTCAGCGTGTGGAAAAGCTCCATTGGGACCTGATCCTATTATAAACGGGTTTAGAGTAAAAGGGTAATTTGGAATTGATCCATCCAACTTCAACGCCTCGCATACAAGTTTTGACTGTAAATCTTTCTCCGACATCCCGATTTTAATTTCTTCCGTACAAATCTGGTAAAGCTTATCTAGAATTTGAGAGGCCCGTTTGATCATGTTAATCTCCTCCTCGTCTTTTATACTTCTTATGATCAAAAACCGATCAGGATCGCAGACAAAATTTTTTTTATCTATTTTAGAATTAATTGTGCTGATCGTTTTAAAATCGTTGCAATCTGAACATGCAATGGTATTGGAAAGTGAAGGATACAAGGATTTAATTAGACCCTCTCCACGTTGAGTCTGAATCACTTCGCAATCATGTGATTCTGTTTCTGCTCTTGCAACCTCTAAATGAGGTACGAATAGCTTTGTGTTGTCGGCTGTGCATACCGAAACCGATTCTCCCCAGAATCCAGTAGAATAATAAACATTTTCAGGATTAAACATAACTGCTGTTTTAAACCCGTTTTTTGACATGCTTTGAACGATATTTTTCTTTCGATCTTTTAACACAATCTTCCGGGATCGTTGGCTTTTATATTTTTTCCAAATTAGTTTTAAATAACGGCTTCTATTCCCAATTTGTCGATAGTATTGGATTATCTAGTAATGCTTCCTGGTCCTACTAATGTACCAACTCGTGTAACAAGTGCCATGTCGACACCCATGATTAATCACCGGAGCGGAGACTTTAGAACACTTTACAAAGATATAATATCAAAAACTCAAAAAGTTTTTGAAACGACGAACGATATTGTAGTTTTGACCTCCTCGGGGACAGGCGCAGTAGAGGCTTCCGTTGTAAATCTCATAAAGAAAGATGATTTAGTTATTGTACCGGTTAACGGCGAATTTGGAACAAGGTTGGCCGATTTGGTAGATAACATTGGGGGGAGAGCAATTAGGATAAAGGCACCATTTGGTGAAAACCCTCCAATTGAGAATATCAAGGAAGCATTTGACAACAACCGCGGAGTCAAGGCTTTATACGCAATTTATAATGAAACATCAACAGGAACAACACTCCGATATATGGATCAACTAGGAAAGCTGTGCAAGAACAATGGAGCCTTCTTTATCGCAGACGCCGTTTCTATACTTGGGGGTGATCACCTGCCCGTTGACGAATGGAATGTAGACGTATGTGTTACTGCCTCTCAAAAGGCTTTGGCTGCTCCACCTGGCTTGGCCCCAATGTCCATAAGTAACGATGCCAAAAAGTATATGATAGAAAATCCACCGGCAACCCAATATCTCAATCTGAAAAGATATTTCAAATACTTTGGGGAAAGTAATGAAACACCTTTTACTCCTGCGATTAGTCTCTTTTACGCCTATAGAGAGGCACTAGACATGATTATTGAAGAAGGATTGCAGAACAGGATCGATCGTCACAAACAATGCGCTAAGGCTGTTTATGCTGGCCTCGAAGAATTTGGGCTGACACCTTTTGCTAAGGAAAATGCAAGAAGTAACGTGGTCATTGCTATCAATTATCTTCAAGGGATGGATGACAAGAAATTTAGAGAAATCCTTTCGTCACAATTCAGAGTTCTCCTGGCTGGAGGATTTGGGGAGTTGAAGGGAAAGGTTTTTAGAATCGGGTGCATGGGCGAGGTAACTGGTTACCACATTATGAGAACGCTGTCCGCAATTTCATCAACTATGGAAATCCTTAATATCAAGCCAAAAGGTGATGGATTATCGGTTGCCCATGATATATTGACCGCTCTGTAGCTCCTCTACTTACAAAAGCCTCGTCAAGCTTAATATTATGGTTACCCGACAGCAATTTCCGTGACACTAGAAAAGGGATCGTTAGTTCTTATAGATTATACTGCTAAAGTGAAGGATACAAATGAGATTTTTGAGACTACTCTGAATGAAGAAGCCAAGAACCTTGGATCTTACGACCCATCGGGAAGGTACGAGCCCAGATTGGTTTCAATTGGGGATGGCTGGGTCATTAAGGGATTAGATGAAGTATTATCAAATTCCAATACCGGGGATAAAATTGATATCGACATTCCACCTGAAAAAGGATTTGGCCTCAGAGATCCCAGGAAGGTAAGAATGATTCCTCAGCGAAAGTTAGGTGAAAAAGCGGATGAACTGAGGCCGGGGGACACCATAGACATAGATGATCGGAAAGCAATTGTTCGGTTCATCGGTTCTGGTAGAGTACAAATCGATTTTAACCATAGATTTGCTGGAAAGACGTTAAATTACAATGTTAATATTCTAAAAACACTAACAGACGACCAAGAAAAAATAATATCTTTGATGAAAAGAAGGTTGCCAGTTGATGCAGACAAAGTCAAAATTAATATCAACGTCCACTGTCTATCTATCACTATCCCTGACGACCAAACATTGGTTGATGGAATTCAGATAATCAAAAAAGCGATAGCAAACGATATCTTCAGATATTTACCAACTGTAAAGAACATACAAATTATTGAGGAATACTTGAAGCCTGAGCCGAAAGCAGAGGAGCCGAAAGCAGAGGAGCCGAAAGCAGAGGAGCCGAAAGCAGAGGAGCCGAAAGATAAGCAAGCTTGACGAAAGATCTTTATAATTACTCCTCTTTACCATAGGACGTATAATTATCGAATTTTCCTTATCGCAATTTCGCTACTGCTTCAAATAATGTTCACCGAACTAGCGAGTTTTGTGGCTGAGTCACTATTCAATTTCAGCTTACTAAGAATGGTATATCGATCGGGCCTTAAAGATTGAGCAATTATAAGAGCTTTTACTATATCGCTTTCAGTTACATTTATTTCCTCTGCTGTCGTCGGGGCTCCGGCATTTATCAGCGCCTTAATTATTGATTCAGTATCCAATCCGTGTAACTTGGACATCATAATAGTTCCAATTCCTACTCGTTCACCATGAAGGCCGCAGTTTTTGGTAGAAACATACTCAAGTGCATGGCTAAATAGATGTTCCGACCCTGAACAGGGGCGACTACTTCCCGCTATACATGATGCGACTCCTGCACTGATGAGTGCCTCAACAATTGTTCTTACGTCTTTTTCATTTCTTACCGAAAGACTAGACATATCAGTAATAATTTTTGAGCTAAGATGGGCAAGATTGGCTGCGTAGGTTCCAAAATACTCGTTGTTCTCGTCTCTTGCCAATTCCCAGTCCTTGACTGCGGTAAGTTTTCCAATTAAATCACCGCAGCCGGATGCATTCAATCTTTTAGGAGCTTTGGAAATAAGGTCGGTATCAGCAATTACCCCAATAGGAGCGTGCGCTTTAAGTGAATAAGGCTTATCCCTACCTCTTATTGAAACGAAAGGACTTGAGATTCCATCATGCGATGCAGACGTTGGTACGCTGATAAAGGGTATTTTTAAACTAAATGAGATCATTTTTGCTATGTCAACTGAACGTCCTCCGCCTATTCCAATCAAGAAATCCGGAGAATTAACTTCAATTTCACTCTGTAATCTGGCCACCTCATCCATGGTCGCGCTAGGCGCAATATGCCACGAATTATTTATAGAACACTCTTTCAAAATTTTTGTGCATACTTCTCCTGACCTCGATTTAACAACACTGCCCGAAATCAAGCTGACTTTTTTGACTTTCTCGTTAAGCTCTATAATAAATGAACCTAGGTGAGATATTACTCCCTCTCCAATTAGTATCTTCCTTGGTAATTCCATAGAGTGAGGAGGATTTGACATTAAACATAAGGCGTTACGTATCGCCTTTATTTAATTTCTAAGATTCTATTCGAATAAAGTCTATTCGCATAAAGCATAAGGCATAGAAAATATAGAAATAAACATCATAAACCGCTTATTTCTAAGAGTAGAGTAAATTCAACAAACGAAAGGTTATTTAAACTCATTAAAACTTAGGTTAATATCTTCTATTAGAAGAACTTTAGGTCAGCGATAGATAATATGTTCGAAAGAGTCAGTCAAAGTCAATCTGCAAATCAAGGCATAATGGCGACCATCCTGAAGCACCTACCGTCAGAGACTGGTGTTACAAAAATCGAGTATGAAGGACCGTACATCGGGCTCCATACGAAAACGCCAAGATTTCTTTTAGAACATCAAGATCTTATATCGCAGCTAGTTAACTCTATCAAAAAAAGGATCGTAATCAGAACCGATAGTTCGATCAGATCTTCTGAAAAGGCTACTAGACATATTCTGAATTCAATATGCTTATCAAAAGATGATATTTCAGACGTTTTTTTTGATCCTGCTCTTGGTGAGGCTACGATATTTGTAAAAGATCTCAGTGCGCTTTCAATACTTTCACAAAATGATATAGACTTGACTGAAAAAACAGGCTGGCGAATGATATTTAGAAGGCAGCCGCGAAATATTAAGATCTATAAAAGTATTAACGATATTCTAAGTACCCGATCAGCTGAGAGAATACTTTTCTATAAACAAACAGGAGAAAAAATATTTAGACCAAAACTAAGTGGAACAACAGAAGCGAATATCGTTTGTTTAGGTGGATTTAATGAGATCGGTAGATCATCTCTACTTCTTATTACTCATGAGAGTAAAGTTCTTTTAGATTTTGGTATGAAAGTTGGCCAAGATGATAATCTGAATTCTCTCCCTAGATTAGATACCACTGGATTGAGCACGGAGGATATAGACGGAGTCATAATATCTCATGGTCATTTCGGACATTCCGGTGCATTGCCACTATTATTTAAATACGGTTATCAGGGTCCCGTTTACTGCACTGAACCTACTTTACCATTAATGATATCTTTGCAAAGAAACTATTTGCAAGCTCGGAAAAATACCTCGATGTACTCAAAGAATGAAATAGACGAAGTTATTCTTCACACAATTCCAGTTAATTTGGGCTCTGTTACTGATATATCACCAGACGTACGTCTTATGCTCACAAATGCTGGTCATATCTTAGGATCAGCCTCAATGCATCTACATATCGGGAATGGTGACCATAATTTAGTATATTCAAGTGATTTTAAATTTGGAAAAACGATTGCCCTTGATAATTCTGTTTGGAACTTTCCTAGAGTTGAGACAATGGTCATTGAAAGTACGCATGGGAGTCGTGAAGACATTTTTCCTCTAAGAGAGGATGTAGAAAATTGTCTAATTAATAGCATAAATTCTTGTCTTGAATCAGGCGGCAGCGTCCTAATTCCTGTCCCCACCTTGGGCATATCCCAGGAGTTATGTATTACGTTGGGAATGCTTACATCTATTGGCAGGATTAAACCCGAAAAGATCTTCGTGGAAGAGAGCATACTTGACCTCCTTGACTTTTATGAAATTTATTCAGAATATTTGTCGAGGAATCTAAAGCTTAGAATTTCTGCCGATGAAAAAGATCCACTTTTTACAGATGCTTTGGTACCACTCGATAGAAGGCAAGATAACTGGGACAGATGTATTGTGTTGGCGCCATCCGCGGATCTTACAGGTGGAAAGTCAACTTTATTGCTTAAAGAAATTTGTGCAGATACAAGTAGCAAATTGATAATAGTTACAAATCCCATGCCATTTACTCCAAGCTTTAACATAGCAGCTGGGGAACGCAGTCTCCTCTTAGGTAAGAGGAAGATTCAATTAGATTGTTCGGTAGACGTAATTAGGGGCTTTACGGATCATAGCGATTACAATCAGCTCTTGGCATATGTGAGCAGACTGAAGCCAAAGCTAAGGAGAGTAATTACTAATCATGGTTCTGCAAATAAGTGTCATGCGTTGGCAACGAATTTAAATAAGATATTCAAGATTTCTACTCAGCACCCTTCGGTTCATGAATCAATAAAATTGCTTTAAATTCAGAGATAATTCAGAATACCTTTCGCGGTTCATGATCCTATTTTAGATCGTACGCTCCCTTCCAGATTTTTACACTGGGTGGTGTGATTACTACTCTTTCTTCTCCTAATCTAGCGATATCCCCACCTGCAGACTTGACGTAGTTGTACAAGTCCTCTATTGCTTTTCGCAAAATATCGGTGTCTTTCTGGGCTAATGGCGTAACCCTAATGATAAGAATGATATGTTTACGAGCATCTTCCTTGATGCCATCAAGATCGCTAATATCCCGGAGCGTTATTGCCTTAAGATAAATTGGTTCTTTTTGCATATGGAGAAGGGCCTTCTTTAAGGATGATCAAATCACAGACAGTTAATTAACAAATAGTTATTCCGGTCAAATGTTTTTCACCTACTACTTCAATTTGTATGAGAATGGTTTGCATTTAGTCTATAAACAATCGGTTTATAAATCTGAAGCGAAAAAGTAGTATGATTAGGTAAAATGAATTTTGATGTATTAGCCAACCTTGCTATAGCGTTGTTTATTGTGGGTCTAGCGGCTGTTATGATCTATGTAAGGTCCGCCCCAAAAGTTAGGACAGGCGAGGAGTCTAAATCAGAGGCCCTCAGAGAAAAATAACTCAATGAACTCTGACGATTCAACTCTGAATATCTTTAGAGAAATTGGCTTCTATTCATTAACTGAAATTCAGAGGAAGGCCATTCCCGTAATAAATCGGAGAAAAAATTGTATATTGGTTGCTCCCACAGGCTCGGGCAAGACAGAAGCTGCTGTAATTCCAATTTTCTCGCTGTTAAGAGAACCTAAGCCATTATCGAAATCTATCAGGGCAATTTACGTGACCCCGTTGAGGGCTCTAAACAACGACGTTTTTAGGCGGATTATCGACTACGCGAAAAAAATGGAACTTGAAGTGCAACTAAGGCATGGGGATACAACGCAGAAGGCTAGAAGAAAACTTCTTTCCGACCCGCCGGACATTTTGATAACAACGCCTGAATCCCTAGGTGTCCTATTAACAAGTCAGAAAATACTACAGTCTCTTAAAAATCTAGAATGGATAGTTGTTGATGAAGTACACGAATTAATATCAAATGAACGTGGTGCTCATTTGTCACTTAGTTTAGAGAGACTGGAAAGTAATAGTTTGAAATTAGTGGTTAGGATAGGTCTGTCGGCTACTATTTCAAACGTTGATGAGGCATCTAAATTTGTCAGTGGAGTTGGAAGAGACTGTGCAATTTTGGTTGATAAGACCATACGCAATTATGATGTTGAAGTAAAGTACGTGGAAGGAACGATAAGCAATATTGCCAATTCGATACTAGAATATATAAAAACCCATGATATTCGCGGTTCGGTATTACTTTTTACTAATACTAGAGACGAAGCAGAATATATTGGCTCCGTTCTAAGGAATTTGCAAGGCGTAGTAGTGGACGTACACCATGGCTCTCTTTCTCGGGAAATGCGTGAAGATACAGAAAAAAAGCTAAGGTCAGGTATAAGTGGAATTGTCGTTTGTACATCTTCGCTAGAGCTCGGCTTGGACATTGGCTCCGTTGAATTGGTAATACATTTTGGTTCTCCAAGACAGGTCTCTAAGCTAGTACAACGAATTGGCCGCAGCCGACACAACAGTCCTTCATCTGCAAAAGGCCTGATAGTCTCTAGTAATTACGATGACGTAATTGAATCTATGGCCATTTTAAAAAGGGTACGACGTCATTCTTTGGAATCTCAAGCACTGCATCATCGTCCGCTTGATGTACTTGCTCATCACCTTGTAGGTTTAGTAATAAATAGTCCAGGGCCAAAATCTTTGCAGGATGCGTTTCTACTATTTAGTAAGGCCTATCCATTTAAAGATCTAACGTTTAATAGTCTCCAAAATGTTATCAACCTTCTTGACAGATGCAGGATAATTAGATACCAAGATGTGGACCAGACATTTAGAGGCGGGATGAAATCTTACACATACTACTTTAACAATTTATCAACAATTCCACATATTCTAAAATTTGAAGTTATGGATATCATTAGGAAAAGAAGGATCGGAACTCTAGACCAACAATTTATAGGAGAATATGGGGAAAAAGGGAATGTCTTTGTACTCAAAGGATCCCAATGGCGCATTATCAACGTTGATGAAAAGAAAATGCAGGTACACGTAGAACAAATACA
>Ga0137374_10005943_pt1 | contig 14519 bp, 13 predicted proteins | sample SagtaG_20_FD_104811 | JGI IMG/M metagenome (GOLD analysis project Ga0137374, IMG submission 104811) | Vadose zone soil microbial communities from Sagehorn Ranch, Mendocino, California, USA - Sage1_R_100_16 metaG | ecosystem: Environmental > Terrestrial > Soil > Vadose zone | place: USA...
CGTTGAGATCACGAAAGCTCAAATGAGCGATCTTGCTTTGCACCCTCACGAGTTCCACGGCGAGTGGAACTACGAACTGCAACCGCGCGAGTTGAAAAACTAATATGGATCAAGCGCCTTAGCTGCAGGACCGGCGTAAAATCGAGTTCTCGGCGATGACGGCGGCGCTCCACAGGGCGGCTAAGAGCGGGAATCCCCGCCACCAGCTCGACGAGCGTGGCGGCCGCCGCCGTGGCGCCCCGCGCTCCGGCGCTCACGCGTCCCGCTGGGCCGACGACGACCTCCCCGAACACACGCCCCGGCCACCGCGCCTCCGCGCCGAACGTCGCGCCTGGCGACGCCCACTTTCCGGCGGAAGTCGCGTCGGGCAAGCGTGTCACTACGGCTACGACGCCCACGGGAATATCGCCTTCCTCACCGACGCAAGCGGCGCGGTGACCGATAGCTACGACTATGACGCCTGGGGAAACGTCCTCGCGATCACGGGGAGCACTCCGAACACCCGGCGATACGCGAGCGAGGAACTCGACCCAGACCTCGGCCTGATCAACCTGAGGGCCCGGCAGTACAGTCCGACAACAGGACGGTTTTCGACGTCCGATCCGTTGGACCGGTTTGCTCTGACCCATCGGTATCTCTATGCTGAGGCGGATCCTGTAACGTGGCTTGATTCGCGGGGCCTGGGTCCCGCCTTGGAATACGTGAAGATCAGGCAGGCGGCGGCCGCTGCCACGATCTTTGTGTACCGCTTCATCGAGACGACTACTGGACGCTTCTACTTCGGAATAACCAACGACCCGATGCGTCGTCTCGGCGAGCACGCGTACAGGCTTGCGCAACAGGGCAAGGAGCTCGTGGACAATAGCTTTCAGGTTCTTTACGGAGTGACCGCGGAGACAATCCCGCTCGCCCGCGAAGCCGCGCGCGCGGTTGAAACCGGCCTCTTGCTGCGAGCCGCCCGAGAAGGGACGCAATTATTGAATATCGCTGAGCGGAGCATGAGTTTGATCAACTATGCGTACTACATTGATATGGCAGAGCACATTATCGAATAGCATGCGCATGCCTGATATTTCCGTGGATGATCTTCTGGACGGGCCTGTTGGCGTATTGTGCAAACAATTGCCCGCATATCCCGCCGGCCAGACTCAGGTCACGGTCATGGAAACAACCGTCCTCTCGGCGACCGCTATGACTGGAGCTACCACGCTGTGTGCAATGGCGCCCTTCCGATGCACCGAACCGCTTCCGGAAGTTCGGGATCTGTTCCTCTCCCTGAGTGCGTCGATAGACGCGACCACGGCCGCCTGCTTTTCGGCCCTTCTAAATCTCAGAGTCGAATCAAAGCAGCCATTGCGTCTGTCGTGGTTCGGCGACGCTCCACTTGAGGCACTATCCCTCCGCGATCGTTCTTTGGAGTCTTGGCCCGAGATGCGAGAACGATCAATAAAGCGGCTTCGAATAGATTGGTCCGGGCAGTCGCTTTCCGCTCTGCCTCAATCTATCGTTCGGCTATCACTCGGCGCTTCGTTGAAGGCCGACGTCGCGCTACTTGCGCCGATCTACGATCTTCCCCGTTTGCGGTCTCTAACGTTGCGCAACATTCGGCTTGCATCGCTGCGAGACTTATCAAAGGCGCGTAGCCTGGAGGAAGTGACCGTTTCGACAAGGTCGCTGAAGGGTGTTGGGCAACTCCAGGGTCTACGTTCCCTTCGTATCGAGGGAGTATCCTGCCCTCCCCTTAGCGAGCTTGCTTCGAACGAGACCTTGCAGACACTGGAGATTCGCGCTCGTCAACCTCCTGCCGATCTGGCAGCGATCGGCGCTTTGCGAAACCTCAGACGCCTCGTGCTGGATTTCGGGGATCTCTACGACATTGTAGATATTGAGTCAGTCGGGTTTCTCCGGTCGCTGCCGCATTTGCGCGACCTCGAGATTCTCACTGTGCGCCTGATCGATCAGGACCTGTCGCCGCTCGATGCGCTGTCCGACCTCGCGGTCCTTAGGCTAGTGGGAGATTTTGGCTCGGATATAGCGCGCGTGTCTTCCCGGACCTCGGAGGGACTAAAGACCGTCATTCATCCGGTCGGTACAGGGCCAACGCCAGGATTTATTACGCCAATCAAGATCGATGGCGTCTGGACTCTATTTGAGGACCTTACGACACTTCTTTGTCTGGAGACTAACTACGAAGTCGAGAAGGAAGTGAAGACGGCCCTCAAGGTAGCTGCTCCGGACGTGGCCGGCCGTATCGAGTTTGACTCTGAGGCGGGCACATTTTGCGCGCGAACGTCGTCCCGCGCCGACAGCGAAGTGCTCGCACAAGTCATCCGGACACTGATTGCCGACGCGACTACTGGGGGCGGGAAGGTCGACCATTGAATGAACAACGAAGGACCGTCTTCTGTCTGCGCTCCTATCGGCTCCGTGGGGTGCCGAGGCGAGATCTCCGGTTGGCGACTGCCTGATGGACATACCCCTGAAAGGCGTACCAGTTGAACTGAACTCCGTATTGTTTTCGACGCCGACGGGATGCAGACCTGTTGACGGCCGAATTGACGTCGTAGGCGATCGCCGAATTGTGGTCGCACGAAATCGGCGCCGCGGCCGGGCTGACGTCCGAGAAGTTGCTCCGCGAGGTCGTACCAACGCGGTCGCCGAGGCCGGACGGGCATCGGACGGCGGCGCGGCCGAGCTGACGTCGCAAAACGGCGGCGCGCGGACTGGCGCGAGATCCGGGCGCTTTTCGCGGCCGACCTGACATCGCAAGATCGCCTTCCGAGGGTAACCGTACGGCGCGGGACGTGGGGTCAGCCAGCCGCGGTCACCAGCGGAGGGGCGGCAGGTCGTCGGCCCCGGTCGCCGACTGCGCCTTGCAGGTCAGGGGGCCCGGATCTTGGGGGCATGCAGATGCTCTCGGCTAAGGTAAGCGTTCGGGCAACAGCGTTGGTCGTATCGGCCTGAATCTCGCATGCGGAGATCGAAGTTCAGCCGCCGAACTTCGAGCAGGTCCTGGGGACGGGGACGGCGCGGCGGAAGAGGTTGCCGTCCAGGGCGCGCTGCGCGTCCGCGGACTCCAGGGTCTTGCGCCAGTAGACGGGGCGAGATCCAGCACCCGTTCCCGCGGCCAGCCCGGCAGCAGGCAGAGGAGGTCTCGCATTTACCCGAGAGGCGCGATGCCGTGCAGGTGTTGTCGGCCGAATTGACGTCGTACGTGTTGTCGGCCGAATTGACGTCGTACGGGATCGCCTAATTGTCGTCGCACGAAAACGGGCGCGCGGCCGAGCTGACATCCGAAAAGTTGCTTCGCGGTGTCGTACGCGCGCGTGCGACGAACGCGGGAAAGGCACCGTCCGGCGGCGCTGCCGCGCTGACATCGTAGATCGGCGCGATGCGCACCCCTGCGAGATCCGAGCGGTTTTCGCTGCGGAGCTGACATCGTAAGGCGCCGGTCGGAGGGGTGCATGCTGCGATAGCGTGAGAAACGCCGTGCTGACGTCGCAAGCGCGCGGCATCCGCACACGCACGACGGCGCTCGCTCGGCGCCCGCGCTGTGCCGGGGACCCGTCAGAAGAGCTTGTCGTCGTCGGGCGGGGGGCCGACGTCGTCCTGGCGCGCCGACGGGGGAGCACGGCGCGCGGCATCGCGAAGCGAGAGCAGCTCGGCCATGCGATCGCCGTGGGCGCGCCAGAGCGCGGCGATGGCGCGCTCGAAGATGTCGGCGAGGGTGAGCGCGTAGCCGGCATCCAGCGGCGGCAGGTGGATCTGGGCGTGGCGGCTTCTGCGACGTCGCGGCTTAATGGCGCCGCCTCCCGCTCTCGCCAGTGCGGCTGCAGGAGGACGCGGTTGACCTGCTTGAGGTCGACGGTGCGGACCCGGTCGCGCACGGCCTCGAGCAGCGAGCCGACGCAGAGGTTGCGGGCGCGAGCTCGGCCGCGATCGGCACGGCGTCGGCGTGACCGCCCTTCGTCGTGTCGCGATCGTGCGAACGCCGTGGAACGGGGCCTTTTGGGCGAGTCGGCAGAGCGACACGGTTACCAGAACGCTTTATCTCGGCCCTATGACGCGCGGGGACTAGCAGCTTGAACGGCCTGTCCTCACCCGTCGCATCCGGCTCGAATTCCTGAGCAGGGCACGACTGAAACGTCCTGCCTCGGTCGGACTCCGTCCGCGACGACGAGGACGCGACGGCGGTACGAGATTTGCCTGCTCACGCGCGTGTTATGAACGTGGAGGAGATTGGCATGCGCACTCGTATCGGCACCACAGTCGTGCTCATCGCACTTGCCGCGGCCGGTTGCGGAAAGGCGCGCGACGCGCGAGACGCGGCTGATGATGGAAGCGGGCGCGGCGGCGCCGGGTCCAGCGGAGGAGCGGGACGCGGCGGGACCGGCGGCGGTGGTGGTGCAGGCGACGGCGCGGGCGGTTCCGGCGGCGGAGTGGGCGGCGTCGGCGGCGGCGCCACCGGGGGACGAGGCGGCGCGGGCGGCATCGCCGGTCGCGGCGGGACCGGGGGCGGCGCTGCCGGGAGCGGCGGCACGGCCGGGCAGGGCGGCGCCGGCGGATCGACCTGCGGCCAGCTTGGTCAGCCCTGCTGCCCGGGCGCCGGCGGCGGCACCTGCCAGACCGGGCTCTGCGTCGCGCTCGCGGGACCGCCGATCGGCGCGGCGCCCACCGGCGGGAATGGCGGCGGCGCCGGTCGCGGCGGAGCGGGCGGGAGCGGCGGTGCGCCGGCCGGCGTCAGCTATCTCGGCTGTACGTATGGCGGCGGGATCGACCGCGTCGTGGTCTCCAAGCGCGACACGGCGGCGAACCAGTGCCTCTCCGTCGCGCTCGCGTCTCCGGTGGGATCTGCGCAGCCCACGCCGGGGCTGGACCTGCCTGCCGGCTGGCGGCTCGAGGGGGCGACGGTCGGCCCGGCGGCGACCTGCCCGACGCGTTGGGGAACGCCGCTCGCGGGCGAGATCACAGGTACGATCAGCTGGGCGGAGCTTCTGCCCGGTTCAACGAGCTATCCGGCGCGCGCGAACGCGGACGTGACGGTGACGACGCCTGCGAGCGATGGCGGCGCGGCCGTCAGCGAACGCATCGAGGGTCGGGCCATCAACGTCACCCCCGCCTGCGACAGCGCTGTCGACGCGTGCTGGACCGCCCTGCCGATCAGGTGCGGCGACAGGTTGAATGACAGCACGGTGACCCAGGGCCGCGCGAACCAGTGGAGCGCCTACGGCCGGACCGCCCGCCTCGAATCCGGACGCGAGACAGTCTATGCGTTCGCTTCGGCGGGCACCTGCACGGTCACGGCGAACCTGAGGAATCTCACGACGGATCTGGACCTGTTGCTACTGTCCGCTTGCGACCCCGTCACCGGGAACGTGATGGCGTCTGCCACGCCGCTCCAGCTCCAGTCCGTAGAGACCGTGCAGTGGACGAACCTTCCGGACCAGACCCACTACCTGGTGGTCGACGGCTACAGTGGGGCCGAGGGCAGCTACACCCTCGAGCTCGACTGCATCTGTCCGTAGCCCGCGCCCCCAGGCGGGCAGAGGGAGAAACCGATCACGGGTCGGACGCGGCGCCGACCTTACCCTGTGTGCTGACGGCGACGAAAAGCGGTCTGTGGGAAGTGGGGATCAGAATCTTCACTTCTCGGCACTCTGGACCGGACGACGATACTGGCGCTCAACGGCGAACGCCGGAGGGCGCGCGCAGCGGGGCTTCGCGACAGCGACCGATAGACTCCTAGTACTCGAAAAAGTAAATATACTCGGTTCTTGCCGTTCCCTCGTCGAGCTCGATATAGGCCGCATCCCCGTAATCGGGAGCATGGTCATCGATCATCATTGTCGTTATCGAAGTACCAGCGGATGGGCAGTCGACAAGGAAATGATAAAATGGCGACACGAGTCGCTCGCCGGCGATGTCGCACCAGGTTCTTCCGATGGCGCGGCTGTTGGTCGCCGTCGCCCACATGGTTTCGCACACCGTCGAGTAATACACGTTGACGGTCATATACGTATCGACTTCGTTGCTCTGACTCCTTGGATGGCCAGAAGCCAGGCGAATCGCGGAGCGCGAACATTGCACCCCATTCGACGGGACTACCCAATTCGGGGTCTTTCCGTTGCACTGAGAGCCGCAATGCCACTTCGTCGCTTCCCCGGTCACGACGTCGACGTCCTCGGAAGCAGAGCCGTCCTCCGGACCGCAGCCGGTCAGGACGGTGACAACGAACAGCGTGCCGAGCACCTCGATTTGGTTTCTCGTCATTTTCTGATCTCCTTCAATTCATCCTCGTCCACCACGTTGGTGACGGCCCGCCCTTACGGTGGGGGCTGGCCGTGGACCGCTAATATTCGAACCTGTAATCAAACGGGCCCTGAGCGTTTCGCTCGGCGAGGAACATCTCGGCCGCGACACCGTAGTTGGGATCATGGTCGTCGATCATCCTCGTCGTGACGGACGTACCAGCAGGCGGACAGTCGGTGGAGAATACGTAAGATGGAGAGTCCCATTTGTAGCCACCAACCTGGCAGAAGGTTCTTCCAGTGGCACGGCTATTGGTTGCGGTCGCCCACATGGTTTCACAGACCGTCGAATAATATACGTGGACGGTCATATACGTATCGGCTTGGTTGCTCAAATTCGTTGGATGACCAGAACCCAGGTGAACGGCGGAGCGCGAACATTGCACCCCGTTTGATGGAACCACCCAGTTCGGGGCCTTTTCGTTGCACTGAGAGCCGCAATACCACTTCGTCGCTTCCCCGGTCACGACGTCGACGTCTTCGGCGTCGGCGCCATCGTCGGGACCGCAGCCCGACAGGACGGTGACAACGATCATCGTGCCCAGCACCTCGAGTTGTTTTCTCGTCATTTTCCGATCTCCTTCGGTTCTCCCTCTTTCCGCAGGTTGGTGACGGCACGGGCCCGGACCTTACGGTGGGGTGCAGGTAGACCCCGCGATGTGATAGAGCGATGCGCGGTCATGGTCGCCGTCGTGGTCAGCGTCGCCCCGTTCCGGTTTGCTCTGGCCGCCGATCTGCTCGTGCGGGTTGAGGGGTCGGCGACCTGCCCGCGTCCGGAGCAGGGTGGATCTTTCTTGCTCGAAGGGTGAAAGGTGCGGACCCGATCCGTCACAGTTTCTGTCATGGGGCAAGGTGCCGACCTCGCGGCGTCCGGATCCGAGGCGCCCGCCGCGCCCCGATGAGGGCGCCATCGGTGCGCCGGACGGCGGCCCTGGCGGCGGCCCTGCTGTCGTCAGCGGCGTGCCATCGCGTGCTGGTCGTCGGCGCGCGACACATGACCGACGGCGGCGGGGACGCCGAGGCGGGGACGCCGGCGGACGGCTCCGACGCGCCGGGGTCGGCCGCCTGTCAGATCGCCCAGCTCGGGCTCGGATTTTTTCATACCTGCGTCGTCGTCGCGGGGGGTGGCGTTCGCTGCTGGGGCGTCAACCAGGACGGCGCGCTCGGCGACGGCACCACGACCAGCCGGAACCTGCCGCCCGCGACGGACGCTCTGACGGGGGCGCAAGGGGTGACGGCGGGGCTCAACCACACCTGCGCGCTGCTCACGTCGGGCGGGGTCCGCTGCTGGGGAAGGAACAGCGCCGGTCAGCTCGGCGACGGGACCACCATCAATCGAACGGCGCCCGCGTCCAGCGACGTGTTGTCGGGCGTCCGCGCCATCGCAGCCGGTCAGCTCCATACCTGCGCCGTGCTCGCCGCATCGGGCGCGCTCCGCTGCTGGGGTTTCAATGGCGCGGGCCTCCTCGGCGACGGCACGTCGACGGATCGAGCCGTTCCCGGCAACGACGTGATGACCGGCGTCAAGGCCGTGGGCGGCGGCGCGACGCACACCTGCGCGCTGCTCGAATCGGGCGGCGTCCGCTGCTGGGGCAACAACTATCAAGGCCAGCTCGGCGACGCGACCACAATCTCCCGGATGACCCCGCCGAGCGTGGACGTCCTGACGGGCGTGCAGGCGATCGCGGTCGGTCTCACGTACAGCTGCGCGTTGACCGAATCCGGGGGCGTGCGTTGCTGGGGCGACAACACCGACGGCGAGCTCGGTGACGGAACCACCCAATCCCGGCCGACGCCGACGGGCGACGTGCAGACGGGTGTGGCGGCGATCTCCGCCCACAATTTCCACACCTGCGCGCTGCTCGCGTCGGGCGGCGTCCGCTGCTGGGGACGGAATGACTCGGGTCAGCTTGGCGACGGCACGACCACGAACCGCTCGAGCCCGCCCGCCGCCGATGTCGTCACCCGCGCGGTCGCCGTCGCCGCGGGTGCGGAGCACTCCTGCGCGCTGCTCGCGTCAGGCGCGATGCGCTGTTGGGGCGCGGGCGTTTACGGCGAGCTCGGCAACGGGAGCTCGGTCAGGCAGACCTCGCCGGTCGACGTCCTCCCGCTCGCCTGCCCGTAAGGTCCGGCGGCGATAAGTCACGAACCTCCCCGGGGGAAACTGCCATGCCGAGCGAGGGGGCCAAGAGATCCCTAGGGACGCCCGCGCGAGCGGCGGCCGCGGCGGGCGCGTCCGTCGCGGTCGCCTGTCTGCTCGCCGCCGGGTGCGGCCGGGTCGACGCCGCGCCACCCCTGGTGACGGACGGCGGCTCCCCGACGCGGCGGACGACGTTCCGATACGTCCGCCAACTGGCGGAAGCTTCCCGGATCGGCGCGGGACATCGCGATGGAGGGCTGCTGGGGGTGCGGCGTCTGGATCATCGGCACGAACGAGTGGATCAAAGGCGAGACCAACCTTCCGATGACCGCCTGCTACGAGATCTATCGCTGGGACGGCGCCCGCGCGGCGTCGCTCGGTCACGAAAGCTTCGCAGTGACCGCCGCGCACTACGCGCAACCAGAGGCCGTCTCTGGCGCGAAAGCCGCAAAAGTCGCGGACACGCTCGGCTAACTGAAAAGTGTCCGCAGAGTGTCCGCAGCGAGCCGTCTGCGATTCGTCTTTCGCAGATTCGCTCGCGAGTACCGAAAAAGAGTGCGGTCGGGGAGAGTCGAACTCCCACAATCGTAAGATCACCAGAACCTGAATCTGGCGCGTCTACCAGTTCCGCCACGACCGCGTGGTATTTCGAAGGGCCACAATCTGCCACGATCCGTGAGTCGGTTCGGGGAAAAACTGCGGAAAAATATCCCGGCGCCAGATCAGGCGACGATTCCCACGCATCTCGGGTCGCGCGGCTACGACGAAAATCCGGTCCCGAGCTACGCCGTCACTTCGGGGTGGTTCCGAGCGGCGTCGGCATTGGCTCCATGATCTGGAGATTGTCTTGGACGCGCTTCACGCCCGCCGCGCGCCGCGCGAGCTCCAGCGCGTGCTGGTGCGCTTCCTCCGACGGAACGTTCCCCTTCAGCGTCACCACGCCGTTGTCTGTCGTGACCGCGAGGTCCGCATCCCTGAGCGTGGCGTCCGCGACGAGCTGGCCCATCACCTTGGCGGTTACGGTGCTGTCGACGATCGCCTGCGCACTTGGACGGCCCACCTTGAGCTGATCGTCAACGGCCGCCACGCCGCTGGCGCGCGCGATCCGCTCCGCCTTGGCGCGCTCCGCCTTGCTGTCGACCGTCCCTTTCAACGTCGCAACCCCGCTGTCGACCGTGACGTCGATGCTGTTGTCCTTGAGATCGGGGTCCTTCTGCAGATCGGCTTGTATCTGGATTTGCAGCTTCATCGCGTGTTTGCCGGGGACTGGCTCGCTCCGCGCGACGCTGGCCACGCTGAGCAGCATGGCCGTCCCAAAGATCCATTCGACCATTTTCATGCTCCACCGCCTCTCGCTTTGAACGTAAGCCCGGGGAGGCGGGACGGCGAGGGATTGCCGAGCGCGCGGCCGACCGAGCCGAAGGCAAGGTCGCGCTACCGGTGGCCGATGCGTCGCGGCGCCGCCGCGACGACGAGGCGGTCGGCCCGCTACCAGACGCGGCCGCCCATGCACTTTCGCCCGAAGAAAACATCGCCGAGGCCGCCGAGGAGCACAAAGAGCGTATCGCCTCCGGCGATCGCGGGCGTGGGAAGATTTGAGGTAGGCGCTGGCTATCGCGCGCTCGGGAAGGGCACTTCTCGTGAAAGCTCCGCTTGACGCGCGTACACGGCGGTCAGCTCGGCCCGTTCGAGGACGTGGCCGGCCATGTTCTCCCAAAACCTAGGCATCGAATCGTGCGGTTCAACCGCGGCCGTCGGCCGCTTGCGTGACCCGAGGGCGTCGCTGCGGGCCCTATCTAGGTCCGCGGCCCGGGATGCCAGCACGGAACATTGATTGCTCACGCACCAGCGATGTCTACGTTTTCTGCAGGTGATGGCATGGGCCTGTTTACCGACAGACGCCACGCTGGCCGCGCCCACCTGATTCGGGAGGACGTCATGGAGATGAAGGGTTTTCGTATCGCGACGATTCGAGGAATTCCGATCCGGATCCACTTCACCTTCTTGCTCGCGCTGCCGCTCATCGCATTCGGCTTCGGGCGCGCATTCATCGCCGCGGCCAGGTTCGCAGACGTTCCTGCGACCGAGCTCTCCGGAAGTCCGTGGTTCTGGGGGTTGGGCGTCGCGGTCGCCCTGTTCCTGTCGGTGCTGGTGCACGAGTTCGCGCACGCGCTCTACGCGTTACGAGCGGGTGGCCAGGTCCGGGACATCACCCTATTGATGATCGGGGGCGTCTCCCAGATCGCGGAGCCGCCGAAGCGGCTACGGCAGGAAGCCGTCATGGCGCTGGTGGGGCCGGTCGTGAGCCTCGCCCTGGGTGGTGGCTTCTACCTGCTCCATGCCCTCGCGGACGGGGCGTCCTTCAACCTTCGGTTTGCTTTGTTCCATCTCGCGAGCCTCAACATCTTTCTCGGGTTGTTCAATCTCGTGCCCGCGTTTCCGATGGACGGGGGGCGAATCCTTCGCTCGGCGCTCGCGACGCGGATGGGCCTCGTGCCCGCCACGCACATCGCTTCACGGATTGGCAGGGTGTTCGCCGTGTTGTTCGGCATCTGGGGGTTCGTCTCGTTCAACATGTTGCTGCTTCTGATCGCGTTCTTCGTTTTCGTTAGCGCGGAGGCGGAGACGCGCGCGGTGATGGTCAAGGCGCTGCTGGGTCGACTGCCGGTGAAGGACGTGATGAAAGCGCAGGTGTGCTCCGTGCGCGGGGACTTCTCGGTCCACGCCGCGGCCGAGGACATGCTCGAGCAGCGCAGCCTCGCGTGCGCAGTAACCGTCGACGGGCAGATCGCGGGCCTGGTGACCTTGGACGCGATTGCCGCGGTGCCGCCCGAGCGCAGATCGCAAACGCGGGTGGGTGAGATCGCCATCCTGACGCCGCCGCTGTCACCGGGAGACGAAGTCGCGAAGGCTCTCCGGATCATGAGCGAGACCGACACACCTCAGATCGCCGTGGCCGAAGCCGGGCGCCTGGTCGGGACCGTGAGCCGGGAAGACATCGTCCGGGAGCTCAAGCTCACCGAGCTCGCATCGACGCAGCGCCAGCAAGTTCCGCGGTGGAGGCGGCGCGAGATGCCGATTTGAGGCTCCGATGACCAAATAGGGCAAGTCGCCGCTACGGCCAGTCGGGGCTGTCGAAAGCTGGCTCGTGTTCGACTGAACCGCTGCGCTCGCGACCACCGACCAAATCCAGAAGCTTTCGGACCACGTCGACATACGAAACGATTCCGATCACGCGGTCGTCATCGTCGACGACGGGTAACGCCCCGATCGACTCATGCGCCAAGCGGTGAGCCACCTGCACCAGTGGAGCATCCTCGCGCACGTGTTGGACCGGTGTGGTCATGACGGTCGAGATCGGAAGCTCCTCGAGCTCGGTCAGCTCGCGACCAAGAGCCTCGGCGGGATCTCCGATCGCGGTACGGACGTCGCGATCCGTGATGATGCCGACCAGGCGTCCATCTTGGTCGGTGACGGGGACGTGTTTGAAGCCGTGTTCGGTCATGAGCGCCACCGCCTCCAAGACCGGCATGTAAGGTCGAACCGTCATCGGATCGCTGGTCATGACGTCCGCGATCGACATGGTCGCATCGGCCCCCGGCATCGCGGCGCGAACGTCTCCCCCGAGAATGTCGTCGGTGGTCAGCACACCCACCAGGTGGTGGCGTTCATCGACGACCGGCACACAGCCGATACGTCGGGAAAGCATCCGTGAACTGATGGTGTCGACAGGATCGTCTGATCGCGCGGTAATCGCAGGGGCAGTCATGAATCGGCTCACGGGAGCGGAATCTCCTGCCGGTTTCGTATCCGATCGGTAACGGAGATAGTCGTGTGTCGTGAATATGCCAATCACCCTCCGGCCTTCGCAGACCGGTAGGTGCCTCACGCCCGCCCAGCTCATCAGTCGAGCAGCAAACATCACGTCATCGTCCGGGTTTACCGACAGGACGCGGCGAGCCGTCATCATCTCGTGGACCTTCATCGGACGTCCTCCATTCGTGTACGCAAGATAAGGCGTGTGGGATTCGGTGGCTGGATTGATCGCGCACGACATCGCGCAATTCGAGGGTGCTCGGCGAGTCGCGAAAACGATTCGCGACGTCACATCACGAGAGGCGCACCTCTGACACAAGGTCGATGATCCCGTTCGGTCGCTATCCGCCCGGTCTGGGCAATCTTGCCGGTGTGCGCTCAGTCCGCTCTCCGTATAGTCGGTCGCCAGGAGGCCGAATGGAGAACATTTGCGCGTTGACGGTGGCGGAGCTGGCGCCCGCGATTGGGCGTGGTGAAATCAGCGCGGCCGACGCCGTCGAGGCGTACATCGCGCGGCTCGAGGAGGTGAACCCCGCGCTCAATGCGCTGGTGTTCCGGCGCTACGCAGAGGCCCGCGCCGAGGCGCGGGAGGTCGATCGCCGGCGGGCTGCCGGCGAGCCGCTCGGACCGCTGGCCGGCGTACCGGTGACGATCAAGGAATGCCTCGACCTGGAGGGAGCTGCGTCGACCTTCGGTGTGCCGTCGCGCCGAGAGACGCGCGCTGTCGTCGACGAAAAGCATGTCGCTCGCCTTCGGGGTGCCGGGGCCATCGTGCTCGGCAAGACCAACGTCGCTCAGCTCTTGATGTTCATCGAGACCGACAACCCGATTTTCGGACGGACCAACAATCCACATGCGGTAGACCGCAGCGCGGGCGGCTCGTCGGGCGGCGAAGGCGCGCTGCTGGCCGCCGGAGCGAGCGCCCTCGGCCTCGGCACCGATCTCGGTGGCTCGCTGCGGGTGCCGGCTGCGTTCTGCGGCGTCGTCGCCATCAAGCCGACGACCGGACGTTGCGACGACCTCGGACGCGGCAGCGCCCCGCTCGGCCAGCGCGCCATCGCCAGCCAGGTTGGCGTGCTTGGCCGTGACGTTCAAGGGGTGGCGTTGGGCTTGAAGGTGATCAACGGTGGCGACCGCCCTGCGCTGGATGGATCGCTATCGCCGGCGATGCCGTTGCCCGAGTACGGAAGCATCGATGCTTCGAACCTCAGGGTCGGTTTTTATGTCGACGACGGTACGTTCACGCCCGCTCCCGCCGTGCGCCGGGCGGTGCGCGAAGCGGCAGCGGCGTTGAGCCGCCGGGGCGCGACCGTCGTCGAGTGGGCGCCGCCCGAGGTTGCCCGGGCGCGCGATCTGTTCTTCGGGTTGCTGGCCGCCGACGGCTTCGCCGGGCTGGAGCGCACGCTCGGCCGCGACCGACGCGATCCCCGGATAGCCAAGATGATGATGGCCGGGCGCGCGAAGCGTCTCATCGGTTTGCTGCTCTCGCTGAGCGGACGCGGGCGCCTCAAGCGCGAGGTGGTGGCCAACTACGGGTACAGGGACACCGACCACTACTGGCGGCTGGTCGAGGAGACCATCGACTACCGCGGCCGCTTCCTCGAAGCCCTCTCCGGCCATGATGTCGTCATCTGTCCGGCGGTCGCCCTTCCCGCGTTTCGGCACGGCGCAAGCGAGGAGCTGATCCTGGCCGGCGCATACACGGCACTCTACAACGTGCTCGGATGGCCCGCCGGCGTCGTGCCGGTTACCCGCGTTCGCGCCGACGAGGAATCGGATCGTTTCCCGACCAAGGACCCCATGGACCGCACGGCCCGCGAGACCGAGCGCGGCTCCGCGGGGCTGCCCATCGGGGTGCAGGTGGTGGCGCGCCCGTGGCGCGAGGATCTGGTCCTCGCGGTGATGGGCGAGATCGAAAGATCGCGCGCGGGTGAGCAATTGCGTTCCCAAGTCCGAACCCCAGCACGAACGCAAGTAGCTCGGAGATTGTTGCAGTAAGTAGGCCGCACACTCGCGCGTCGCGCGAGAGCGGTTAGTCGATCGGTTAGTCGCCGGCTCTCATGATTCGTCACTTCTTCCGGGAAGCGAGGCCGCAGCCACTCTTCCGGGAAGCGAGGCCGCAGCCACGACCGTTGGCGACTGTCCGCCGCGGAATCGTTCCCGCCGGAACATCCGCCGAATCAACTACGTCCGATCGACGCAACCCTCGTGGTCGCGTGGAGCCGAATCTGCGACAGACCCACGCAACTCCACGC
>Ga0137374_10005946_pt1 | contig 14517 bp, 17 predicted proteins | sample SagtaG_20_FD_104811 | JGI IMG/M metagenome (GOLD analysis project Ga0137374, IMG submission 104811) | Vadose zone soil microbial communities from Sagehorn Ranch, Mendocino, California, USA - Sage1_R_100_16 metaG | ecosystem: Environmental > Terrestrial > Soil > Vadose zone | place: USA...
GGCCTGCACGTAGTAGTCGATCGCCTCGGCCCACTCGGGATGGGCTTGCGGATCGAGCGCTTCCAGCTGGAGAGCCATCGCCAACCTCAACCCGCGGATCCCGCAACGACTAACGCCGCTACACCCAGGCGATCGCGTGAACAACAGCGAAAAAGGTTCGGCTGGACCTCAGCAGAGGTTCAAAAGACTGCGGAACCCTGCCGCAGACGATGTCATCTTGGAACTCCTGAGGCCGATGCGTGCCGGTCGCTCGTGCTCAGGGCGACGGTCGAGCGACGGTCAAATGATCTCTACGTTAATCATAGAGGCTGGCGATCATGCCTCTGACCTGCGATTTTGCGTGGAGCTGAGGGGATTTGAACCCCTGACCCCCTCGATGCGAACGAGGTGCGCTACCGGACTGCGCTACAGCCCCAAGAACGCCAGTCAGCGTAGCAAACTGGTGGCCGTTCTCGCGCATATCATGCGCGTGAGCGGTGGTGGCGTCGGGGCGAGGACCGGCGTGGGCGGGCGTTGGCGGGCAGCGGACGTGCGCGAATTGGGTGGTCAAATTGTCGGGCGACGAGGTGCGAAGGTGCAAGGCGAGGCAGGAAGGCGCGGCGCGGTGGGAAGCTCGGCAGGCGGTGCCGGGAAGGTGCATTCTGCGGTGGGATCTGGGCAGACCGCTAGGTGGGAATCTGGGTAGGTGGTGAGCGGCGGGCGACGCCATGAGCGCGGATGGGGCCTTCCGGTTTGCGGTGCGCGTTAAGCCTGGCGCGCGGCGGGACGCGGTGGGCGGCCGGTGGGACGCTGATCCGGCGCCCGCACTCCGGGTGAGTGTGACGGCCGCGGCCGTCGAGGGGAAGGCGAACGAGGCGGTGCGGCAGGCTGTCGCCAAGGCGTTCGGGATGTCGCGGCAGCATGTCCGACTGGTCAGCGGAGAGCGGAGCCGGAACAAGCTGATTGAACTCGATCCCGCGCCTCCCGGCGCGGCATCACGGCTGGCGGGGCTGCTGAACGAGCGGGGCTCCTGAACAAGCGAAGCACCTGAAACAGCCTGGCTGTTAAACCGGGGGACCTCTGGCTCAGTCGCCGACCGCGCGCAACTTGGCATCGGCGTACTGGTCGTAGGGCTCCTCGCTGACTCGCTCGGTGATGTCGACGACCTTCGCCTGGCCAGAACCGACAGCGGCGGCAACAGCGGCTACGGTGGCGCCCATCGCGCTTCGCCTTCTCGGCGCGGACGCGGAGGACGTGGACGCGGAGGACGCGGACGCTGCCGACGCGGCGGATGTCGGGCTGCTCGACTGGGCGCGCAGGGTGCGCGCCTGCGTTAGTTCCGCGTCGGCGCGCGCGGCTTCGCGCAGCAGGGTCAGGAAGACCGCAAGCATCCCGGTCGGTGGCGCCACGACCCACCACGCGGCAGCGCCGACAGCCGCGACCGCCGCCGCGGTGACTTCAAGAACGAGCAGCATGCCCAACAGCCGTCGCCGAGCGGTCACGACACTCCCGGGACGCCGCGCGGCGCTACTGGACACCCGTCCGCCCTGAGCGCCTCCGCGAGGCCGGACGGCGGAGCCTTCCCGCGCAACCTCGGCGTCCAGGATGTCGTCTGCCAGCGCATCGGAAGCACCTGGGACATCAGACAGGGCCAATGATTCAGCCATGCTCGCACGCCGCGCCCGGGAGTCGCGATGTGGATCGCGACGGAGCCAGCGGGGCACGAGCACCCCGGCCCAGATGGCGACGATGGCGAGGTAGAGGATCGTGCCGCTCAACGGTCCTCCTCGCGTGCGTGCCGATGCCGGGCGTGTTCTGTCCCCGCGAGCATGCCGACCTGACGCTCGCCTGGAGCATGCCCACGTGACGCAAGTTAAAGGGCGGCGCACGCGTTGACGAGCATTCGGCCCGGTGTGTCGTGAGATCGGCGGCGTTGCTTAGGCGCAGGTCCGGGAGCGCAGGATCAGCCGGCATGGCATGAGCTGCGGGCGCAGGATCGCAGGATCAGGCGCGCGGCACCGAACGTGCGCTGCGCCAGCGGGGTAGCAGGCCGCCAGGTGCGTCCTCGATCGTCACCGCGTAACACACGTGGTCGCGCCAGGCGCCGTCGATGTGCAGATGGCGGCGGCGGAGGCCCTCGTCGCGGAACCCGAGTTTCTCCACGACCCGTCGGCTCGCATGATTCTCCGGCCGGATGTTGGCCTCGATCCGGTGCAGGCCAACGGCGAAGAAGCAATGATCGACAGCCATCGCGAGCGCGGTCGGGGTGACGCCCCGGCCAGCGCAGATCTGGTCAATCCAGTAACCGACCTGCCCACACCGAGCCGAACCCCACTGGATGCTGCCCACGGTGAGCTGGCCCGCGAACCGCCCGCCGTAGGTTATGGCCCAGGGCATCGCGATGCCCTGGCGCGCCTCGCGCCGCATCGAGCGAGCCATCGCGACATACGGCCCGAGGCCCGAACTATACAGGGGGGTCTCCGGATTCGTTGGCTCCCACGGCCGCAGCCAGGCGCTGTTGCGCAGCCTGGTCTCGCGCCAGGCGGGGGCGTCACGGACGCGGACCGGGCGCAGCGCAACCGGCATGTCGAGCAGCTTCGGCTCGACGAGCGTGGCCGGCCACCCGCGCATGCGTACCACGCCCCAATCATTGCCTGGCCGCGAGCAGCGGCGCCACACGTCGGGCGAGCAGGGGCGCCACACGTCGGGCGAGCAGCGGCGCCACGGGCAGGACGGGCAGCGGTGCCGCGCGGTCGCGGGAGGTGGTGGTGAGGGGCGGCGCTGCGCAGGAGGAGCCGAACGGTTCAGGCGGGCCGGGGATGATCGCCTCCGCGGATCTGGTCGACGGCGTGCGCGAGGACGGGGGTGAGCACCGCCATCCCGTCGCGGACCCCGCCGGACGAGCCGGGCAGGTTCACCAGCAGCGTGCGCCCGGCCAGTCCGGCCACGCCGCGGGACAGGATGGCCGTCGGCACGGCATCAGCGCCCGCGGCGCGTATCGCTTCCGCGATCCCCGGAATTTCGGTGTCGAGCACCTGGCGGGTCATCTCGGGCGTTCGGTCCGTGGGCGTGAGGCCGGTGCCGCCTGTTGTCACCACCACGTCATAGCCTTCGGCGACCGCCTCACGAAGCGCCGCCTCCACGGGATCGCCGTCTGGCACGACGACGGGGCCGTCGACCGCGGTGCAGCCGGCCGCACGCAGCAGCGTGACAAGCAAAGGTCCAGAACGATCCTCGTATACGTCGGCCGAAGCCCGGTTCGAGACCGTGATGGCAAGCGCCCTGATCACACCGGCCGGCTCTCGGTCGGCGCTTGTGACCAGACCAATACCGGCGCCGGTCATGCGGATCGCCCGCCCGTCATGAGGACCGCCCCAGTCATGAGGACCGCCGCCAGGGCCCGGTCTTGCCGCCGGTTTTTTCCTCCACACAAATGTCGGAGATCACCGCCTCCGGGTCGATCGCCTTCACCATATCCACGAGCGCGAGCGCCGCCACGCTGACCGCGGTCAGCGCCTCCATCTCCACCCCCGTCCGTTCGGCGGTGCGGGCGGTCGCCGAGATTGTCACCCCCGAATCAATTACTTCCACATCAACCGTGACGGCATGCAGTGCGATCGGATGGCACAGCGGAACCAGGTCCGGCGTCCGCTTCGCTCCGGTTATGCCGGCGATGCGCGCCACGGCGAGCGCGTCACCCTTCGGGACGCTGCCATCCCGCAGCGCCGCGACCGCCGCAGGGGACAGCCGCACCTGCCCGGACGCACGCGCCTGGCGAACGGTCACGTCCTTACCGGACACGTCGACCATGCGCGCCGCGCCGGTCTCATCCACGTGGGTCAGCCGCCCGGCAGGCACATGACCTCCACTTCCTCGCCCTCGGCGAGTTGCACGACCGGCTCGGGGACCACGATGAGCGCGTTGGCGCGGGCCAGGGACGCGAGCCGGTGGGAGCCCTGCCCCGAAAGTGGGGTCACCCTTGCGCCCTCAAGGAATGCACGGGCGAATGACCGCTTCCCGGCGGGGGAGCGAAGCGGGGCGGTGAGGACGGCGCGGGCACCACGCAGGCGCTCGGGATCTATGCCTTGAAGCGCGCGAAGGGCAGGCCGCACGAACAGCTGGAACGATACGTAGGCGCTGACCGGGTTGCCGGGCAGGGTGAAGATCGGCGTCCGGTCCTCGCCGATCATCCCGAAGCCCTGTGGCATCCCCGGCTGCATCGCGACCTTGCTGAACTCCACGGTGCCAAGGCGGCTGAGGGCCTCCTTTACCACGTCGTGCACGCCACCCATACTGACACCACCGCTGGTGATCAGAAGGTCGGCGCGCACCAGCTGGTCTTCGAGCACCGTCATCAGCTCGCGCGGGTCGTCGGACACTGAGCCGTGCCGGTACGCCAGAGCCCCGGCCTGGCGCGCCGCCGCGGTCAGCATGTAGCTGTTGGAGTCCCAAATCCGGCCCGGCATCACCGGCGAGCCCGGTTCGGTGAGCTCGTTGCCGGTTGACAGCACGGCGACGCGCGGCCGCGGGCGAACCCGCACGGTTCCGCGCCCCGCGGCGGCGAGCAGCCCTACTTGCATCGGCCCGATTATCGTGCCAGCGGCCAGAACCTGGTCGCCCGCGCGAAGATCCTCGCCGCTGCGCCGGATCGCATGCCCGTCCGGGGCGGCCTGGCGTACCTGAACCTTCACCTCCCCGCCGTCGGTCCACTCCACCGGCACGATGGCGTCGGCGCCGGCCGGAAGCTGCGCACCTGTCGTTACCCGCATGACCGTGCCCGGCGTGACCGCGTACGCCCCGGTGTCGCCCGCCACTACCTCGCCAAGCACCGGGAGGGTGACGGGATGCCCGGCAGCCGCGTCGGCGACGTCGGCACAGCGGACGGCGTAGCCGTCCATCGCCGAGTTGTCGAACGAGGGCAGCGGCTGTGATGCGGTAACGTCCTCGGCGAGCACGCCACCTTCGGCCTCCAGCAGGCCAAGCTCGATCGGGGCGATCCGGCGGATAGCGGCGAGGATGCCCGCGAGGTGCTCGTCGACGGATCTCATGGTTGCTCTGCCACGTACTTGCGCAGCCACGGCACGAACTCATCCGCCAGGTCGGCGCGCTGGCAAGCGAACTGGACAAGCGTGCGGAGATAGTCGAGCTTGTTGCCCGTGTCGTAGCGCCGCCCGCGGAAGAGTACGCCTTTCACGCCACCGCCGTGACCCCCGTCGCTCGATGTGAGCTCCTTGAGCGCGTCAGTGAGCTGGATTTCGCCACCCCGGCCTGGTGGTGTGTGCCGCAGAACCTCGAAGATCGATGGGTCGCACACGTACCGGCCGATGATGATCCACGGGCTGGGCGCCTCACCGGGCACGGGCTTTTCCACCAGATCGGTGACGGTGACGACGTCATCCTCGTCGGTGGGCGTCATGGCGACGCAGCCGTACTGGCTGACCTGCTCGGGTTCCACCTCCATCAGCGCGACGACGTTCCCGCCGTAACGGTCGCGGACCTCGATCATGCGGGTGAGCAGCGGGTCGCGGGCATCGATGACGTCGTCCCCGAGCAGTACGGCGAACGGCTGGGAGCCGACATGCTGCGCCGCGCATAGCACGGCGTGCCCGAGGCCCTTCGGGTCGCCCTGCCGCACATAGTGCAGCGCGGCGAGGTGGCTGGACTCCTGGACGAGCGCCAGGCGATCCACGTCGTCCTTTGCCGACAGCAGTTCCTCGAGCTCGTACGCCCGGTCGAAGTGGTCCTCGATCGATTGCTTGCTGCGGCCGGTGATGAGAAGCACGTCAGTCAGACCGGACGCTACCGCCTCCTCGACGACATACTGGATCGCAGGCTTGTCGATGATTGGCAGCATTTCCTTGGGCGTCGCCTTGGTCGCTGGCAGGAACCTGGTACCCAGGCCCGCGGTGGGGACGACTGCCTTGGTGACAGCGGCAAATTGAGCCATGCTCGAAACCCTAAGGGGTCAGGAGCGCGGGTCGTGCGAGGGTGTCACGGGATGTGAATAACCGCTGCCGGCGTTGTTTGGTTGTGGATAAACACCATGGATTCCGAACGGCTGCCGCTGCGTGTCACGCCCGCGTAAGCCGTTAAGGACTCCGAGGAGGTCGATCTCGACCAGGAGGCGGAATTCGCCTGGGGGCCACGATGGGCCCACCCAGGCCCACTCCCGGCATAAGGAGCTGAGCTGATGCAGGAGGTGGCACGCCATGACGCCGGCGCTGAGCTGGCGCGGCGCAAGGCCGCGTTGCGGCGGCGGGTACGCGCCGCGCGGGCCGGGCTGACCGAGGACGAGCGGTCGGCTGCTGCCCGGCTGCTCCGCGATGCGGTGCTGAGCCTGCCTGAGACCGAGACCGCGGGCACCGTCGCGGCTTATTTTTCTGTCGGCGCCGAGCCCCAGACCCGAAGTTTGGTGTACGCGCTGTGGAAGCGCGGTTCTTACGTGCTGCTTCCGCTGTTCTGCGAGAACTTCGACCTGGACTGGGCGTCCTACGAGGGACCCGATTCCGTGCAGCCCCGGGCCGATGGCCGGCTCGGGCTCGTCGAGCCGGTGGAGCAGCCGCGCGGGCCTGGCGCGATTGCGAGCGCCGACCTTGTCATCGTGCCCGCGCTCGCCGTGGACAGGAGGGGAATGCGCCTCGGCAACGGCGGCGGCTGCTATGACCGCGCGCTCGCGCGGGTTGGCGCAGCGGTCCCGACGGTGGCACTCGTCTACGACAGCGAGTTGCTTGACGCACTGCCTGCGGGGGGGCACGACCAGGCGGTTCGGCTTGTCGCACGGCCGTCGGCAGGGATTACCCGGTTGCCGCTGTGACGCGCGCTTGGATCGTCTCAGGAACGTGCATGGGTCGTCTTAGGAATTTGCCGTGGCACTGTACAGTTAGCATTCATGACAGCTAGCACTCCGGCGGCTTGAGTGCCAGCGTCAGCTAGAGGAGGACCTGTGCCGACGTATCAGTACGCGTGCACCGCATGCGGCGCGCAGTCGGAGGTCGTGCAGAAGTTCAGCGATGACGCCCTGACCGTGTGCGAGGCGTGCGGCGGGCGGCTGCGCAAGGTCTTCTCAGCTGTTGGCATTGTCTTCAAGGGACCTGGCTTCTACCGGACGGACAGCAGGAGCGCGCCGAAAGAGCCCGCCGCGGCCGCCAAGGCGAACGGCTCCGAGGCTGCGGCGAAAGCGTCGAGCGACTCGTCGTCCGCGGGGTCTTCGTCGAAGGAATCGTCCGGGAGCGGCTCGTCGTCTTCGGCGTCCTCGAACGGGTCGTCAAGCGCGGGTTCGGCTTCTGGGAGTAAGCCGTCCTCGTCCAAGGTCGCGTAACCGCCCGGTGGACCGTGTTACGGCGCGGGGCACGTTACGGCGCCGGGTCGCGTAACGGCACAGTGGCACGGTACGCTCCGCCAGCGTGGACATGCGCGCGGAGATCGGTGTCATCGGCGGTTCTGGCCTTTATGAGTTCCTCGAAGGAGCGCGGGAGGTTCGGCCGGATACGCCGTTCGGGCCGCCGAGTGACGCGCTGGTCGTGGGCGACGTCGGGGGCCGGCCGGTAGCGTTCCTTCCCCGGCATGGCCGCGGCCATCAGTTCCCGCCGCACAGGATCCCCTACCGTGCCAACTTGTGGGCGCTTCGCTCGCTCGGTGTGCGGCAGGTGATCGCGCCGAGCGCGGTCGGCTCGCTGACGCCGGATTACGGGCCCGGCACGCTGGCCATACCCGACCAGCTGGTGGACCGCACATACGGTCGCACCCAGACGTTCTTCGAGACTGGGGGAGCCGTGCACGTGGGGTTCGCTGACCCGTACTGCCCGCGGGGGCGGGCGCACGCGATCGAGGTGGCGCGCAGCGCCGGTTGGCCGCCGATTGAGTCAGGAACGATCGTCATCATCGAGGGACCGCGGTTCTCCTCGCGCGCGGAGTCACGCTGGTATTCCGCCCAGGGCTGGACGCTTATCGGCATGACCGGACACCCCGAGGCCGTGCTGGCCCGTGAGCTGGCGTTGTGCTACACCTCGCTGGCACTGGTCACCGACCTCGATGCCGGGGTCGATGTGGGCTCCGGCGTCACGCAGCAGGAGGTCTTCGAGGTGTTCGCGGCGAACGTGGCCAGGCTGCGGGAGCTGCTCTTCAAGATCATCGAAGGCCTTCCAGCCGAACGCACCTGCCCGTGCCCAGCTGCGCTCGACGGCATCAACCTGCCCTTCGCGCTTCCGTGAGGTCGCCCCCGGTAGGCTTTGCGTCGCCAAGCCCCGATAGCTCAGTGGATAGAGCGAGTGCCTCCTAAGCACTAGGCCGCAGGTTCGAATCCTGCTCGGGGCGCTGATGTGTCTGAGTGGCCACCTCATCCGCCACGCCTGATGCACCAGGCACAGCCGTCGGCTCACGGCAACGCGCGGCGCCAGAACGAGATCCCATACCCTGAGACTAGGATGCGAACGAGCGCGTGGGGAGCTACACGTCGAGTTCGTCTTCTTTGACACGGGTAAGGAACGCGCACCATGCTTTTGAGGTGAAAGAAAGGGTGGGAGCAGTAGGAGCTTTGGAATCTCGGACAATGATCAGTGTGTCGTCCTTTCTATTGCGCGCTATTGCGACTTCGACGCAACCAGAGCAGAATGCGCACCGGGATTTACGGGTAGATGGCTGCCATTCATGCAGTGAGTTCATCGGTGTAGTCGATGAACGTGGTGGTGTTCTGGTCGAAGTCGGCCACGAGTCTTAGGTGGCCTCCGATGGCGGCGACGTAGGCGGCGATTGACTCGACCTGCATGCGGTCCACGTCGCCGTGTTCCATCCGGGACACGCGCGCCTGGCTGACCCCCATCGTGCGCGCGACCTCCGCCTGGGTCAGGCCGCGCTGCTTGCGCATCTGGACCAGGTGGTAGCCGACGTCGCGGGCGTTCCGGATGTTGCGGGCAGCCGCCCGCCTGGCCGGATCGTCGATGCCAGGATCGGTGTGGCGGCGCTCATCGAGGGTTGTGTCCCACCGGTAATACCTGGTCATTGGATCTCCCCTGGCGGCGTAGCGAGAAATCGGGCGTATCGGTCTTCGGCCAGCTTGATAGCGTCGCGGTACCAGCGAGTCCAGTCCCCGGCCTTGTCACCTGCCACGAGCAGAATTGCCCGGCGCTGCGGGTCGAAGACGAACAGGATGCGCATCTCGGTTCGGCCTGCGGAGCCGGGCCGCAACTCTTTGAGGTTGTGAAGCCGAGAACCGGTGACACGATCCGCTGCCGGACGGCCGAGGGAAGGGCCGCGCTCGGCGAGCAGGTCAATCGAGTCCCGTACCAGGCTGGCATTCACGTCGTCGAGGGCCATGAACCAGTCGTGGACCTCAGGGACCAGTATGATCTCCCAGCTCACTGCGAGATTATAACCTACAAGTTAAGTTGGCCTGCAAATCTGAAGTACTAGCGAGCTGGCGGCACTGTCCGTGCACGGAGCATGCGCGCGCGGAAGGCTCGGACGCCCCAACGACCCACCACGGTGATCATTGCTGTTTGAAGATCTTTCAGCCAACGAGTGCTTTTAGGCCCTCCGCTTCTCGGCCACCTGCACCTTCACAGGTCAGCACAGCGCTCGGGCGGTCATGCCTCCTAAGCGCTAGGCCGCAGGTTCGAATCCTGCGCGGGGCGCTGCGGTTCATGATGTTCGATTACCTCGCCGTGCCGCTGTGTGCCCGATGAGCTCTGGTGACGCTCTTGCATCTAATAACTTGTCCCCGTGGGTGCCTACGCATTATTGGCAGGGCAGCATTAGCCGTTCTGGATCAGCTAGTAGTCATCGGCGTCGTGGAACTCGGCGCGACGGCTCGCTGGATCTGGTGTCACCCATCGGGCTCGCGAGTTGGCGCTCAAGGTCGGTGAACGCCTCGATGACATCGGGTGCCTCGAACGCTCGGTTACGACGGCCAACATTGATTTGTTTCAAGATGCCCGCCTTGACCAGTCGCATAGTGGCATCGTTGGCGGGCTTGAACGTGCGACCGATAAGTGTAGCGGCCGAGCTGATAGTCACCATGGGTGCGCCAGGAAGCGCGTGAAGCAGACGATCGGTCGCCGAGTTCGCTCGGACGGAGCCGAGTTTTGCCCGCCACTCGTCCTGGAGCAGATGTGCTCTTTCTTCGAAGCTTGTCGCATCCGCCACCGCCCGTATGCACGCCGCGGCGAATCGCGCCACCCACACATTGATGCCCTCACGCGAAGCGGTCGACGATGCTGGGCCTCGGTACCTAGTTCCTTGCAATCCGGTGATGTAGTCGTCAGCCCACGTTGCGAGCACTAGTGATATGGGCGGCAATACGCGCGTTGCCAGGTCCCGTGTCCGGAGAACGAAGTGCACGAGGGCACGGCCTGTGCGGCCGTTGCCATCGACGAATGGGTGGATCGTCTCGAATTGTGCATGTGCAATCGCCGCCTGCGCAACAGCGGGCAGCGAGTCGTCGTTGCAGAAGCCGCAAAGGTCTTCGAGGAGATCGCGGACGAGTTCCGGTGGCGGCGGGACGAATGCGGCAGAACAGGGATTGTAGTCGCTGCCACCGATCCAGTTCTGCTGGGAGCGGATGGAACCTGCATGGGCCTCTAGCCGAGTGCCGGTGAGCAGCCGCCGGTGAAAAGCCAGCAGGTGGTCCATGGTTATGGGATCCCCTGGAGAGATACTCCTGACAGCCGACGCCATGGCGTCGATGTTTCCCAGCACCTCCGTCGCGGTGAGGTCGGACGGTTCTTCGCCGAGACGGCGGGTTGCTTCTGCTCTGAGGAGACGCCGGGCACCCACTTCTAGCCCTTCGATACGTGAGGAAGCTACACACTCCGCACGCAGCAGAATCCGGGCGAGCGTTTCGGTGTCGACCAGCGTTGAAGCCTGCGCGTCCATAACAGCGATAGCGCGTTCAGCATCTGCGACGTCGGCAGCGGTGTCGCCGTTGAGCAACAGTCTCCGGCCAACGAGAGAGTCGGGAACGTAGGCCTCGTAGTCACAGGATCGCCTGTCCCGCCGGGCTAGCCCGCTTCCGTCTTCGGTGATCCAACGTCTCCGGATAACCTTGGCCATGACTCCCTCCTTATTAGAGGATATCTCACAACCTCTAATAAGATCGTGATCTGTTGTCGGTTCTGGTGGCAGCAGCCGACGCCTACGGTATGGCCAGCCGCCCGCTACCGTGGGTCACGCCAGTCCCCGGGACCTCGTGGGCGACACAGACCGGATACCGGGACTGGTCGGTTGGCTTCGCGTGGGTCTCCTGCTTTGAAGATCTTCCAGCCAACGAGTGCTTTGCGTGCTTCGCTTCCCGATGGCCTGTGCTTTACAGGTCAGCACAGCGCTCGGGCGGCCATGCCTCCTAAGCACCAGGCCGCAGGTTCGAATCCTGCTCGGGGCGCTACGGTTTAGAAGTTTCGATTACGTCGCCGTGCCCGCTGCGTGCCCGATGGCCTTGAATCGGCCTCTTGCAGGGCAAGTTTTGCGCCTATTGAGAGGATGGCCAGGAGTGTGGATCACCGCCCGCCTCGGGTTCGAATTGGCGACCGCTAGCTCCTTGCCTACTTACTCTTCCGTACCGCACTCTTTTCCAGCCGTTTCGTATCGCAGGTATCAGGAACCAGGCCAAACTGACAAAGCTCCTAATTGCTCTACCGGCAATGAAAATGCTTAGCACAATAATTGCGAGAATAATTAGAAGTCCATAATCATGCATGCTATATCCTGCTCCCGGGCCGAATATGCTCATAATACCCGAAGGAGCGCCTACCGAGAAGAGGTGCTGCACGAAAGTGCAGCAAACCAGACCGCCTCTGACGCGACTAGCCGCGACCAGCTCAGGCCGCCGACCTGCGTAGATGACCCTCACCGGCCGCGCTACGGCTAATTCGCATCGAGAGGGTAAGGCGGCCCTGCGGAGCCCCGAGCGTCCTGCTGCGTGCTCGATCGACCGGTGAGAACACCGGGCCGTTGTGGTCACTCGCGGGCAGGCTAAGAAACGACTGACCTCAAGCTGTCGCTGGTGGTGCCGGGCAACTGGTCGGAGTGGCGCGACGGCGCGCGCCAGCATCGAGGCACCGTGGATGGTTCTCATTGAATGTGGTTAAGGGTGCCTCACCGTGTGATCAAGGTGATGCTTGAAGATTCTTCAGCCAACGAGTGCTTTTACCTGGTGCGCTTCTCGGTGACCTCCGACTTCCCGGGTCAGCACAGCGCTCGGGCGCTCATGCCTCCTAAGCACTAGGCCGCAGGTTCGAATCCTGCTCGGGGCGCAAAAAAAAGCGAATTTGGCGCCCGTATCGGAATGTTGCCATGCCTATGTAGCAATGGCCCTTCCTTACTGAACTGACGGCCGCTCCGGTAGGCGGTGCAGGACGAGTTTTCGGTCGACGACGCGGGTTTTGGGGGTGTCGGGTTTGCGGGTCGGGAAGTCGCGGCCCGGGCGCTGGAGCATACGCGGGGTGGAGCGGGGCGGGCGCTCGCGGATCAGCATCCGGGGCAGGTCCCCAACCAGAAGTCGGAAGGCTTTGGCCAGGTCACAGGCGGCGAGGACAGTGGCGACGGAAGCACGTACGGCATCGAACAGCTCTGGGAACCTCACCCGGCGCAGCTCGACCTTCGCGTTGACCGCGGCGAGCGCGGTGATCTGCCTGACTGCCTGGTAACAACACAACAGGCCCCAGATCTCCTGCCGGACCATCGCCGGGGTCTTCGAGCGCAGGACTGCCCCGGTCGCCCGTACCTCGACCTTCAAGATCTTGAAAAGGGTTTCTGTCCGCCATCGTTCGGCGTACAGCCGGGCGAGTTGCTCAGCATTGTGGGCTTCTGGATCGAGCAGCGTGGTGATCAGCGCGAACACCTCGGAAATCCCGGTATCGGCGTCCTTGACGCTGAACTCCACGACACGTATCCGGGTCCGCTCGTACTTTCGCCGCCCGCGCAGCTGCGACAGGTATGTGCCATCGGGCAGGCGCTCAATCAGCGGGAGGGCGAATGCCGCCGACACCCGCCAGGCCAGACCCGCGCCGGTCGCCGTGGCCTCGCGTCACAGGTCGAACGACGGGAACCCGCGGTCGGCCAGGACGAGCATGCCGGGGGTACCCTGACGTCAACCACAGCCACATCGCGATCACGAAGTAGACCATGAGCCTGGCCGACAGCGCCCGGTTCCGCAGCTCCTTGGCATCTGCGCGGCCTATCGCCGCGTCGACCACCGCTGCCGGAAACACCTGTGCCAGCAATCCGATCGAGACTGTGCCACACGTCTGCGCCCCACCCACGTCCTCACTCACGGCGCAAGATTGCACACATCAACATAACCGCAAGCGCGTCGCGGGCCCACCCGTCAGGGCCTTCCGGAGGGGTCGTTGGGAGTGCCCGAGACTCATGGTTTTTCATCCTCCTTGTGGAATGCACCAGCGGCGCGCGCCGCTGAGTGCGGCCGAGCGGCTCGCGCGTGGGCGATCGCAGTTGATCCCGGGGTCGCCCTACCCCGGTGTCGGCAACGCGCGGGAGCCGAGTGCTCGCGGTGGTTATGCTTTGGGCGCCTGCGAGATGCGCACCATGTTGCCCGAGGGGTCCCGGAACGCGCAGTCGCGCGGGCCCCAGGGCTGGTCGATGGGCTCCTGCAGCACCTCGGCGCCGAAGGCCCGCACCCTCTCGAAGGCCGCGTCGACATCGTCGGTGCGGAACACGCTCATCGGCAGGACTCCCTTGGTCAGCAGCTCCTGCAGGGCGTCGCCGTCGGCCTGGGACCGGCCGGCGTGCGGCTCGGAGAGCACGATCTCAAGGTCCGGCTGGGACGTGCTGCCGAGGGTGACCCAGCGGAACCCGCCCGAGGCGACGTCGTTGCGCACCTCAAGGCCGAGCGCGTCGCGGTAGAAGGCGAGCGACTCGTCCAGGTCGTTGACGGTGATATGGCAGTACTGGAGTGAAATGGTCATGCGGCCAACGCTAGACGACGTCGTCGCGGACCGCTTCTCCAATCCTGATCGGTTGGTCCCTGGTCGGCCGGGTGCGCACCTTGGCCACGCACGCGGGCATCGCCAGCACGGCGCGGTGCTCTCGGGCCCGGTACGCGCTCGGCGTCATCCCCACGAGCTCGGTGAATCGCGAGCTGAACGAGCCGAGGGAGGTGCAGCCGACCGCCATACACGCGTCGGTCACACTCATGCCCGCGCGCAGCAGCGCCATCGCCCGCTCAACCCGCCGGGTCATGAGGTAGCTGTACGGCGTCTCGCCGTAGGCCGCCCGAAACGCCCGGGAGAAGTGCCCCGGCGACATCAGCGCGTGGCGAGCCATTGTCGGCACGTCGAGCGGACGCGCATACTCCCGGTCGACCAGATCCCGCGCCCGGCGCAGGTGCGCAAGGTTGGCAAGGTGTAGCTGGTCCATGGGACGAGGGTACCGTCCGCTCTGGCAACAGTCCTGCTGACCTGCACGGATGAGACTTGGTGGGGGTCATGCCCGCGCGACCGAGTCCACCGCCAGCACCGCAGCGCAAGTCCCCGATCGAACCAGCCGACCCACTTCACCGCCACCGTGCCAAACCGGCCCTCCGACCCC
>Ga0137374_10005947_pt1 | contig 14516 bp, 13 predicted proteins | sample SagtaG_20_FD_104811 | JGI IMG/M metagenome (GOLD analysis project Ga0137374, IMG submission 104811) | Vadose zone soil microbial communities from Sagehorn Ranch, Mendocino, California, USA - Sage1_R_100_16 metaG | ecosystem: Environmental > Terrestrial > Soil > Vadose zone | place: USA...
CACTCAGCCGGCCTGGCCGTGCCCGGATCTCGATACGGCCCTTGTAGGCGAAGCCTCGCACATGAAGAACCGGCGCATCCTGCGAAAGGTCATCGAGCTGGCCATCTTCAGGCGAGTCCTGCGACACCCCGAAGCCGCCGACGACGACGCGCACACCCGGGGGAACGATGATCTCCACGTCTGACTTGTATGCGAAAGCGCGGATAGTGGTCACGGCCGAGGTCAGCTCGGCCGCGCGGACGTCAAGCAGCGAGCTGCCCTTGTATGCGAGGGTGGTCATCCGCTGCGGAACCCGCCAGCGGCCACCACGGCGCACCGAGCCCTTGATGGCCACGGCAAACGGGCTTTCTGGCGGCCAATCCGCCGACGAGGCCGCAGGCCTGGCTGCGTCTTCAGCGGGCAGATCGCCAAACAGCCGGTCCAGGTCCGCCCTGGTGCGCGAACCGAGCGCGGCATGCATTCGTGCGTCAAACTCGTCGTCACCGAGCCTGCCTTCCGCGAACGCGTTCTGCAGACGCCGCAGGGCGTCGTCGCGCTCCCGGTCGGAAACCCGGATCGCTGAACCGGCGAGCGTAGGCTGCTGCGGCGCCGGGGCCTGCGGACTGCCTGCAGGTGTGTGGCCAGATGAGCTGCCCGCCGTCGGCGCTGGGCCGGGCACCGGTGTAGGGCTACCGGCGGCAAGCGCCGCGTCTTCCCCTCGGCCGCCGCTGGGCTCGGAATCGGTTCCGCCTCCGCCGCCGTTCGACCGCGGCTCCATCTTTTCTCTCCCTTCACCAAGACACCCGGCATTGTGGACCAGGCGCGCTAAGTCGAGACACATCGTAACTTGCGGCCAGGTGGCCGCTCATCCGATGTCCTGGGTGATCTCTGCGAGGGCCGCGCTGACGGCCTGTCGGAGTCCAGCCAGGTCGATATCTGCGGCTGTGCTCGGCAGCTCCTCGTCGGCGGCAACGTAGCCGTCGAGCGCCCAGCCCACCGCATCCAGCGCGCCGGAAAGTGGCCCGGCGGCACGCTCACCTGCCGCGATCTCCTGGCCCCGGGCACCACGAAACATTCGTGCGAACTCGTCAGCACCAATCCACCCCTCGGCGAACTGACGCATGGCCGCAAGCTGGCCGCCAATGCCACTGCCATAAGGCACGTCGACCGCCCGGCACCAGGCCAGCCAGGTTGGTCGCCATGGCCGCCCTGACAGAGCGCAGCCATAGTATGCCGCTACGGCCAGCGACCGCGCTGACAGTCCGAGGGCCGCCAGGGCGAACTCGGCGAAGCTCGAACGTGCCCGGCGCACGTCGGACCCGGCGACCGCCTCGACGAACTGGCGTGGCCCCGCAGCAACGGCGAACCCCGCCCCAGTGGTGAGAAGTGCCGCGGACAGATCCGGCACCGCGATCAGCGCCTCGGGCGTGCCGATCGCCTGCATGGCAGCGTGGATTCGAGCGCCCTCCGCCTGGACCGCCACGGCCTTCTCGGTTGAGCGCCAGCGCACCACCGGGCAGCCAAGTACGAGCCGCTCACCGCGAGTTCGCACAGCGGCGGCGAGCCGGCCCGCGACCACTGGCGGAATTGGACTGGCGGCGGCGAACGGCACGGCATCCCTACCGCCTTTCAGCCAATCGGGACTGATCAGGTGCGGGGCGGCAAGCAGCCGTGCGGTCATCTCCTCGGCCACATAGCCAATCACCACCGCGCCCCTATACCCATCGCCCATGGGCGCCACTCTTGACCCGCCGACGCCCGGTCAGGCGTCACAGCTTTCGCTCCGTGATCAAGCGGAAAAGCTGCTCTTCTGTCAAAACGGCGCACCCGGTGAACTCACCCGCCGGGGTGAAGAACACCGCTGCACCGCTCGCACGGTCGACCACTGCACGGACCGGGCGGTTGCGGAAGGTTACGTCTTCGAGCCGAATTGAGTCAGCGGCCTCTGCGATCTCCCGCAGTACCTCGGTGAGGCGAGTCGCCATTTCGCCGGGAGCAGCGGGCTGTCCATCCGCATCGGCTGGTTTCACGCCAAATTCGGGTGCGTGGCCCAGCCAGTGGCGAATCCGCTCGGGAGGGAACATCCAGCCGCTTCGGTTGAGAGCACCACCAGGCTGGTGCGGCGCGCGCCGCGCCACCTCCGTGGCCGAGCCCTGCGGCAGAGCGCGGAGCAACCCAGGTGCCGATATCGCGTGCTGCGCGGGCGGCAGCCGCTGATACGGGTGGGCGACTCCGGCGCCGTCAAGGAGTCGCGCGGTACCCGGCGGCAACAACTCGCCGGACAGCATTAGCACGCGCAGCGCAAAGTAGCCGGGGGCAGGCACGGCGGCGAGGCCGCGAATCAGGCCGCCAGGCCTGCGGCCCACAGGTCGTGTACCCCGGCGGCTCGTTAGCGGCACGGGGAGCGCCCATCCGGAGACCAAGAGGACGAACACGCCGAGCAGGGCGGCCGCGATGAGCACCTGACCGCCGAGGATGAACTGGCTGAACCAGGCGTGCAGGGCGGGAATGGTGCTCACCAGGTCGGCTGGCCGCTCGACCTGCGCCCACTGCCGCGCGAGGGTGGGCCACATGACCGGGGGTCGTTGCGTCACCGCTGAGGCGAGTACGGGCGCGCCGCCAATCGCCAGCACAGCGGCAAGCCGTTGCCAGGCTGTCCAGACGTCCTCCCGCCGGGGAGTATCCCGCCTGGTCCGCCCGCCCGCGCGGGCTTCCCGCATGGCCAGTTCGCGCCGCTGCCTCGCGAACACGAGCGAGGCTGCGAAAACCCCCCGCGGGCGCCGATGCGGCCGCAGCGCCACGAGCATGAATGCCACTTCATGCCCGCCAGTCACTAGGGCCTCGGCCATCGCTACGCGCTCCCGAGCCCACCACCGGGCCAGCCGACCGCGCAAGGTCCGCGCGGACCAGCGGAGCCGCACACTGATCTGGGATCCCCTGGCAGTTCGCGCTAGCCTGGCCCAGCGTGGCACGCCTGGCAATGGTGGGACCAAATCCGCGACCCGGCGCTGTGCACCGAAGTCAACGGCCACCGCGGCCACGATCAGCGCAAGCAACAACCAGCGGCTGGCGTGGCCATTGCCAAGCGTCGCGTGCAGGCGGTGCACCCACGTGGGCACGGCCACACCGTAAGCGGCGGCGTCATAGCGGTAATGATCGAGCACCGCCACCCCCAGCAGGATGGGCAGGAGCAGCCAGGCAAACCAGCGCCATCGGCGCCTGTTCATCCCGGGTTTCTCTGCGCCCGCGGCCCGTGCCGCGGCAGCGAGTCCCATTCCGGCAGCCGCCAATCCGGTCGCTACGGCGTGACCGGGAAACCGGATAACGCCCAGATCGCTCCAGCCCGGGAGCAGCGCGGCGAGATGCCATCCGGCGCCGGGCGTCGCCACCGCGGCCGCCGTATTCTCGGCGAGCGCGAAGCCCGCACCCGATGCGACGCCGAGGAGCAGGTAATCTACTGCCGCAAGACGGGTGAACCTGTTTCTCGCCACGAGCCAGAAAACCGCGATCGGGACCAGTTTTACGGCCTCCTCGGTCGGCCCAAGGAAGGCGCGCCAGGTGTGCAGCGTTCCCGGGCTCACGGTGAGCCACGTCGCGGCGGCAAACGCGATCGCGGATGCCGCCCCCGCGGCCGTCATCCGCAGGCAGGCCGCCCAGCTCAGGGTATGGGTGCGGGCGAGCAAGTACACCTGAAGCAGCAGCCACAACCCGCTGCCGAGCGCGGGTAGCACGTGGCTGGCGCGTGGGGCGGACAGCAGCGTGATCACGATGAGGGCGACGGCTCCCCAGCCTGCCGCGGCTCGGCAAAGTCGGAGCGTGGCGGTGATGGCAGGCCGACGCTGGACGGCTGCCGCCAGCGCGGACAGCCGGTCGGAAGGGTCGGGACGCAGCGTGCGGCGGGGAGCATGGCGGCTCGACGGACCGCTGCCATAGCGGCCAGCGACGATGCGAAGTCGCTGATCACCGCTCTCGCGCGCCCAGACGGTGAACCGCTGGCGTGTGCCAGCCACGTCGGGCCCGGCCAGCGCCGCTACGAAGGGCGGCGGCCCGGCAGCCAGGGCGTAACCGGCCATGCTGACCACGACGGCGGCCGACCCGTCTGGTAGGCAGACGAGGAAATCGTCAGGCTGGCCCCAGCGGGCGGCCAGCTCGACCAGTGCCTGCGGGCGGGCGGGAAGGATCGTAACCGTGTCGTACATGAATGCCGCCCGGGTTCGGCAGGCGAGCAGCCGCTTGGCGCCGACTTCGGTGGCCGCCCCAGCTATGGCAGCAGCTAAATCCGGGTCCACGCCTGGTGCCACGGCGAGCGGGACGACCCGCTTCGGGCCGACGCCGCGGGCGAGCCAATCCCGGCGCAACTCCCCATCGCTCGCGCACACCCGGACCACGAGATCACGGGCGAGCATCTCGGAAGCCTTCATAAGCTCCTGACGGGTTGGCGGCTTCTCTGAGTTATATGTCCAATTTCCGCTGCGGTAGTAACCCGCGGACAGCATCCGGTCTCGTCGCGTTGCGCGAGCGGCGGTCCACAAGGGCCACGGCGGGCCACCGAGGCCACCCCGCATTGCTGTCAATATGTACCACCAATCACATTTCAAGATTCTTTGTGCGGGGCCGAGCGTATGACGCGGGCGGAGGGGCGGGGGCCGGATTTTGGCCGGTGTCCTGACCCTGTTGGCTTATTCGGGCTCAGGCGGCGATGGTCAGGTCGAGCCGCTGGAGGTGGGTGGTCCGGGTCCGATCGAGGGGCCGGCCGGTCCACCAGGCGTCCAGCCGGATCAGGTTGATCGCGGCAGCGGCGGCGTTGTGCTCCAGCCGGGTTTTGGCCAGGCCGAGGTAGCGGGCGTCGCGGATGCCGGTGACATGCGTGGCCTGGCGCATGGTGCCTTCTACCCCGGCGCGGATCTTGTAGCGGGCTTTCCACTGGCTCGTGGTCTGCGGCGAATTCGGCCAGCGCGAGGGCCTGGGTGGAGCGGGCAAGCTGGCGGGTCAACTGCTCGGTCTTGGCGTCGAGCACGTTTGGCCGTCGCCCACTCTTTGCGGGTAATCTCCTGTTCGGCCCACGCGGCGGCCAGTTCCTCGCGCTGGGCGTCGATCACGCGGAGCTTTTCGCCGATGTCTTCACTGTCACCGGTGGCCGCGTCGGCCTGGTGGTGGCGGATCAGCGCGCTTATCAGGGCGGGGGATTCTTGCAGGGCGGTGAGGATCTTGTCCCGGGCCTCGTCATCGGCCCGGTAGGCGTACACGGCCATCTTGCCGCACCCGGGTTTGCCCAGGTCCTTGATGCACTGGTAGCGAGGTTTGCCGTTGTGCACCCGGCCGTGCATCGGGTGACCGCACCGGCCGCACCGGCCGCACCGGCCGCACCGGAAGATACCGGACAGCAGTAGCGGCGGGCGGTGCGGCGGGGCCGCGCCAGGGCGCGGTGAGCAGCGCGCGCAGCCGGTCCGACTGCGCCGGGGTGATGATCGTCGGCCACGCGCCCTCGGCCATGATCTCCCCGGTGCGGGGGCGGGTGTTGCCGGTGTAGGTGTCGGCGGCGATGTATTCGCGGCGGCCGGAGATCCGCACCGAGATCAGCACCGCCGGCAGGCTCGTCGGCGTCCACTGCCTCCCGGTGACCGTGGGGATGCCGCGCCGGTTCAGGTCCGCTGCCACGCCGCGCACGGATTCGCCGACCAGGACGCGGCGGGCGCACTCGCGCAGCACCGTCGCCTCGTCCTCGATCACCGTGACTTTGTCGAGGGCGTAGCCGCAGCCGCGCATCCCCGACAGCGCCGGTTTGCCCTGCTCCGTCTTCTGCTGGGCGGCGCGGCGCTGCCGCTCCCCCTTGTGCTCCGACTCATGCCGCGCGGCCGCCCCAAGCGTGCGGGCCACCAGCCGGCCGGTCGGCGTTGCCAGATCGATTTCCCCGGTCACGGTGGCGAGCTGGATGCCGCGCTGGTCGTGCAGGTCGATCACATCTTCCAGCTCACGCGGGGGGTGAGCCGGTCCACATGCCGGCACACAATCGCATCCACCCGGCCGTCGGTGATGTCGGCGTTGAGCCGGCGCCATTGCGGCCGGGGCCGCCCGGAGTAGGCCGACACGTCATTGTCGGCGTAGACCCCGGCGACCTCCGAGCCCAGCCGGTCGCATAGGGCGCGGCAGTCTTGTTCTTGGCGGGTGACGCCGAGGCCGGCGCCGGTGCGGTCGTGGGAGATCCGCACGTAGACGGGCGTCAGCTTGGCCTGGAGATCATGGGGTCGGTACGGACCCGGCTGTAAACCACGTTGTCGCACCAGCGGCCGTGGCCGAACGCGATGCGGCGCAGCGTGCCCTCCCTGGTGAAGCCGGCTCGCTCCAGCGCGCGCTGTTCAGCGACGTTCTCCGGCAGCGTGCCGGCTTCGATACGAACCACGGGGGTGTAGGTGAACAGGTAATCGGCCAGTTGCCGCTGCGCTTCGCTGCCGACCCCACGGCCCCGCCACTCCGGGAGCAGGGTGATGCCGATGTTCCAGCAGGCATGCTCGTCCCTGTAGACGAACGCGCGCCAAGCCACGAATCCGGCCGCATGCCCGTTCGCGATCACGATGAGCTGGCCGTCCTTCTGGCCGAGGAAACCGTCCTCGGCAAAGCGACGGCGGATCTTGCCGCGGTCGCTGAAGCCCTGCCAATCCAGCCCCATGAGTTCGGGTTCCACACAGAATCGCTCGAGCAAGGGCAGATCCTCTTCGGCGACGGGGCGAAGGCCGACAGATGGCTTGTCCATGCGCCGAGGCTAGCCGCGCCATGACAGCGCAGGCACGGCCCGACGGACCCGGATCAGCCCGGCCGCGGCGCGTACATGATGACCGCCATGCCCATCAGGCAGATGACGGCACCGATCAGGTCATAGCGGTCCGGGCGGAATCCGTCCGCGACCACGCCCCAGACAAGCGAGCCTGCCACGAAGATGCCTCCATACGCCGCAAGGATCCGGCCAAAGTGCGCGTCTGGCTGGAGCGTCGCGACCAGTCCGTAGACCCCTAGGACCAGTACGCCTGCGCCCGCCCACGCGACCCCCCTGTGCTCTCTCACGCCCTGCCAGACGAGCCATGCACCGCCAATCTCGGCGAGGGCCGCGACGACGAACAGGCCCAGCGATCGCATTACTGTCATGGCAGCCGATCGTGGGTAGCAGCCCTGAACGACTCGCGGACAGCGCTGACGATGTCGCTGGCGCCAATGGGTCCGCCGGCCGCAGCGAGCCGAGCCGCCAGTCCGTGCAGATGGGCCGCGGCAGCGGCAGCTATCGGGACGTCCATGCCCTGCGCGATCAAGGCCCCGGCCAGACCGGAGTAAACATCGCCTGAGCCGGCCGTGGCCAGCCATGACGTACTCATGGTGTTGACCCATGCCGCGCCATCGGGTCCGGTGATCACCGTCGTGGAGCCCTTGAGCAGCACGGTGGCGCCCAGCTCCGCAGCGGCGCGGCGCGCGTGCTCAAGGCGTCTGGCCTCCACGTCGCCTCGCGCCACGCCGAGCAGCCTCGCGAGCTCGCCCGCATGCGGCGTGAGCAATGTCGGCGCGGTGCGCTTTAGCAGTGAGCGGTCCGCACCGAGCAGGGTGAGGCCATCGGCGTCCACGAGGACGGGAAGATCGGTGGCGAGCACCGCGGCAAGCAGCCGAGCAGAATCAGCATCCGTGCCCATCCCTGGCCCCGCAACCCACGCCTGTACCCGGCCCACGTGCGCAAGCACCTCGGCGGCGGCGGCCGCCTCCGCGGGGGGCTCCACCAGCGTCAGCACGACCTCCGGCCACCGCTGTCGGACCAGTTCCGCGACACCAGGCGACCGTGCGAGGTAGCGCACCATCCCTGCGCCGCCGCGCACAGCGCCGCCGACGGCGAGCACGGCCGCGCCGGTGAAACGGTCACTGCCGGCGAGAATGCCGACGACACCCCGACGGTACTTGTCTGATTCGGCCGAGGGGTGCGGCAATAGGGCGGCCAGATCCGCCGATTGCAGCGTGGTTACGTCTGGGACGGCCAGATCGGGGCCGATGCCGATGTTCACGAGCTCGACCACACCCGCATGCGTGGCGCCGGGGTCGATGAGCAGGCCGGGCTTGTAGGTGCCGAACGTTACCGTCACATCGGCGCGCACAGCCACGCCGTCCACTTGCCCGGTGTCGGCGTCGATGCCGCTGGGCAGATCGACGGCGACGACCACGCCATCGGCGCCCGCGGCTCGCTCGGCCAAGGACGACTGTGGTTCGCGCAGCCCGCCCCTGCCGCCGATGCCGAGCATCCCGTCGATGATGAGGTCCGCCTCATCAATAAGGCCGGCAACCACCTGATCCGTCGCCGGCACCAGGCGGCCTCCGGCCACTCGCAGGGCGGTGGCACCGCGCTCGTGGACACGCGAACCGGCGAGAACCGCATGCGTGTGTGCGCCACGCCGCGTGAGCCGTTCGGCTGCATACAACGCGTCACCGCCGTTGTCACCGCTCCCGGCCAGCACCACGACCTGGGCCCCGTACACCTGGCCGAGCAGGCGAGCGCAGATCGCGGCAAGCCCGGCCGCCGCACGCTGCATCAGCGCGCCGTCCGGCAGCCGTGCCATCAGAGCCTGCTCGGCCGTCCGAACTCTGGCTACCCGATGCGCCTGTCTCACGTTGTGCCTCCGCGCCGAATGGCCGCGCCCTTGCCAACGATCACGTTTCCAGCCTGCCATGCGCGCTCGCGACCGCGTGTGGGCCGACCCAAGTTACGTACCCCCGGCCCACACTCGCGAGCGCGCCGCCCGGCCCCGGCAGCTGCGGTGACTAGTCAGCTCAGAGCCGCACGGACCGCATCCGCGAGGCAGCCTGCCACGCGCAGTGCCTGCCCTTCCTCGGCCGCTTCCACCATCACGCGCACCGCGGGCTCCGTGCCGCTCGGCCGGATCAGCACCCGCCCGCTGTCTTGCAGCTCGGCTCGCGCCTCGGCCACGGCGGCGGCGAGGCTTTCCGACGAACTAACGCGGGACTTGTCCACACCCACCACATTGATCAGAACCTGCGGAAACTTCTGCATCACCTTCGCGAGCTCACCGAGCGCCAGGCCGCGCCTAGCCGCCGCGGCGAGCAAATGGAGCGCCGTCAGCAGGCCATCGCCTGTGGTCGCATGCTCAAGCATGATGATGTGCCCGGACTGTTCGCCCCCGAGCACGTAGCCGCCGCCCTTCATTGCCTCAAGGACATAGCGGTCGCCTACGGCGGTCTCCACCACCTCGATACCTGCGTCGCGCATGGCGCGGCGGAACCCGAGGTTGGACATGACCGTGGCCACTACCGTCTCACCGGCCAGCCGCTGCGCTTCCTTGAGCTCGAGCGCGAGCACAGCGAGGATCTGGTCGCCATCGACGACCTGGCCCCCCGCCGTAACCGCCAGGCAGCGGTCGGCGTCGCCGTCATGTGCTATGCCAGCGTCGGCGCCGTGCGCGCTGACCGCCGCGATGAGGGCCTCGAGATGCGTGGATCCGCATCCCTTGTTGATGTTCAGGCCATCCGGATCCGCATTGATCACGACGACATCCGCGCCTGCCCGGCGCAGCGCCACAGGTGCCACGTTGTATGCGGCGCCATGCGCACAATCCACCACCACCCGCAGTCCTGCCAGCGGTCGCACACCATCCGGCTCAGCTTCCCCGGTGGGCTGGCGATCCTCCACGCTCGGCCGCAGCGTGGAGAGGAGGTGCTCGAGATAACGCTCATGCGCGTCCGGAGCGCTGACGACGCGGCCGAATCCGGCCGAAGGCGGTGCGTTCGCCGCTGTCTTGCCCAACCGCTCCTCGATCGCGTCCTCGACCGGGTCGGGAAGCTTGAACCCACCACGCGAAAAGAACTTAATCCCGTTGTCAGGGGCCGGATTGTGACTCGCCGACAGCATCACACCGACGTCGGCGCCGAGCGCACCGGTCAGGTACGCCACAGCCGGGGTTGGAGTGACCCCGAGCCGCAACACATCCACCCCATGGCCGGCCAGCCCAGCGACCACGGCAGCTTCCAGGAACTCACCGGATGCCCGCGGGTCTCGGCCCACAACCGCGACCGGTCGGCGCCCGGCGCGGATCGCGCCATCAAACTCACCGGAATCGCGGAGAACAGACGCGGCGGCCGACGCAAGCTCCATTGCCAGCCGCGCCGTCAAATCACGGCCTGCAACCCCGCGAACACCATCAGTACCGAAGAGACGGCCCATGAAACACGCTCCAGGTGGTCCTGGCGCAGGATCTGCGCTTCCTCAGCGCTTGGAGTACTGCGGCGCCTTACGGGCCTTCTTCAGGCCGTACTTCTTGCGCTCCTTAGCCCTGGCATCGCGGCTGAGAAATCCGGCCTTCTTCAGCGCCGGGCGGTTCTCCGGGTCGATCTCCGTCAGCGCCCGGGCCAGGCCTAGGCGCAGCGCACCCGCTTGCCCAGTGACGCCGCCACCGGATATGCGGGCGATCACATCGAACTGGCTCTCGGCGCCAAGGGTGACAAACGGCTCCTTGATGAGCTGCTGGTGCACCTTGTTCGGGAAGTAATCAGCGAGCGCACGCCCGTTGACCGTCCACTGACCCGATCCCGGCACTACCCTGACCCGAGCGATCGCCTCCTTGCGACGGCCCGTGGCCCCACCATGCCCGGTGAGCAGCTGCCGTCCCTCCCGTGCTGGCGGCTGTGCCGGGGTCGCAGTCGTGTAATCCGACGCGTAGTCCGCTGCGTATTCGGCATCGTCGGTCCCGGCATCCCCCGCGTAATCGTCGGTGCCGGTGCTCTCCTCGACACCTTCAGTGAGTGTCTCGGTACCGGTGGGCTCGGCCACGGTTCTATCCCTCGTGCTTCCTCTGGGCTCGGGCGCCAATGCGCCCACTGAACTGTATGTCTACTGGGCGATATGTCTACTGGGCGATCTGGGTGAACTCGTACGCGACTGGCTGCTGCGCCTGGTGCGGGTGGTCCGGGCCTGCATAGACCTTGAGCTTGCGATGCATCCTCCTGCCCAGGGAGTTCTTCGGCAGCATACCCTTGACGGCCTTCTCGACGACCTTTTCTGGATGCCGGTCAAGAAGGTCGCGGTAAGCAACCGAGCGGAGCCCGCCGGGGTATCCCGAGTGCCGGTAGGCCCTTTTCTGCTCGAGCTTGTTGCCGCTGAGAGCAACCTTCGAAGCGTTGACGACTATCACGAAATCACCGGTGTCCACGTGTGGCGCAAATATCGGCTTGTGCTTTCCGCGCAGCAGCGTCGCGACGTGGCTCGCCAGGCGCCCGAGGACGACATCAGACGCGTCCACAACGTGCCACTGCCGCTGGATGTCCTTAGCCTTCGGGCTGAATGTGCGCACAGTCGTAAGCCTTCGCTGTAGTTCCTGATCTTTCCGATCCCCGGTGGGGGCGGGCCCGCCACACGCCGCACGAGAGGCCTCCGGGCCCCCGTCCGACCGTTAGCCACATGTGCGCCACATGCCGGGGCATGCGGCGTCGCCGCGCCGGTGAACGCAGACGTCAGTGCAGAATACCGGGCACTATCGGTACGGGTCAAAGTGAGGGGGGTCATCGTACCCAAATGCCGGAATATTCGCTGGCGGCGGCGGGACATCGACCGGGACGCTACGCTCGCCCTATGAGTTACCCGGGCGACGAGGGTTCCCGCATGCCAGAAAGCTGGCAGCGGGCGCGTTCGGGGTATTGGCCCGTCGGTATGCCGCCGCACCGTGATCCGGTGCACGGGTTTCCGCCCACACCGGGTGCACCTGGCCCGGAGTACCCGTCCAACACCGTCTCAGGGTTGAACGGGACGAGCGGCGAGCATCCGAGTGGAAACGCTGGGCAGCCGCTCAGTCGCCCGGGTGGAGGAACGGATACGCTGGCCGCCGGCTACCGCATGTCGAGCGCGTCCGCGACGGCCCGGCCCGGCCCGGCCAAAGGGCCGGCTAAAGCGACGTGGAGCACCCAATGGGGAGGCGGCCCATGGGTGAGGAGTTCCGTCAGCTCATGGGGACCGGACATCATGGAGACGGCCGGGATCGGCGGTCTCGCTGGCCTCGCTGACGGCTCCCAAACCTGGACGTACGGCGAAGACGACCCAACCGAGACGTGGGCATTGCACGGGCCGGATGACACGCCGTCGCCGACGTTCTCATTCTCGGACTCAGATACGGCCACGCTGCCGCAGACCACCACTTCTGACGCCATGACGCCAACCGCGGGCGCTGGGACGGCACCTTCCGGCCCAATGGCAGGGGTCTCAGGCGCCGTGGCGCAGGCCCCAGGCTCCGTCGCGAGGATCTCAGGCTCCGTAGCGGGCCCCCCCGGCTCCGTGGTGGCGCCGAGCCGGCGGCAGGCAGGCCATCGGGGGCACCCGCGTCCGCGTCGTCGCCGGGTGGGAGTATCCCTCCTCGTAACGGCGGCGGTGCTGGTGACGACGGCAGTCGCAGCCACTGCCGTCTACGCGGTGAACCGGCACGGACATGCAGCCGCAGCGCCGACGGCAACACCCCCCAACACGTTACTGGCAACGCCATCACCGAGCCCGTCGCCGAAACTCGGCCGATGGCAACACATCGCGAACCGGGCGGATGACCCCCTCCCGCTGACACTCGCCGAACTCTTTCCGGCTCAGGTCACGGTCAAGGCCGGGCGACGCAGCTATGCCCGGATGATAGAGCGGACGAATCAGAGTTGCCGACAAGCCGTGTTCGGCTCAAAGCTCAAGGCCGCAGTACGCGATGGCTGCAGCCAGGCACTGCGCGCCAGTTACCTTTCTGTCAACGGAAAACGGATGGGCACCATCGGCGTTCTTAACCTGGCGACAGCGAAGGCGGCGGCGAGGGTCGGCAAGGTCGTCGGGGCCCCACGGCAGTTCATTCAGCCACTCCCGGGGCTGCATGGCGCGACCAAGAACCTGGGGAAGGGCACCGGCGTCGTCTGGGCGGTGGCCAAGGGCCACTATCTGATCTTGATGTGGGCGCAGTACGCCAGCCTGTTCCGTCCTTCCACGTCGCACGATCGCAAAATCCTCATGCAATTCAATAACGATCTCTACGAGAAAACCGTCAACCAGAGCCTGACCAGGCGAATGGTGACCGGAAGTCCACTCACGCCCTGAACATCGCGGGCGCGGCACCGGTGATTGCGGCTCAAAATTGGGGATCGCCCGGCCTCCGCGCCCCAGGTACAGGAGAATCGATGGATCCATCGACCCCGAAATGGCCTGCAATGTCATCAGACACACCGATACCGGAGCCTGGCGAGAGGGACGAGGCATCATGGAGCCCGGCTGACACTCCCGGCCCAGATGCCACAGCAGGCAGCGGGCACTGGACAGTGCAGCGCTGGCCGACTTCCGGCGCGCCTGAATCGCGCTCGGCTGCCGACGACCTTTGGGCGCCGCCATGGCTGCGGGCTGGCGGTAACGGGACCCAATCGCAGGCGGGCAGCGATCCAGACAGCGCTCACCACGGCGCAATGTCGGCTGACGGGCATGGGGCCGTTCGCAATGAGCCACTACCCGATAATTCGCCAGCCGGGGCGCCATCCGGCGCTGACCCCCGGGTGCTATTCGACGATGACCCCGCCGCGCCGCCGCCTCCGTCCACTAGACCCACGACACCTTCGGTCCCACCATCGGGCGGGTCGGTGACCCCGTCGGTCTCGCGGTTCGGACCTAGGCCGACGGGGGGCATGGAAAGCCCGCCTCCGATACCCGACGGTTTGGCCGTTGGGCCACCCCAATGGCCAGGAGCAGCCACAGCCCATCCCCCTGCCGAACCGGCGGGAGGCCACGCCGACGCGGACGCAGCGGCCGAACCCTCTGGCGAATCAGCAGAGACACCTGGCGCGGCGTCCCGGCCATCCGGCGGGACGGCCGGGCCGTCCGGCGGGACCGCCGGTCAGTCGGGTGGGACGGCACCGCTGCCAATCGCTGATTTCGCGCAGGAGATCATGGGCCCGCCCGACTACATCTTCGGCCCTCCACCGGGCGCTGAGGCGCCCAGTGCCGAGACCCCAGGCGCCGCGGTGCCAGGCGGCGGGCAAACCGTCCCGTGGGCCGGAGATGCGACGGGCTGGGGGGCACCACAGGTCCCGTCACCGGGCTTCGCCCCGGACGGACCGGCGACGTCTGAGAATCCCGCCTTCACCATGTGGCGGCAAGCGAACCCGCAATCCCCCCACCTCGCCAGCGGCCCGCCAACCGGCCCCGACGCACACACCTTCGCCACCGGCCCGCCAACAGGGCCCGAGGCACACACCTTCACCACCGGCCCGCCAACAGGCCCCGACCCACGCACCTTCACCACCGGCCCCCCAACAGAGCCCGACGCGAACACGCCTGACTTTCCCATGGGCCAGCCGGCGCAGCCGGGAACTCCTGGGTTCCCCATGGGCGTTCAGGGCGGCGTGACCCAGCAATTCCAGCCGCACGAGATGATGCCGAACGGTATCGCAGCACCCCGCGCACCGCTTGGGACACCGCCGCACGGGACACCGCCGCACGGGACACCGCCGCACGGGACACCGCCGCACGGGACACCGCCGCACGGGACACCGCC
>Ga0137374_10005955_pt1 | contig 14505 bp, 11 predicted proteins | sample SagtaG_20_FD_104811 | JGI IMG/M metagenome (GOLD analysis project Ga0137374, IMG submission 104811) | Vadose zone soil microbial communities from Sagehorn Ranch, Mendocino, California, USA - Sage1_R_100_16 metaG | ecosystem: Environmental > Terrestrial > Soil > Vadose zone | place: USA...
GCGCGTGGTGCTGGTATTTTTCTTTCTTGTGCCAGCTCTGGCTTTGCATTGGATGGCTCGAAAAAGGCAATAGCTGAATACCAGGCAATTGCTCCCGACGTGCCGTTCTGATTTCCATTCTTCTTTCACGGACAAATCGCAGAATCATGAGCCTTGGGTAGCGCACGCGTCTCGCGTGCTGGTTTTGGCGTCACGCCGAAACAATCTTTCCTTGCGGAACGCGCCCGCACGGAGCAATGAATAATGCCAGCTCTCTCTGGCCGTAGTTCTTGTTCGTTGGTCCGCGTATGGAAAAGTTCGCGACGGTGAGACACCGTCGCCAGCACGCGGGACGTGTGCGCTACCCGGTCTGGATTCGAGCCGTATGAGGCGAGGCAACTTTTGATGGCATTAGGATAGCGTCGCGCATTCCATGTAGAAACTTTTTGTCGGCTGGAACAATTGTCGCGAGCGCACCTCGTAATTTCACGCGATCCGCTTCAACGAAAAAGTAAGGACAAAGACGAACGCGACCCTTCATTGTTATTAACTCACCAGAATCTGAATGCCAATATCTGTGTTCGAAAAGTCTGCCTTTGTGAAATTTCTGCAGAATTGTCGGGGTCGATTCGAAATTCGACAGCGCATGTTCGATTCGCTTTTCCCATTCGGCATGCGGCAGGTCCGCACCCAGCGCAATTCCGCGACTCCCCCAGCCGAGCGGCGAAAAGCCGCTTACTTTCAAGAGAAGATCGCGATCTTTCTGGCTGAACTTTGCCGCTTCGCGCCAATCGTGAATCTCTAACCGCGGAATGACCGCATGCTGCGGCAAAGGCGTTGGATCGAGCAGCCACGAGTAGGGAATCACTTCTTGTAACTTGATGAAATATTTATCGCCGAGCTCGCGGCGCCAAAACTCTCGAAGAGGCTGCATCCAAAAAAGCGCGAACCACATTTTCTCTTCGAGGTACGGCTTGATCGGCGGCGTGATGGTGATGCGGCCCTCAGCATTGGCGCGCAATGTTTCTGCGATCCCGGAGATATTCGGCAGGTCAAATAATTCGAAAAATCGATACACAGCACGGCCATCTTGCGGCTCGTAATTTTCCGCAGGCACAACACGCCAGATTGGCGATGATGCTGGATGCTGGATGCCCGCAACGGCGGGTGAACTGGATACTGGATTTTCGGAGAACGCGCTGCGGTTTTCATCGAGTATCGAGGATCTAGTATCCAGCATCCTTTGGTTCAATCGCGTCGAGATCCATTCCATCTCTGGTCGGTAAGTCGCGGCTTCTTGGGAAATGACGATGTCGCCGCCGTTTGGAAGCACAGTCCGAAATCCCTCCAGCATTCCATCTGCTCCGCCGATGATCTCACTGTCGAATGTTGAGTACGTCTGGTTCAGCCAACCGGTCAAGCCGATTCCGCCCGGCACCGAATCGATTTCGGCGATGATGTAACCTTCGTCGGTTAGAACCAGGTCGGGCCGGATTACCCTGGGCAAATCGTCGCGAATTTCCTTGCGCCGCGAAAATTCGATCAACTCCGCGGGCTTGCCAGCATCGAGATAACGTGCCACCCACGCGGGCTGCTTTCCTTTGACACTCAATTGGTAGAGTTGATTACAGGCGCGCTGAAAAACAAACAGCCGATGTCCCAGTTGCTCGAGTTCGTCACGAAATTTTTTCTCGATCGGAAACGCGTCAGGCGACAGCAGCCAATCCTTTTCGGCGAAAAGGCCTTCCTTAGGAAACGCAGCGCGAATTGCTTCTAGTTTGTCGTCAGTAACGGAAACCATGTCTGCGTTCTAACGTCCAACGTCCAACCCGCCTTCGCAAACTACGGCGTGGCGGGCGTCCAACGTCCAACGCTCAATGAATCTTCTGATTTCGGTGTTGGACGTTCGGCGTTGAGCGTTGGGCGTTCAGTGCTCACCTTCCAGCCGCCATGCGCTTGAGTGCGAGCTTGACCAGTTCTTCGGCGGATTGCGTCTCGCCTTTTTCCTGCAACTCGCGCACGGCTTTATGTGCATCGATCTGTTTGTAACCAAGCGCAATTAGCGCCAGCACCGCTTCATTTGCCTGTTCCTGCTCGGGAGTAGGCGCATGCATTGCGCTTGCCGCCTCCCAGGCCGCAGCCACGCCGAGCTTATCTTTTAGTTCGAGAATGATTCGCTCGGCCGTCTTTTTGCCGAGTCCGCTGATTTTCGAAAGCGACGCGACATCAGAGTTCACGACCGCTGCTTTGAAATTATTCACGCTCATCCCACTCAACACTGCGAGCGCCAGCTTCGGTCCGATGCCGCTCACATTGTTAACGAGCAATCGAAAAAGATCGCGCTCAGCCGCGGTCATGAATCCGTAAAGGACGTGCGCGTCTTCGCGAACAGCGAGATGCGTGAGAATCCGAATCGGCTGCCCAGGCGGAGGAAGTTTGTCATAACTTGAAAGGGGGATAAAAACTTCGTAGCCGACGCCGCCGACATCGACGATTGCTTGCGTAGGTAAAGCGTTGATGAGTTTGCCGTCGAGGAAGGTGATCATGGGGATCGGTGAAGCGTGGAAACGATAAAGCGTTGAAGCGATTCGGCCATCTAACAATCAGACGCTTCAATCCTTCAACGCTTTAGCGCTTTAACGCAACCGGTCACTCCGGCTTCAGCACGAGCGTAAGATCGACACGTTTACCCTTGGCGATGTTAAAGCCGTGGGTTGAAAACATTTTCCAGTTCTCAGGATGCTCCGCGAAGAGGGTCCGGCCCATTGAAGTCGGCAGAACTACAAAACCTGGCCCCGGTTTTCCCATGAACTCCGCAGTCCGGCGATTGTTTAATGGCACGAGAAAGCCGTGCACGCGACTGCGAAAATACCAGACAAGGCTCGGCTCCTGGAAATCGACCGAACCAAATTGCATGTCCGGTTGCAGATAGATTCGGGATTGCTGGAAAAGCGCATACGCGGGAAACGATCGGGCGACCAATGGTGGGATGATGAGAGCGATCGCGACCCATAGACACACCGCGGCGATGGCCACGGTTTTAAACACCAAGCTGCGCCCTTTAACCGCAGCTTGGGTTTCAAGAGCACTGGAACTCGACGGCTTAAAGCCGTCGAGTTCTCGATCGGGCGGGAATTGCGCTCGTGACCAATAGCGTGCAAGCAACAGCGCTAGCAAAGAAAAAGCCGGCAAGGTGTAATGGGGCAACTTCGTTCTGACCAGCGTGAAAATGATGAAAATAATCGCGATGCCCGCGATAAGGTATTTATCGATGTTATCGAGCGTGCTGTAGCCAGGATCGGCTTGTCCGCCGTAGCCTTGGCGAAGGCGGATGATCCCGGCCTTTGTTGGTCGCCATAGTCTTTGGATCAACCACGGAAGTTTAATCGACCAGGGAAAAAAACTGATAAAGACCGTTACGAAATAAAACGGCAGCAGCAGAAGATACACGCCCAGCGAATTCGCGCCGTGACCCTCCATCGTGACAAACGACCGACCCACGACGTGCCGGCCAATTCCGATAAGGAAAAATTCTCCATGCGTTTGGATCAACGCTGGAACACCCCACAGCGCGACAATTGCGAGCATGAATAAAATACCGCGCACAAATTTGAATTGCCGCGCGAGGTGCCAATCGCGCGCGAAGAGAATTGTTACTCCAACGGTAAGCAGCGGTGTCCACGCAATCGGGCCCTTGGCGAGAAAACCGAACGCGAGCGCGAGATAAAATACAAGGAAGGGCGATTCCCTAAGCGCCCACGGCGGTTGGAAAACCGCCGCTCCTTGATTAGGCGTTGAGCGCCTTGCTCGCGAAAGCTTTCGGAGTTGGGTGTTGAGCGTTGGGCGTTGCATCAGCTCGTATCCAGCCCAGTGGGCGATCGTCATGAATAACACGAGCCACATGTCTGCGACCGCAGCCTTTGCGTGGAGAAATGTCTGTAGTGAAAGGGTGAAAATAATCGCCGCCATCCAGCCAACCTTCGCCGCGCCGATGCGTGAGCCCCAGGCTAAGATTACCAACGCAGTGAGCGCGGCCGCGACCGCAGATGGCAAACGCGCGGCGAAATCGTTTTCACCAAAAATGCGATAACTGGCGACTTGCGCCCAATAGGCGAGGGGTGGCTTGTCGAGGCGGACCTGGTTATTGAAATAAGGAACGATATAATCTCCGCGCTCAATCATCTCTCGCGACGCCTCGGCGAAACGCGGCTCGTCGCGATCGATCAACGGCAAATTCCATGTGCCGATTACGTGAAAAATCACGCAGCCGACGAAAAGGAGAGCCAAATTGCAGATTGCGGATTTCACATGCGCCCTCAAAATAGCGGCCGGCAAATGTGACGGGAACTTATTTGTGAAGCGCAGCTCGGTTTTTTATTGGCTGATTGGGATCGTGATCGCAGCGATCGTGATGGTCGCGGCGTTTTATTTCGACGAGTCGGTGCGAAATTTCATGGCGCAGCATCAGAACCACGCGACGCACAATCTCATGCGCAAGGTCAGCCGATTCGGTGATTGGCCTGAGCATTTCGCGCTCGGGCTCGCGCTTGCAGGCTTCGCGTGGTGGCGGGGGAATAGAAAATGGACGCGCATTTTTTTGTCAATGTTGATCGCGCTGTCAATCGCGGGCGTACTGGGCCACGGGATCAAGATCGCAACAGGTCGCGCTCGTCCGTCTGTAAGAGCGGAAGAAGTCTGGAACCGCTTTAGCACGAAATACCACGCATTCCCGTCAGGTCATGTCGGAGCGTCGATGGCGTTTTTCGGTGTTCTATTTTTTGCGAGCCGGCGAATTGGCCTTCTCTGCCTGCCAATCCCCATCGTGATCGGCTTTTCACGAATGTACGTCACGGCGCATTATTTGTCGGATGTCGTTTGCGCGGCAGTTCTCGGAATTCTGTGCGCTTTGCTGGTCGCGCGAGTCCTCCTTTATCCGCTCGGAAATCGGCAATCAAAAATCGAAAATTAATGCACCGGAGGGGGTGAGATTCGAACTCACGAGGCCTTTCGGCCTTCCGGTTTTCAAGACCGGCGCGATCAACCGCTCTGCCACCCCTCCAGAGCCGTGTTCGTTAAAGCGGCCCAACTGTAGCGGCGCTCTATGAGCGTCGCAAACTCTGGCGGGAAGATCAGCGACTATCACAGACCACCGTTACTGAAGAAATTGTAGGGCAAGCGCTCCGCTTGGAAAATTGGTAGTGCCCTAATTTGGCTGCTAAGAATTACAAACGTCGCTTTGGTCGCGGCCATTTGTCGAAGATTGCGCACATTCCCTTGCTATAGAACCTCAGCCGGAAGCCGTATTGCTTCGCAAATTGCGTGATCTTGGCCTCTCGATCTTTCTCGTTAAGTGGCCAGAGGCGTCTCAGTTCACGCTCGTAAACAACGCAATGCCTCCAATCGCCAACTTGCAATTCGCGGTCGATTTGGCTCGCAAGTGTCTTCATGCCACTGCGCAAATGTTCGGGACGGGGGCTGGCCGGAATTGGGCTTTCCCGGCCTTCAAGACCACGCGGGAATAATTCGTGTTTCAATTTCTCACCTCTTTCTCCGGGAACGGCGGAACGAAGTTCTCGAAAAAAGGGGAACGGCGTTTTTATCTCACCAGAACTCACGAGGAAGGTCGTCCCAAAAAACAGTCATGGAAGTGAGATGCGTTATTATGTGCGCGCGGCCATCGCCACGTATGAAATGATTTTCGCTCAATTGACGCCAGCCCCGGAGTTTGGAGTCCTGCCCTGTGTTGGGCACGTCGTATGCTTCGAAAATTGCCTTCTTGTCCTCAACACTTAACGGCGAACCGTCGCTTTTCTCGGTGTCGAGTTTTTGTGCTTTGCCGTCGATGAACAGAACAGCCGCTTTCCAGCCATGTGTTTCGAAGTGGTATCGGTCATACCGAGTGCCGGAAACGTGCCCATTATCGTGACTAGATGGCTTACCAAGAATTGACGCCACTTCTTGATACGAAGAGTTTAGTAACCCTTCTTTAGCTAACACGGAGGAACGCAACATCGCAGCGAAGAGAACGAGAATCAGCAATTTGCTCATCGAGTAATTAATTCTCTTTTAATGGATTTTGGATTTCTTAACAAGAATTTCTAGGAGCTTTCATCAGCGATTGAATGCGAACGCTATCGCGGTAAATCGCACGCAGCCGCACGGCGCAATATACTCGATTGAGGAGTGATCAATCTTTGCGATCATTAAACTCGCCTTTTTCGGCAAGTACCAAGTCAGTCAGTACGCGTTCATTCAACGTCTTCACGAATTGAGCGACATTCATTACTTCAAAGATAATCACGATGAATTCATTTTGTAACAGTGCAGCTAGACCTAAACGCATCCATTGATCGTAGAGAGACTTCTTCTGCTTATTGGCATGTGAAAGGCCGCCAAACACGAACACCTCCATCAACTCCCGCTTCGTTATTCTTTTCCCATAGAAATTAAACATGGTGCTGGAGTCCAAAAAATCGTTCAAATACGAGCGGGCCTTTTCGAACTCACTTCTGTGCTCTTCCGAAATCGCTTTGTCGGTATAAAGCTTCGACATGTTACGAAACGATGATCGTTCATTGTCTTGCACGAAAAAGCGTAAGGTGAGCACGAAAGCATCAATGTTTTCTTCAGTTGGGCCGGTGCGGGTGATCTGAAAGGGTTCGCCTTCTTGCCACGAGAGCGAAGCGCCAGAGTTTTCAAGCGCAGCTTTAACGAAGTTGCTGTTTCGTAGCTTGTCTGCCTTCTCGTTGAAAAGATTGAGTGCTGCCCTGATTTCCGAATGTGCCATGACGGTTGATTGGTTCATCGGTTTTGCACGTGCTGCAAGTGGCTCGGCGGGGTCGTCATCGGCACACATATATTATCAACAAGGCTGAGAGTTCGTTTCCCCCGACTCTCTCAAGCTTTCTAAGCGTGATATATGACGACATAATCAAAGCCGAACTCGAACCGAGTTCCGCCCGCCTTCTAACGCGCATTCGCAATGGGAGCGTGGATATAAAAAAACACTAACAGAATTCGCCGCAGTCTAACCGCGTTGTGCGGCAATCGTGGCAAGAAGAGAAATCAACACAGCCAAAAAGACTAACAGCACAACGCACCCACTTTTTCCCTCTCGCACCATGCGCCGCCGCTCCAATTCGGGAAACAAGGCTGCAAGCGCGGAGTAGAATTGCTCCGGTTGCGTTCTGTCCCAGTCTGGGGAATCTGCGTCAAGTTTGGCCAGAACGTCAGAAACTTGCTTGTTGGTCGGGAGTTTGAAGTGTTTGGCAAAATTGCTGTACCGATCAATAATATCGCCGTAGTCTGCTAATCCCTCCCAATCTTCGGAGTTGAGAGAACGCCCTCCACTAGGGAAGGTGGCCTTCCAGAATTTTATTCTTAAGCCGGATTCATACTTTAGCTCATCCTTCGCTTCTTCGACGTTAACGGTATCAAACGCCTCTTCTGCTTCTGATGCTTCCTCCTCAAGGTCTTTAATTTCATTATCGAGCGACAGCCGCTCAAACTCATCTGTTGCCACTTCGCGCTTCTCTTTCGCAGTCGCTAGCTTCTTCTTGTTCCTATTCAGCAGTGCCTTTGCTTTTTGCTTTTCCTTTTTTGCTTCCTCCACACCCTTAACTGAGGAAGCAATCATTTGCTTCAGATGGTAAGAGGGATATTCGGCTTCACGCCTTCGCTGTTCCTCGTACTTCGCCAATTGCAGCCTGTGCCGCGTCTCTAGAGCTGCTGGATCATCTTTTGCACGGTCGATCAGGTCGGAGGCTTCTCCTTTCGTGAGTCCCTCCTTAGCGGTGATACCAAAGCTCTTTAAGTAATCTTTTTGATTTTCCGTCGCAGGATCATTCGGCCCAGTCTTACCCGCCGAGAACAATGCACTTACTTGCGCCTTTGTTGTAAGGTCGTCGAACGGCAGACCTGCTCGTTTAAGTGCATCTTTTTGGGCTGCCGTCGCCAATGCACCCTTAGAAATTTCTAATGTGGAAAGAGGTTTCCAGTCCGACATTCCCTCGCACCAGTAACAATCATCCATCAGCAAGGTTCCGTCGCGTAGTCCACTCAGGATTTCCTTTTCCTCGTCAAATTGAGCAATCTCTTGCCCGTTTCGGGAGACATGAATGATCGGAATGACTGAGTGCACCGGCTTCCATTCAGGCAATTCTTTATGCCAAGCCCAATCGTCCCACGAAACGTTTCCAGAATGGACTGCTGCACGCAGTTCCTTTTTCGTGAAAGGCCCGATTACTTCGCCGCTCTTGGAAATGTAAATCGCGTATTTCAAGCGTTGCGCACTTATCGCGTGAGAAAGCACCGTTTCTTGGCTGCGTCGATGCTCCTCACGATGTTCTGGACGAATACGTCCAAATCGGTGCCCTGAGTTTTGTTGCGGTAAGTCTCGCGTCCCATCGAGTGGAAGTCTGCATGACTTACAACATCGCCTTTCTCTGAGATGGCAGACGCAAGAATCTCCAGAATTACGAATTCGCCGTCGGCCGATCTCGCGGCAATCATGCCCCGCGTTTGATTGATGATTTCCACGATGGCATCCATAGGTCTAACTACAATTGGGCGGCAGTTTGTAATCCATTTCTCCTGTGCAGAAACCGTCGATCATCATGGCCGGATCATTTGCCATCCGGCAATCAAAAACGATTCTAGCGCGATCCTGTGAAGCGGTCCGGGCATGTCCGAAAAGTAGCAACAATCTAGCAACGCCTAAACGTACACGAGGGAAGGAATAAGCTCTTTCAAGGCTCACTAAAAAAATAGTGCGTCTTGTATGCGCAAATACGCACGCGCGTAAGTAAGCCAGAAAAGTAACCCGCGGAAAAAAAATCGGGGTATTCCTGGCCACGCCTGTCCATGTGCTGTCAGTTCAGTGCTCAGTGCTCAGTGCTCAGTGGTGTAGTATAGCAGCATTACTTCACCGCTCCATGCGCTCAGCGAAATCACGCCGCATCTTGCAGTAAGGGTTATGGAACGTTTCTGGGGATGGGAAATTTGACTCGACAGGAGGAATATGTTCATGTGAACTTAGTAGATGCCGCCCCAAAAGAAATTCCGGCCTGTCCTTGAAGAGGCGCCTCAGAGCTACGCGCCTATTCGCGGGCGCGGCGCGTCATGGAGCCCCGCTAATCGGTTCGAAAAGCTGCATGTCGATTTAACCGACATCGATGTCGTAGATGCGGATGTTTGTGCCGAAGAACAGCCCCGACGCGCGACACAGTATTTTCGCGACGGAACCAAATCGATCATTACTCGCAATACCAGCCCCGATGTCGGTTTTGAGACAAGCCTCAATCCCTATCGCGGATGCGAGCACGGCTGCATTTATTGTTACGCGCGGCCGACACACGAATATCTCGGCTTTTCCGCGGGCCTCGATTTTGAGAGCAAGATCATGGTGAAAATGAACGCGCCGGAATTGTTGCGCGCGGAATTGGAATCGCCGCGTTGGAAACCGCAAGTGCTGGTGATGAGCGGCGTGACCGATCCGTACCAACCGATTGAGAAAAAGTTGCGCGTCACGCGTGGTTGTCTCGAAGTGCTCGCGAAATTTCGCAACCCAGTGGCGATCATCACGAAGAACCGCCTCGTCACGCGAGATGTCGATCTTTTCCGCAAGCTCGCGGCGTGCAATGCAGTGGCAGTAAACATCTCCATCACATCGCTCGATCCGAATTTGCAACGCGTGCTCGAACCGCGCACCTCCTCTCCCCAAGCTCGTCTGAATGCGATCGGCCAGCTTAGGGCCGCAGGAATTCCAACTGGTGTGATGGTTGCGCCGATCATTCCAGGGTTGACCGACCATGAAGTTCCGAAGATTCTGGAAGCGTCCGCGAACGCCGGCGCGAAATTTGCCGGTTACACGATTGTTCGGTTGCCATGGGCCGTGGCGCCATTATTCGAACACTGGCTCGAGGAACACTTTCCTGACCGCAAAGAGAAGGTGCTGGGGCGAATCCGGCATTTGCGAGGGGACCGGCTGAATAATTCACAATGGCATACCCGTATGACAGGAGAGGGGATTTTCGCCGAGCAGATCGCGTCGCTTTTCGAAGTCGGCTGTCGTCGTGCCGGGATCGGGGAGCGACCGAGGCTTTCGACAGCCGCGTTCCGGCGGATGAGAGAGCAACTGGCGCTATTTTAGTTTGGTTCTGAGCGGAAAGGGGTGTCCCAAATGGAGCTTGCTTCCGCGCAGGCCAAATTCTAAAACGAACAAATGATGATTGAAACTTTAAAACGCCATTGGTGGGTTTCCGTAATAAGGGGTGTCGCTGCAATTGTCTTCGGAGTTATCGCGTTCGCGTATCCTGGTTTAACTGTCGCAACGCTGGTGCTGTTTTTTGGAGCCTGGGTGCTGATCGACGGCGTATTTCGCGTTGTAGGCGCGATTGGGCATCATGCTTCCGATCCGGAGTGGGGGTTCCATCTTATCATCGGAATTGTCGGCATTATTATCGGATTCCTCACATTCCATGCGCCCCAAATAACGGCACTGGCGCTAATCATCTATATCGGGGCCTGGGCGCTTATGATCGGTGCGACGGAGATTGCATTGGCAATCAAACTCCGCCAGGAAATAAAAGGGGAATGGTTCCTGATCCTTATGGGCCTGGCATCCATCGTCTTCGCGGTGATGCTTTTGTGGAACCCGCTGCCGGGTGCTCTCGCTTTAGTGTGGCTCATCGGGTCTTACGCGATCATTTTCGGAATCCTCGGCATCTTTTTCGGCTTCCGCTTGCGCAGCCTGCGGACTCCGCTTTCGCCTTAGCGGGCTATTAAAATACTGCGAACCCATTCTGTTTTCTTATTCTTATTCCCGCTCTTGCTACAACACCAGGTGTGAAGAGTAAAAGAGGGGCACGCACAGAAGCTTTTCAATCTGGCAGCTCCGGGCCGCGCTGTTTTAGCCCTCTCAGCAAGGCATTTATGCGACAGGTGCCCTTTTTTTGCGCGACAAACCCGGCGGGATGCTGGTTTGCTAAAGAAGATACGACTTGGTGCCACTGATTGGGCGATCTACTCTACGGCGCTAGAATATGAACCTTCCGATGGTATGCGTCGAATCTCCGACGGCAAAGGCGGGCCAGACTTTCCAGCCTTTATGAAGAAGAGTGCTCCTATTGCAAGAGCGCGACAGGCCCGGCAGCCGCCGGATTCGCGTCTCAACGGCAACGAAATTGATAACAAGCGGCTCCTTGCAGCCTTGACCGCATTCAAGCGTGGTGATTTTTCCGTGCGCCTGCCCGACGGCTGGACGGGTGCAGCGGGCAAGATCGCCGATACCTTCAATGACATAATCAGAACGAATCAGCGCATGACGCAGGAGCTGGAACGCATCGGGCGCGAGGTCGGAAAGAAAGGCCGGATTGCACAGAGAGCGTCGCTCTCCGAAGTATCTGACTCCTGGGCTAAGGCGATCGGATCGGTCAACGATTTAATCGGAGATCTGGTTCGTCCCACAAATGAAATGGCGCGGGTGATCGGCGCGGTCGCGAAGGGTGATTTGTCCAAAACCATGGCGACTCGGATCAAAGGCCAGCCGCTCGAGGGAAAGTTTTTGCGTACGGCAAGGATCGTAAACGCGATGGTCGAGCAGCTGGGCGGTTTCGCGTCGGAAGTGACGCGCGTGGCGCGCGAAGTGGGGACGGAAGGCAAACTCGGCGGCCAGGCCAAAGTCAAAGGCGTTGCCGGCACCTGGAAAGATTTGACGGACAACGTGAACCTCATGGCGTCCAACCTCACATCGCAAGTCCGCAAGATCGCGGCGGTCACAACGGCCGTAGCGAATGGCGATCTTGCGAAGAAAATCACAGTCGATGTGCGCGGCGAGTTCCTTGAATTAAAGGACACCATCAACAAGATGATGGATCAGCTTCGTGCCTTCGCGTCGGAAGTGACACGTGTGGCGCGCGAGGTCGGCACCGAAGGCATTCTCGATGGGCAAGCGAAAGTCGAAGGGGTATCGGGTACGTGGAAAGAGCTGACCGACTCTGTCAATTACATGGCATCCAATCTGACCTCGCAGGTTCGCAACATTGCGGCGGTGACAACGGCTGTGGCCGATGGCGATCTCTCGAAGAAAATCACCGTGGATGTCAGAGGAGAGACTCTCCAGCTGAAGAACACGATTAATACCATGGTCGATCGGCTCAGTTCGTTTGCCTCGGAAGTGACACGCGTTGCTCGCGAAGTTGGCACCGAAGGAGAGCTTGGCGGCCACGCCGATGTGAAAGGCGTCGCCGGCACGTGGAAGGATCTTACCGATTCAGTAAACTCAATGGCCGGCAATCTGACTGCCCAGGTTCGTAACATCGCCGAAGTGACGACTGCTGTGGCCAATGGCGATCTCTCGAAGAAAATCACGGTGGATGTCAGAGGAGAAATTCTCCAGCTGAAGAACACGATTAATACCATGGTCGATCAGCTCGGTTCGGTTGCCTCTGAAGTGACACGGGTGGCGCGCGAGGTGGGCACCGAAGGAAAACTGGGCGGCCAGGCGGACGTAAAAGGTGTCGCGGGGACTTGGAAGGATTTGACTGACAGCGTCAATTCAATGGCAGGAAATCTTACAGGCCGGGTTCGTAACATTGCTGAAGGCACAACCGCTGTTGCAAATGGCGACCTGTCGAAAAAAACCACGGTCGATGTGTGCGGTGAGATTCTTGTGTCTTTCTTCCGACGCCGACTATGGCCGGCCCGCCTCGCCGTTGTAGTTGCTGCATCGGCAGCCGCTATTGTGCTTGGCATTGCTTCCTTCAGTTACGGTTCAAAACTGTATAAGGACTGGCACCAAAGGCGTCTGCTGCATCGGGCAGCGTCGATGCTGCAGGAGGAGAAATTTGACCAGGCAGCGCAGAACGCCCGCAAGGTCTTAATGGTGGATCCGAACTTCGTGCCGGCGTATTACATTCTGGCAGAAGCAGCGGAAAAACAAAATCTTGAGGAAGCCGTTTCGTGGCGCGCACAAATCGCGCGACTGCTTCCAAAGGATCCAGACAGCCAGCTCAATCTCGCCTCAGCGGCGCTGCGCTTTGGGGAGATCGATCTCGCACGAAAAGCGCAGGATGATGTCGCCCCTAACTATCGTGACAGCGCCGCTTTTCACGTCGTTGCGGGCTGGTTGGCCCGGGCGGAAGGAAATTTCGCTGAGCAGGAAGCGCAATTCGCCGCAGCTGTAAAGAAGGAGTCAGGGAACGATCTCTATCAGTTCAATCTGGCGGCGCTGCAAATTCAGTCCACCGATACGGAAAAGAGCGCAAAAGCCCGCGACGTCCTCGATCGACTCAGTAAAGTCGCTCCTTTCCGCACCGGCGCGTTGCGAGCGTTGTTCAACGACGCTGTGGCGCGCAATGACCTCGCTGCGGCGGATAACTTCGCGCAGCAGCTCCAAATGTCGCAGGAAGTCACATTCGGCGATTACCTTCTCTGTCTGAGCTTTTATCGGAAACTCGATGAGAAGAAGTTCCGTCCATTGTTGGAAAGAGTGAAGCTTTTTGCTGTGCGCAGTCCCTCCGACCTGGCGTCGCTCATGAGCTGGATGAACGAAAATAGCCTTGCCGGCGACGTTGTTAAGTGGATCGACAAGTTATCGACAGACAAACTTACCTCTCCGCCTGTCTCCATCGCAGTTGCGGACACATATGCGAACACAAAAAACTGGTCGCGTTTGAGACGCTGGACGGGCACCGGATCGTGGGGCAACTCTGACTATTTGCGCATTGCCTATCAGGCCATTGCAATGCGGCGATCACAAAAAAATGCCGCGCACGCCGAGTTCGAGACGCTTTGGCGCTTGGCTGAACAAGGGACAAACGAACAGTCGGAACGCGAACTTGATCTCGCGCGCCTCGCGTCGAGATGCGATCTCGAGAAGGAATCCGAACAACTTTGGCTGCGTGTCGCGAATCCGCCGATGGGGCGTGAAGCGCTTGAGGCGCTTCGCCGCCTTTATCGCGCAAATGACAATCTCGAAAAACTCTATGACACTCTTCAGCGCCTGCACGAAAGCTCTCCCAACGAGGCGCCGATCACTGCAGACCTCGCGCGACTCGGCCTCAACATCGAGCAAAATACAAAAGAGTCGCATGATCTGGCCAAACAGGCTTACGACCGCGCACCAAACGAACTCAACTGCGCCGTAACTTACGCCTTTTCCCTCGATCGCCTTGGCCGAAGCGCGGAGGGCCTGGAGATCATACTAAAATTGCCGGCCGACAAATTACATGATCCGCATACAGCGGTTTACGTCGCGCTCTTGTTGCTTGACTCGAATCAGGCCGACGCAGCGAAGGAATACATTGATGCAGCTGGCGACGGGAAGATTTACGCAGAAGAAAAAAAATTGCTCGGTGAAGCCAGAACGAAACTTGCCACCGCTTTAACAGGTTCGACGCCTTCGGTTGCCCCAGCGCCTACCGAGCCGAGTACAACGCCAACACCGACATCGACTCCGTGATCCTCGTCAACCGGAAGCTGAAAGTCTATTTAGCGTTGTAATTTCACCGGCGCCGTTCCCCTGCC
>Ga0137374_10005960_pt1 | contig 14498 bp, 10 predicted proteins | sample SagtaG_20_FD_104811 | JGI IMG/M metagenome (GOLD analysis project Ga0137374, IMG submission 104811) | Vadose zone soil microbial communities from Sagehorn Ranch, Mendocino, California, USA - Sage1_R_100_16 metaG | ecosystem: Environmental > Terrestrial > Soil > Vadose zone | place: USA...
GTAATGCCCAGCAGACAAATCGTGCGGAGAACGGCAGCAAGTGCAGCTTCGTATTCTGGCGTCCTTCAGCCGTGCAGTCACCTGGTTGCCGAACGATGCCGATTGATAGCTGCTCTCACAATGAGATGAACATTGGCAGCGAGTTTCAACCATTCGGATTAAAGAATCGGCTCTTCATTCTCCCCAAGCGGATTCTTTAAGCCCTTCATTCATGCTAGTACTTCACAAAAGGAGAGATTATGAAGCAGTTAGTGAACCGCTCAATTTGGCTGAAAGTGGTCGGCGTATCGGTAGGTTTGCTGATGGTGTTCGCGCTGTTGTGGCAAAGTTCTCGAGTCCGGGCCGCTGCCACCATTAACCTCACTGAATTTGTCGGGTTCGTCTTCAATGGTCCCATTGGTATTGATTTTCACGAACCGACCGGCAAATTAATCGTGACACGAGGTTATCCGTCCGGCACTCCTCACAACCTCGATCTGGTGGCCGCGGATGGAACTGTGACGCAGTTCTCGAACCTGGTACTGTTGGAAAACGAACTGAAAGTCGCGACAGTCCGGAGCGGTCCGTGCATGGGAGGTTTCCCGTTGGGTGAGGTTTTCACCGGCAATGGCGATCCCGGCCAGATCGTAAGGATATCGGCCACCGGCTCAAGTGTTCAGAACCCCTGGGTAACCCTTTCGGGTGAAACGGCGCTTATCCGCGGCAGTCTCTTTCAGGACCGCTACTGCGCCGCGGGTGGCAATCTGATTGTCGTGTCAGGAAACGAACAGAATAATAACCCTGCCAACGATAACGTAGGAAGAGTCTGGCGTGTGAACTCCGCTGGGGTCGCGACGCTCGTTGCGAACATTGGCACACATCTGGAAGGCGTCGTCACAGTACCGAACAACCCCACGGTGTATGGGCCTCTTGCAGGGAAGATCCTCGCTGGAGCCGAGCACTTGACCATTATTGGCGGGGTTCAGCAGTATGTCGCATCTGGTCAGATCTATGTCGTCGACCCCAATGCGTTCAACAGCTTCTTCACGATTGGATCTGGCGCCGGTAACCTATACCAGATAGGACTCGATCTTCATCCCGAAGATATCGATATCATTACAAAAGACGCCGAGTTCTTCGGAATCGCGTTCAGGGATGGCAAGATTCTGACAGCGGGATCCGCCGACTTCGCGAACATGTGTGGCCAAATCCTGGTCACTCAGGAATTCCCCGCAGCCGGAACGTCGGGCCTTGCGACGCTCACTTGGGATGGCAGCGGCTTCCAGGCGATGGGCCTCATTTCGAACCGGACAATACAGCAGTGGGAACATGTGACATTCAAGGGAGGCGATGTTTGCTTCGTGCCGCCACCACCACCTGGCGTCAGCCATGGCTGCACGCCGGGGTTCTGGAAGAATCATGCAAACAATCCGCCATGGGGCAACTACACGCCGTTGCAGAAGGTGAACACTATATTCACCATTCCTAGCTGCATTCCGAGCAAGGCGGCTTTCGAGAATGAAACGCTGCTCGACGCACTTCAGGGAGGCGGAGGCTCCGGGCTCGACGGCAAGACGAGAATCCTGCTGCGCGCAGCGACGGCAGCGGTCCTCAATGCGGATAACGGGAATCCTCCGTATCCATTGTCGGTGGCGCAGATAATTAGCCAAACAAACGCTGCCCTGGCGAGTTGCAACGAAACGACGATCACCAACTTGGCCACCCTGCTCGACAATTACAACAATAGGTGTGATACACGGTAGATCTGAGAGATTGCTCTTTGGCGGCACTGACATTTCCCGAGGCCAGGGTATAAAACCTGAGCCTCGGGATTGTTTTGCAACGCAGAGCGGCGCGCTAAAATCTGAGCACCTGTTTTTAGGACCAGCAACGTCCATTCGATATCAGCCGTGACCATGAGCTTGGTGAACTGCTCAAGAGCAGCTCGCAGCACCTCGCAACGGTTCCAGGTGCAGACGTACCGTAATTCGCATTCGGACTAGAGGCTTGGGCTGATTCGCCGAAGCGTCCCCCTTTGGAGTCGGCGGCCCGATGCACCTTTCGCCAGCACACTCGCTCGCTCAAGGTGAGTCGACTGTCACACTGGCAGGCCACGGTATTACCAGGCCGGCTTTCTCAGACAAAGGGGTTTAACTGATCTAGTCGTTTCCAGCTAGACCATGCTATTTCACGCGACTGGGCCGCAACCTTCTCCGCACACTGCGGAGCGCGGCCGTGCAATAGAGCTTAAATAGGTCGCCGCAGATCAGCAAACGTAATCCCAGCGAAAGATCCTTTTTGCCCCAGCGTCGTACGCTTGCGCAACGCAATGCCGCCAACAACGAAAAGGCATGCGCCGGCTTGTGCTCGCGCAAGCATTGTATCGCTCCATCGTGGACAGCAACCTCGTAGTCCTTAAGATAGCTAGCCCATTGGTTTGCTTCGTTCGTTTCGGTCAGGCGTTTGTGGACGTACAGTGGCCAGTTACGCCAATGATAGAAAACTCTGAGCGGGGAATCCTCTCCACCAAAACTCACGCCCCCTATATGCCAGACCCGGGCGCGCGTCGCTCCGAGCACGGCAAAGCCGGCTTGACGCGCTCGCGCGCACAGATCAACCTCTTCGTGAACCAGGAAAAAATCTTCATCAAACAGACCGATGGTTTCTACAAGCTTCCGTGTCAAAAGCATCGCGCAACCGTGGGCGCTGCCAATTGGTAGAGCGTCACTCTCGTGCAGCATTCGCGGCGATGGCACGTAGAACCCACCTTGAGTGCCAGCGTTAATACCCAAGTTATGAAGGACTTCAGGCGCGTTCTGCTGGTAGGTTGCAAATCCAATAACGCCGACAGAATCCCCGTAAGTCTGGGCCACTGAAATCGCATGGCCGACAGCTTCGGGATCGACTGTCGTGTCGTTGTTTAGGATCAATACGTACTCGGCTCCACGCCGGATTGCGTGTGCGATACCCACGTTGTTTCCTCCGGCATAACCAAGATTCGAGCCCGTTTCAATGACTTCAATACGCGGATAAGCAGCTCGGAAGGCGGGCACGCTATTATCGGTCGAGCCGTTATCGACAACTATGATCGCCAGGTTTTCGTACTTCACCAGCGTCAGTGCATCAAGGCATACAAGCGTGTTCTCTCGGCCATTCCAATTCAAAACGATCACTGCAACCGGCGGAGCGAGTCTCGAGGGTTCAAGTTCTGATTGGACCATATTGCATGTTTGAGACCACAAGGAACTTCAATGTTGACTATCGTCAGTGATTAATTGATCGTCACCGGAATCAATCTGCAGTCAGATTCGATCTAAACAATTAGCTAGAGGATCAGCGCGCTCTGGCTGGACAGCCGCCTTCCTGACAAAAACTAGGTGCGGGGTAATAAGCACATGTTCAAACTTTGATTTGTTGTTTGCCCTTCCTGTCGAGCGTCTTCTACTGATATCGACGGCGCACTGTTCGTCTACTAATTCTTTAACGAAGCCAACCATCCCATAGGAATGACACGGGCCAGGATTCTTTATCCTTCTGCTTAAGCTCCGAGCTAATAGTGACCGAACTCTGGAAATAATCGGTTTTCTGAGATTGAATGCCTTACCATCCGGCCAGTCGTCCCAATAGCCCGTGCCCCAATCTTCAATGACGTACAATCCACTCGCCTTCAAGTGGTTATCGAACAAGTGCCAGAAAGCTATTTTGGTTAGTTCGCCGAGGTGCGACGCGTCGTCAATAATGATATCAAACCCTTCCGGTGCCGTTTGATTGGCGACTTCAGACAAAAACGGTTCATCTGCCTGACTACCCTCGAAGATCTGAATGCGATCTCCAGGCACGAAGTCGTCCGGCAGCTTAAGATCAATGCCAACGATATTACCTAGAGGGAAGTAGTCGCTCCACAATTGGAGTGACCCTCCGTTATAAACACCAATCTCCAAAAGCTTGATTTCTTTACCGATCCAAGGCACCAGGATTGGGTCGTACCATTTGAGGTAGTCGTGAAAGATCTTATCGGTATCGTAATTGTCTAGATGTAACTCCTTACTTCGCATAGTTGCCTTCGACATCTTGTCAGGTTTGTTGTTGGCTCGCGATACAGAAGGGCCTCGCTGACCGCTGCTAAATGCCCGAGCATCATTCGTAACATGAGCATCGCGTGAAAGCCATGCGTAACCAGTCATTAATGGATCGCGGATGCGAAGCTCCTGGGTTTAGCATTTTTTCCAATGCCAACTCGACGCGGTCAAATTGATCCGGACGTGCTATTGACCGCTGGGTACAACGGGGATTTGCCAGAAACGACACATGGTCCGGCTGAGGACTACACAGGCCTGCAACATGATCCGGTCCAGCTAAATCAATCTCCTGGGCACGGTTAAGATCGTCTAAGAGAGTCGTCAAAACCTCAGCGAAGTCAGCCGCGTTGTTAGCTATCAAGCAATGTTCGCCCGAGATTGCATTAATCCCTTGCATGCCGACGGATCTCATAACTACAAGCCATAGGACGTCGCCTCGACTACCTTGCCCCTTCATGCCTGCACAATTGTGAATGTTGGTCCCTAAGCAAGTAACCTGATCGACGTTCAAACGCGAGATACAAACCTCTGGCGCCCCAGTCCTAAATGTCTGCCCACCACCCGTAAACCGAGCATTGCATGAACAGCACGCCAGCGTAACCAGTTCTTAGCCGATCCCCGATGCGGAACTACGATGTTTAGCATTTCCTCCAATACCAACTCGACACGTTCAGGACTACATAGTTCTGCAATGTGCTCCTGTCCAGCCAGACCAATCTCCTGGGCACGATTAGGATCGTTTAAGAGAGTCGTCAAAGCCTCAGCGAACTCAGCCGCGTTGTCGGCTATCAAGCAATGTTCGCCCGAAACAGCATTAATGCCTTGCATGCCGACGGATGTCGTAACAACCGGTAAGCCATAGGACATCGCCTCGACTATCTTGCCTTTCATGCCGGCCCCATAGCGTAAAGGGGCAATAGAAATTGCAGCGCGGTCTAAATAGGAAGTCGTGTCCTCAACAAACCCCAATACCTGTATGCCGTTGATAGTACCGAACGCCTCGACCTCAGCCGGAGTATTGCTGCCAATGATCGTAAGGCGCGCGTCCGATACAGCCTTATGTACGCTTGGCCATGTTTCTTTAACAAACCACCTCAGACCATCCAAATTAGGAGGATGATTAAAACCACCAATAAATAAAAGCTCGGGTTGACGAGGGTGGAGTGTGCGTGGGCGTAAGGGCATTACAATGGGAATATGGAACATGGGGGGTATATCCCCTTGAGCGCGGAGAATTCTTTCATCGTCATCCGTGATAACGATAACAGCGTCGGCTGCTCGATAGGCTGCAAGCTCGTTTCTTCGAGTCTTGTCGGCCTGGGTCACATCGATCACGCCGAGCTCCGCACCTGCAGATTCGCGCGCGAAATGCAGATCCACCGAGTCAATGATGATTTTCGCCCCGGGTTGCCGGTCGCGGAAGTTGCTCGCATTTCCCTCCGCCACCTTATAAAACTCAAAGAACCCTATGTCGTAATGAGTCCTGGCAAGAGCGGTTGCGAAGGATTTCCAGCCAGGTGGTAACAGCCGTACACCGACTGCTTTCAAATTATGAGAATACTTCTCTATGTGGTCTGTAGATAAGCTTTCCACCCACAGGTCAACGTGGTGATGACGAGCAAGCATTTCAAGCAAGGCGAGGAACCGACGATCACCGGCATGCCGATCGGGCTTCGGCAAATCCTCCGCCACTATGAATATGCGTAAACTCATACCTTATTATAAGGTCAGCGAATGTGTAGTGCGGCGCCCAACTAAGAATCTGACTGTTCTTCAAGTGAGCAATTCCACACTAACCGCTATTGCCGGTGTGGCTTTTGGAGAACGAAACACTGCGTCAAGGTTGGGTATCTACCGATCAGATAAGACGATAAATTGCTCTGAATTATATCGGGATCAAATTCTGAGAAACCATAGAGTTCCCTTGGGTCTCCCTGACCCAGCAAAAATGGGGCAATACCAATTATCCATTTTATGTCGACGTTCTTACCATAGGCATTCACGAGTCGCGTCGTAAATGGCGCTATGTCAAGACTGAGGTCTACCGTCAAAACGAAATAACCACCTGGCACCAACAAATTAAAAGCGCAATGCATCGCGTCTTCAATCTCATTATCAGGCAAATGCTCGAGCACGCTTATAGAGAACACCCGGTCAAATGACTCAGGCTTTAGGTCTGCCTCGGTGAGTACGGTGTTACGAAGGTCGACCGATGTGCCAAACAGCCGGTTCAATTTATCCATTGAGTTGGCGTCGCAAGGCCAATCCATAGCCTCCGTTCCAGGATCGACATTTACAACCTTGCAACCCTCCTGGTCCAGAACAAACTGAAAGCCGCCGAGGCCGCCGCCTATTTCCAGTACTCGTTGGCCTGCCGTTAGCGGAGTGGCGTAGAACGCCCAGGGATATTCGAATTCTCGGCTTGTATTGTTCGGCTGAATCGCAAATGGTCCCCTGAATTTTTCATAAAGAGAGCGCGGCAGATAACGCCTTTTCAACTCGCCTGAGCGTCCAAATGGCGCACCATGCTTGACGTTCCATTGAATGAATTTCTCAGGTATGGATAATGGTGCAATCACGAATTGCCTTCCAACTGCTCTATGTCCTGACTCCATCGATGAGGAACAGCCATTACAGAGTAATCCGAGTCCAACAGGTATTCACCCTTAAATATTTTTCCCTGGCTAACAGAAAAGGCCGCGAAGTTATCATTACGGTGCAGCCAGGCGATCATCGGCCTGGACAGACCGACAGATAAGTGATACTCACCGGCGGCTAAGGGAAATTGCTGAAACTCTAAATCCACTGCGTTAAGACCGGGTTTGAACGCTATGTCAAAGCCGGATATTGGCTGATTGGAATAGCGAATCAAAGGCACCTCGTTTTCGCTGTAAATTCCTAACTCTACTCCACCATCTTCAAGGTACTCTTTTGCTCGCCATACTATCCTGAAGCGAACGTAATCGCCGGTTCGTAGCTCATGCTTCAAACGTCCTTCTCGATCGAGCACGTCAACTTGCTCCACTTCAAACTGTAAACCAGGGTCTGGATTGGGATTCGGGAAGGAGAGCCCATTATCAGACTTCGATTCAGTAATCCTTGAAGTATGCCGATAAGTCTTTATGACTTCACCCGGATCACCGCTCGCAATGATTCTGCCCCTATCCAGCAACAGGACTCGGTCGCAAAGGCGCTTTACAGAATAGAGGTCATGCGAAATAAAAACGATGGTCGTCCCAGCACGCTCTAATTGCTTGATCCGCTTCAGGCATTTAGTCTGAAAGGCGGCATCCCCAACCGCCAAAACCTCGTCGAGCAAGAGGATGTCAGGCTCAAGATGAGCAGCAATGGAGAAACCCAGTCGAACATACATACCCGATGAATAGCGTTTGACCGGCGTGTCAATGAACTCAGAAATCCCCGCGAACTCGACGATGCTCTCCAGCTTTCTGGTGATTTCGCCGCGACTCATTCCAAGAATCGAGCCGCTCAAATAAATGTTTTCGCGCCCCGTAAGTTCGGGATGAAATCCTGACCCCACCTCGATTAAGGCCGACAGATGCCCGTTTATCGTGATTTCTCCTGACGAGGGCGTGGTGATGTTGGCCAGGAGTTTTAGAATCGTGCTCTTGCCCGCGCCGTTGTGACCGATGATGCCGAGCGCTTCACCTCTCTCTACCTCGAAGGTTACGTCACGCAGAGCCCAGAACTCATGAGACTGCCGCCACAGTCGCCGCAGTTTGTGGATGGGTCCGTGACGAGTTCCGTCAATCTCCGTCTCCTGACGGATTCGGTACTTCTTCGAGACTCGGTCGAGACGAAGATCAATCATGAAAGCGACACACTCCTGAGGTCCAGGAAGGGAACGTTCATTATCGCGTGCTCAGATTATGTCTGCGGCTGTCGCCACGGCACGTTTGAAATAGATATACGCCACTGGGAGGATAGCGATTGCCACCAGCGCTGAAATATTGAACAAATAAAAATCGGGTGGCATACCGCGCACTACCACGCGCCGAAAATCTTCAATGATTCCCACCATTGGATTCAATATGTAAATACTCTGCACCTTGCGGGGAAGAGCCGAGATAGCACTCAACGGGTAGACCACCGGAGTGGCGAACAGCCAGATTTGAAGCAACAACGGAACGGCAACACCGATATCCCGAAACCAGACCTGACTGGCTGACAGCAAGAAGGCCATTGAACAAGCAAAAAGGGTTAAGACAACAACTACTGGAAAGGCATAGAAGACATTGGGAGTCAACGGAACGCGATAATAGAGCATCATTGCGATAAGGATGGTGGATGCAATGAGGAAATCAAACAGCGCCGCAATTACATAAGTCAAAGGGAGAATCTCACGCGGAAAATATACCTTTGTAATTAGATTGGAGTGGCTGACTAGAGAATTTGTGGCATTGACCAAAACCGATTGAAAGTAGATCCAGGGCAACAGTCCCGCAAAAGCGAAAACCGTGTAAGGGAGGTTGTCACTGGGCATTTTTGCGACCCTCGAGAAAATTAGCGTATAGATCACCATTAAAGACAGCGGTTGCAATAAGGCCCACGACACGCCAAGTAACGACTGTTTGTAGCGCACCCTGAGCCGGTGCACACTTAAGGTGACGATCAGATCGCGATACTGAATGAGTTCGGTCAGGTCCGCAAACAAACGCAAGGGAGAAAAACTGATCCGGCGAATCACTTTTTGCTGCCGCGGAGCCGGGTCGTTCAATTCCTCGGTTGAGATGTTCTCAGACATTAATCGAGATAGGTGGACTCAAGCATTGAGATTCATCACTCTGCTTGACCGATGGTAGTTGGTCCAGCGGAACGTGCCCGCAACGAAGATTAGAACACCGAGCGATTGACCGGTCAAACGACACGCTAGCAGGCGAGCACTGGAGCGTCGACGATGTTCATCCACAGATTACGCAGATTTCGCAGATTCAAAACCAATACATCCAGAAAAGTTCAGCGGCCTCCGCCCGGTTATGTTTTCTTCCTAATCTGTGTAATCGGCGCAATCTGTGGATAACGCAGCCCGCCCCAAATACTTGCTAGGCAACGCGCAGAATCTTTGGCATAATCCCCACGCTCAAGCCTCCAGGTTTAGCGCTGCCTTGTCCTTTCTCAGACGATGAGTCCCAAACCGACCTTTTTGCGTTGGGTTCCCATCGAAGACTTGTGAGTAGACTGAGTTTGCCCAGCTCGGCTCCACTTTTCGCAATTCCATTCCGGCAGCAACATTATCGCGTTAGGCGAGCTTTGTCTTTTCATCCGTCCACTTGCGGATGTTAGAACTTCAACGCACAGAGTTCTATGCCACTTAGCCTTGCAATCAGTTCAAGACTGTTGATCCGTCCGTTGCAGGTGGTGCTCCTGATGTTATCGGTTTTCATCCTAGCCCATGCTCAGGACACCGTGACAGGCGCGTTCGAAGGCATTGTGAGTGACAGTCAAACAGGTGTCGCTCTCAAAGGTGCCCTGGTCGAGATAATCAATCAACAAACCAACTTGACCTTTATTCTCAGTACAGACTACCGCGGACGTTTTTTCCAGGGACTGCTGCTGCCGGGGATCTACACAGTCCGCGTCTCCATGCCCAACTACCAAACGAAGCAAGTCCTGCAACGACTCAGAATCACCTACACCGGCGAGGTGGTGCCTGTGCCTGTCGCGCTTGATCCGCAATCAGCCGCCGTCACGCCGACAGCAGCGCCAACACCGCCGCTCGCCGTGGAAGACACGGACATAAGAGCCAGCATTGTGACCAGTGACGGCCGGCGGAGTGGCTCATTCAGCGAAGAAGAGGTGGTAACGCTGCCGCTTGGCGGGACGACCATTACGCGTAGTTTCGACGAACTTGCACTGCTTCTTCCCGGGGTGGCGCCTCCACCGCAAACTCTGGGAAGTGTGGCTGGACCAGGTGTAGGCGCGGGCGTTGGCTCGGCTGGGCAGTTCGCGGTCAATGGACTGCGTTCGCGGGCAAATAATTTTACGGTTGACGGATCAGACAACAACGACGAAGACATCGGCGTGCGCCGCCAGGGGTTCGTGGCGCTGGTACCGCAACCAATCGAATCCATTCAGGAGTATCAAGTAATAACACTGCTCGCTCCGGCGCAGTTTGGCCGCAACCTGGGAGCCCAGGTTAACGCCGTGTCTAAGTCGGGCGGAAGTCAAACGCATGGGACTGTATATGGCATGTTCAACTCGAGTAAGTTGAACGCACGAAATTTCATCGACACGAAGTTCGGGAACGCCACCACTTCAGTCCGTGCAAACAACCAGGATGTACTGCTGCAAACGAGAAATGCGGCGGGGACCGTAACGAGCCAAGTGCCGCTACTGGTGCAGAACCAGAGTGCTGGTGAAGACTCATTCACCTTTGCGCAAGGCGGGTTCGTCCTCGGTGGTCCATTGCGGAAAGACAGGACGTTCTATTTTGTGTCGTTTGAAGAGGCGGTTACGAACGCAACCCGGGAAGAAAGCTTTGCCGTTCCTACCGTCGAACAGCGCGGCGCTTTTGGCACTGGGGCGACTGGTATCTTTCAGAATCCGTTTACCGGACAACCCACATTGACGATTCCCAGTAGCAGGGATGGTTCCGCAATCTTTAGTCTCTATCCTTTCCCAAACAATCCCAATGGTGTTTACGGAGCAAACACATTCACTCAAGTGCTTCCTGCAAGCGGGCGCGGCCTGGTCCTGTCGGGCAAGATCGATGACAACTTCAAGATAAGAGAAAGGCCCCAGTCAATCACGGCCCGCTATAATTTTACCAATGATTGGCGCGACATCCCAGTCACCGGTGGGTCACTTTTCTCGGCGCTCAAGCCGCGCGTCCGCACTCAGAATTTTTCCTTCTTCTTGAACAGCAAAGTCAGCGCTCCAGACTCAGTCAATTCGATTTTCAACCAGGTGCGATTGTCCTACGGAAGAACACGGCTGAGGTTCGACGAAATTCGTGACGACCAGTTCCTGATCGCCAGCAACAGCTTTCCAGCGATCCCCTTCCTGCTAAACACCCAGGACATATTGAACGTTACGTTGCCGCCTTCGCCAGGCGTGGCAAACACCGGCCCCGTGATCTACGTTCGGCAGCCAATCACAGTCGAGCAGGAGCTGGGCCCTCTCGGGCAAGTGATGATTGCCGGCTTCAGTCCCATTGGTGTTGACGTTTATAACTTCCCGCAGCAGAGAGTCAATAACACCTATCAGGTCGCTGATAATCTGACGTTACGCGCGGCCAACCATAGTTATTCTTTTGGAACGGACATACGCCGCAGCGAGCTTAATAGTGACTTGCCGCGAAACGCGCGGCCACTCGTGACCTTCAATGGGGCTCCGCGACTGGTCTTTGAAAACGGCGCTTTCCGCTTTCCCGTCAGCACTGATCTCAATCAGTTCATTCGCGGGGAAGACCTGGCCGCGCTCGGTGCTGCCAGCAATTTCTACCTGACACTGAACACAGCGGGGAATGATGCCAGGATCAGTCTGCGTTTCTATCAGCTGAACCTCTTCGCCCAGGATGAGTGGCGGATTCGGCCGCGACTATCGCTCTCTTTTGGCTTGCGCTACGAATACAACACGCCCGTGCGCGAACTGAACCGGCGCATTGAGAATACTTTTAGTGATTCAAGATTGGCCTTGGCTCCCGGCTTGGGCCAATTTATTGCGGGCCGCACCAGCATCTACAATCCAGACCGCAATAATTATGCGCCTCGGCTGGGCATTGCCTATTCGCCCGAAGTGTTCGGCCGAAATCATGTAACGGTGATTCGCGCCGGATACGGTCTTTTTTACGATCAAATCCTGGGAGCCGTCGTAAGCCAATCGCGCAATGTGTTTCCCACTTTTCTGTCTCTGAATTTCGGTGGTCTCAACGCCTCTGCCGATGAAACCAATCTCACGTTCTTCAATCCGGGTAGAACTATTGTCAGCCTTGTTGATGGTAGGTTCATTCCTATTGCATCGCCTGGCACCCTTAACCAGCTTAACCCCGATCTTCCGCTGAGTCGTTTGTTTGAGCTGATCGACCGCTCGTTTCCCAGCGCACTGGGAGCCACGCTTCCTTCAAGAGATCTTGAAATGCCCATGGCGCAGCATTACAGCCTCACAGTCGAGCAGCAACTTGGCATGAACGCCGTCGTCTCCGCAACGTACGCTGGCACACTGGGTCGCCACCTTTTGCGTTTCACTACGCCCAATCTCGGTCCGGCTTCGACGCTCGTGCCGAGTTCATTCAGCGTTTTTGAAGAGCAATTTGCCTTCGCCGTAGTTCAGGGCAGGGTGCGACCACCGTCACGAGCGGTCAGCGGCGTCGGCGCGATCAATCGTTTCGAGACCACGGCCAACTCGCGTTACGATTCTTTACAAGTGCAGGTACGTGGCCGCTTGGCCCATTCTCTCCAATACCAGGCAGCCTACACCTTATCGAACGCGACGGATGATGTTTCGGATGTATTCGATCTTGCGGGAGCCCCTGCGTTGCCGCAAGACAGTCTGACCTTAACAGGCGAGCGCGGTCCTGCGAATTTCGACGTCCGCCACCGGCTCTCGTACAATTTCATTTACGAATTTCCGAACCGACCCGAACGAGCCGCGGGTTTGCGCTTCTTTCTTGATGGCCTTCAACTCGCTGGCACGGGACGTTTCTCAACCGGGCAGCCGTTCACAGTGAACAGCATCTTTGACGTGAATTTGGACGGGAACTTAACGGATCGCTTAAGCTCCACCAATGGACTCGTAACGACGGGAGACGATCGCCAACCGTTGCGTTTGACTGTGGACCCATCCACGCTGCTGGCGCCAGTTGGGCAGGATGGAACAGTCGGTCGCAACACATTTCGGGCCGGACGCCTTTTTGAATTGGACCTCACTGTGATTAAGAACTGGGCGATGCCGGGCGGGAAAAGTCTGACTTTCCGAACGGACATTTTTAACTTGCTTAACCGAGCAAACTTCGGCATTCCGAACCGCTTCCTTGAAGCACCGGGGTTTGGAGAGTCGACGAGCACGGTCACTCCGGGGAGGCGAATTCAGCTTGCTTTGAGGTATTCATTCTGACGAGTAGCAGGGATAGCTTTTATTACTCAACATGGGAAGTGCGCTCACCCGTTCGCGAAGTTCAAATTCAGATTACCTTGGACGATTAATGTGCTGAAGAAAACATAGGAGTTACGATGAGACACCAGATTCGTCAATCACGCCGATCTATTCAACGCCTTATTTTACTGGCGGGCTTGACAACTTCCCTGCTGGTCATGGCTCTCGGCGCATTTGCTGGCGGTGTACTCGATCCTCCGTTCTTCGTCGGCGGCGTATCAGGTGCTGATTTCACGGCAGCGCAGGCGCTAACGATTAGTGGCCACTTGAGGAACGTGAACCAGAGAGGACTCGGCAACGAGACGGTATTTTTATCCGGCAGTGCTTCCTCGTCCACCCAAACCGACGCTAACGGGCTTTACTCATTTACCGTTCAGTCCGGTGGCACCTACGACATCACGCCGGGTGATTCGCGGGTTTCAACCTGGAGCCCGTTAGACAGTCGTCACTACGACAACTTGAGTCAGAATGTGTCGAACGCTGACTTTGAGGCTCGCTTTCCATCCTTTACCGTTACCGGCGTCGTTAAAAATAGCGGGGGTACAACCTTCCCCGGCGTAAACGTCAGAATAACGGGCACCAACATAACAACGAAGGATTATCTGACCAACTCAGGTGGGAGTTATACTTCCGATCAGCTCAACGTTCTCGGAGACTACACGTTCACGCCGCAGCCATTTACTGCCTCCGGGAAAACGTACTCTAGCTTTAACCCAACGAACAAATCCTTTGTCTCGATACTCACTTGTAATTCAGTACCCGGTGCTACGTGCTCCGGATTTGATTATCTGGGTATTGACTTCACGGCGACTCCGGCACCCACTGTACTAACCTCCGCGGCGACCTCCATAACCTCGACGACCGCGACGTTAAATGGGAGTGTGAATCCGAACGGCATACCCACGAATGCATGGTTTGAGTTTGGCACTGATGCGACGCTCACGACCAGCGCGGCCACAACGACGCAAGCAATCGGATCCGGAACCAGCAATCAAGCGGTTACGGCCAATCTCAGCGGACTCGTAGCTGGCACAACTTATTACTTTCGTACCGTCGGGATGAGTAATGGCGGCACAGTAAGGGGAGCGATCTCAAGTTTTGGGACCACCCCTCCCACGCCTACGCCGAGCCCTACTCCGTCGCCATCACCAAGCCCATCCCCGTCGCCCTTGGCTTTGCTCGTGCAGTTCAGCGCAAGCAATTACACCGTAGGTGAAGGCGATGGTGTCTCCAGCATCAACGTGGTTCGAACAGGCGATGCATCGAGTGCGGTGAGCGTCGATTTTGTTGCCGGCAATAACGTTTACGCGCCGTGCGACACAATAA